>Ga0206812_1029_pt1 | contig 42020 bp, 44 predicted proteins | sample Alteio_BWOrgCont_54_FD_152912 | JGI IMG/M metagenome (GOLD analysis project Ga0206812, IMG submission 152912) | Enriched cells from forest soil in Barre Woods Harvard Forest LTER site, Petersham, Massachusetts, United States -... | ecosystem: Environmental > Terrestrial > Soil > Temperate forest >... | reverse complement strand
TCCCCGCTGTAGTCGGCGTCCACGTTGTCTTCCACGTCGCCGGCGTCGTGACTCTGGGTACGGATCTCGAGGTTGCGATCCTTCATGGTGAGCCGCACCGAGGAGGTGGAGTCCTTTGCCAGCAGCTTCGCGCGCTTGAGTGATGTGAGGAGGGTGTCTTTCGCAATTCGGAGCTGCTTGGGAAAACTTGCCGGAATGAGTTGCAACACCGAGGGATAGTTCCCGTCGATAAGTCGCGAAGCAATGGAGGTGTTACCCACGATGAAACAGATTTCGGCGTCACTCAGGGTGACACCGATCTCGGCGTCCGCCGCCAAAGACGATGCGGCCCGCTGTAGTTCCTGAGGCGCACGAGCGGGCACCAGGAGGTCCTCTGTGTCACGCACTGCCAGACGATAGGAGTCGGTCGCGAAAAGTCGCAGCGTGCCGTTTTCGGTCGTAAAGAGCACTCCGGTGAGAAGAGGTCGGGCATCGTCATTGGCGGCCGCTCGAACAACTTGGTTAAGGCCCTGGATGAGATCTAAGGCGGCAATCGACGTAATAGCGCCCGCGATGGGTGGGAGCTTCGGGTAGTCGGTCACGGGAAAGGTGCGCAGGGAGAACTTCGCGCGACCAAGGGAAATCTCAACGTTGTCGTCACCACTGGAGACCGTGACGGCCCCCGCTTCAAGAGAACGTACCGCGTCAACAATGAGACGCGCCGGGACCACCGTCGATCCATCCTCGATACCAATGACGTCGACGGTCGTTCGGGCGGTGATGTCGAGATCGGTACCGGTAACGACGAGTTGGTTGCCGCTGAGTGAGAGGAGAACACCAGACGATGCGCCGATCAGCCGAGTGGCGGCCACCCGACTTGCTGCGGTGAGCGCCTCAACCAGGATGTCGCGCTCTGATTTGAACTTCATAGAACTACCTTTCCTTGCTACTGAGGTTACGGTGTGTTTTTCAATGTAGAGAAGTCTTAGTAGTAGTAGGGCTGTGGATATGTGACGGGGGCTCAAAGAACCCTGATCGGGATTTCTTTTCTACTACACGCCTAATACACAAGACTGTTCGTAACTCCCTCAACCCTCAGCCTTCAACCCGGAAGTGATGTGGAGTACCCGCTTGTTGTCAACGTGTAATCAACAACAGAGCGCTTAAGTTGCGCACAACTTTTCTGTCCTAATTCTCTCCTTGGAGACGTCGTTTTAATTGATTTATTTGCGAGAGCATTTCGGGATTCGACGTGAGTTGTTCTCGGATCTTTTCTACCCCGCTGATGACAGTTGTGTGGTTTCGTCCATCGAAGATTCGCGCGATCATGGGGTAGGAGTAGTTGTTCAAAAGGTCGCGAATCAGGTACATGGCGACGTGACGGGCGTGCACCAGTGGGCGAAGCCGTTTTGACCCCCGCACCTCTTCGACCGAGAGACCGTAGAAGTCCGCCACTACCGACAAAATGGTCTCTGGCTTCAATATCACCTGTTCTTGGCCGAGATTCGTGAGGTGGGCCCGGGCGAGCTCGATAGTGATGGGTTCTTGGCGAAGATTGGCGAAGGCGCGCAGCATGGTGATAGAGCCCTCGAGTTCGCGGATGTTGTCACGCACGCGTTGAGCGATCCACTCGGCCACGTCGTCGGGGAGGGCGATGCCCTCACGCTCGGACTTAGAACGCAGGATCGCGATCCGCGTCTCAAGATCAGGCTGGTCGATCTCGGTGACGAGTCCTTGGAGAAGACGACTGCGGAAACGGTCTTGGAGTCCGGCCAGGTCCCGTGGTGATCGGTCTGAGGTCAAGACAATTTGCTTACCCTCGCCGTGCAGAGCGTTGTAGGTGTGAAAGATCTCTTCGTGGAACGTCTCTCCACGGGTCTCCATGAACTGGATGTCGTCGATGAGAAGGACATCGTTCTCGCGGTAGCGCTCGTGCAGCGAGAGCTGGGTGCGGGTTTGGATCGCGCGGATGAAGTCGTTCAGAAATGTTTCGGTGGAGACATAGAGGACTTTTCTTCCCCGGTAGTTCTCCTGGACGTAGTTTCCGATGGCGTGGAGAAGGTGGGTCTTCCCCAGTCCCGAGTTTCCGTAGATCATGAGGGGGTTATAGGCCCGACCAGGGGTTTCAGCCACCGACTGGGCGGCTGCGAACGCTAGACGGTTGGAGGGTCCAGGAACAAACGAATCGAAGGTCATTCGAGGGTCGAGTCGCGCCGGCTGATCGACGCTGGGAGCAAAGGTGACAGTTGGGGGAACAACCTCAGCGGGTTCGGGGGTGTCGTCAAAGACTGAGGTGTTGGCCGTGTCGGTTACGGTGAGCGAAACCGAGAGCGGACGGCCCACTAACTGCTGGGCCTGTTCGGTGATGAAGGGAAGGTAGCGCTGTTGCACGCGGAGCAACTGAATTTGATTTGGGGCGCCGATGACCAGTTCGTTGTCGTGGTAATCCACAAGGCGAAGTGTGCTCAGCCCCGCGGCCCAAACTGCCTCAGAAGCATTGCCACGTAAGGAGTCTCGAAGAGCTGACCATATTTCTTCACCGCTCTGCACAATGTTCCTCCACAGGCCAATTCTGACATTATCCACAGCCTGGTCGCTGGCGATAACCGCCCGCTGCCCGGCAGGGAGAGACACCATACACCTATTTTCGACGGCCCGCCGGGGCCGTCCAGGCCGTGGGGTAAGATTGCACGCTGTGGCGCGCCAGCGACCCCCAGGGGGTGACGCGAAGCGCAGAGATTATTGAGAAGAGGTTTTCGTGAAGCGTACTTATCAGCCAAATCAGAGGAAGCGGGCCAAAACCCACGGCTTTCGCGCGCGTATGCGCACCCGTGCCGGCCGTGCCGTCCTGAAGGCTCGTCGTGACAAGGGCCGTCACCAATTGACGGTCTAGTTAAAGTGCCCGGCCGGGTCCGAACCCGCCGGCAGTTCGCGCACTTCGCGGCACCCACTGGACGTGGTCAGAGTGGTCCCTTACGAATCAGTTATGTGGCCGGCTCGCCTGAGAGTTCTGCGGTGGATGTGGCGTACGCGATCAGCCGAAAGGTGGGCAACGCCGTCGTTCGTAATCGAACTCGGCGCCGACTCCGGGCACTAATAGACGACCTGAACCCTCAACCTCAACCTGGTTTATACCTGATCAGGTGCGGTAACGAGACAGGAAACCTCTCTTATGCACAACTCCACCTCCATCTCACAAAAGCCCTTGAGCGAGCCAACTCCCTCTAAGGCAGCTCGAGTTCTTCTCGGCGCAGTCCGCTCCTACCAGCGGCTTCGGGCCGGTCGAATCGCCCCGTGCCGTTTTTACCCCTCGTGTTCGGACTACGCCGTCGAGGCCCTTCACGTCCACGGCGCCCGGCACGGTGGCGCCCTCGCGGTGCGACGACTACTGCGATGCCGCCCCCTTGGTCCCCACGGCATTGACCTCGTTCCCGAACCTCAGACCAGGAGTTCTCACTAATGCACGCCATCAGCAAATTCTTTGGCACCATCTTCCAGCCAATTTTCCACGGCATCGCCTGGCTGCTGGCATATTTCTACAGCTGGTACCCCAACTACGCCTTCGCCATCGTGTTGCTCACCGTGGTCATTATGGGGATCTTGACCCCTTTGACGGTGAAAAGCACGCGGTCCATGATGGCCATGCAGAAGCTTCAACCTGAGATCAAGAAGATTCAACAGAAGTACAAGGGCCCCGAGAACCGTCAACTCCTCAACGAGGAGATGATGAAGCTGTACCGCGAGGAGGGCGTTAACCCGGTGGGTGGATGTCTCCCCATGCTCTTGCAGGCGCCCTTCCTCTTCATCCTCTACAGCGTGATTAAAGGTTTAGCCTTTACGGTCAAAAACAAGGCCGGGGTGATTAAGGCTGCGCCGCGCTACATCCCCCATCACGGCGCCATGTACGAGAACCTCATACACGCAAAGGGCCAGATCATGGTCTGGGGCATGGACTTGAGCTTGAAGCCCTTCCCCATTTCCTCACACGGCACCTTCTTGAAAGCCCTTCCCTTCTTCGTCTTTGTCGCGGTCGCGGTGGGTCTCCAGTACTTCCAAATGGCTCAACTCAACAACCGAAACCGCAAGACCGGTCAGTCGATGCCTAGCCAGCAGCAAGCCATGCAGCGCGTTTTGCCGCTTATTTTCGCATTCTTCTATTTGGCAATCCCTTCAGCCGTTGTGGTGTACATGATTATTTCTACAGGGATACGCATAATTACTCAAGACATCATGTTCCGAACCGGGGTCTCCAACCCGAATAAGGGAAAACCCCTGAACAAGGTGCCCGAAGTGGAGCGAGAGCTCCCCGCGGCGAAGGAGATCGACGCCAAGAGCGACGTCGTCGCTACACCAAAGAAGTCGGTAAAGGCGCCGACCAATCAACCACGACCAAAGAACCGGCCGCAGAGTCAATCACGGCCGGCCCCGAAACCGCAAGGCAGCCAAGCTCGATCTCGAGCGAAGCGAAAGAGAAAGGCGCGTTAACCCATGGAGTGGGTCGAAACTACCGGAAAAACAGTTGATGAAGCGATGGACCGTGCTCTGGCGCACTTGGGGGTTCACCGCGACGACGCAGAGGTTGAAGTACTAGAGGAGCCCAAGGCTGGCCTATTTGGTCGAGTGCGCGGGGAGGCTCGTGTTCGAGCACGGGTACGCCCGAGCGGTCCCCGTCCCAAGCGTTCTCGTCGATCGGGCGAGCGTGAGCGTCCGCGCGGCGCGGGCCGTGAGGATCGACCAAGGGCCGAGAAGAAGCCCGGTGGCGAGGTACGTCGAGAGCGTGAGAAGGCGGCACCTCGAGCGTCAAGCGCTCCCAAGGGTCCACGAGTTGTGAAGAGTCCACTGAAGGAGGACAGTATGGCGGAAGGCATATCGCTTGCCGAGCAAGGAGCCATCGCGAAGGAGTTCCTCGTTGGGCTCTTGGTGTCGATGGAGATTAAAGCTGAAGTTTCAATTAAGGAGTTGGACGAGGAAACCGTTGAATTGTCGGTGAACGCCAATCCCCCCACGGAACTGGGTGTCTTGGTAGGCCCGCGAGGGACGACCCTGCAGGCCCTCCAGGAAGTGACTCGGACTGTGGTGCAATCCAAGAGTCCCAGCCGCACTGACCGTATTCTGGTGGACGTCGCTCAGTACCGGGAGCGTCGGGTCGCGGCCCTGGGCCGCTTCGCCCAGCAGGTGGCTACAGATGTTATCGAAACGGGAGAAGAGCGGGCCTTGGAGCCAATGTCGGCGGCGGATCGCAAGGCTGTCCACGATGCCTTGTCCGAGGACACGCGCGTCGTAACTCGCTCCGAAGGAGAGGACCCTCGACGATTTGTGGTGGTTTCTCCTGCATAATGTGAGTGTGAACGAAGAATGGCTGCCCCGCGCCCTCGAGGAATCGAGGGCGCGGGGTTTTTTAGGCCCTCAGCCGATAGGACCGCAGATCGCCCACGCGGAAGGCTTCGCGTCCTGTTGGGAGGCGCTCCAGCCCACTCCCCCGGCTTCTTTTCTTGACCTCGGGAGCGGAGGAGGGCTTCCCGGGTTGGTTTTGCTTGATCGTTGGCGTTGTCGCTCAGTGTTTTTAGATTCGATGGTAAAGCGCAGCAAGTTTCTGGAAGAAGTGCTGGAGTGGCCAGATTCTCCTTCAGGCGAGGTAATTACAGCACGGGCGGAGGAAGCCGCCCGTTGGCCGGAATGCGATGGTGTGTTTGATCTCGTCACCGCGCGGTCTTTTGGCCCCCCAGCTGTGACAGCCGAGTGCGCCGTTCGATTTCTAAGGGTCGGGGGAGTTCTGGTGGTTTCAGAGCCACCCAACGATGACGAAATGGGACGCTGGAACCCCTCGGGACTGGGGCAATTAGGCCTTAAAGACCTAGGCCGCTCACGCTACGGGACCGCCTATCAGGTATTGGTGAAGGAGATTCCCACCAAGCCCGAATACCCGCGCTCTTCTGGCACGCCAAAGAAGCGCCCGCTCTTCTAGAGTGTTTCACGTGAAACATTCACGGGAGTCCCTAGAACCCCGTAGTTCTTGAGGAGATAGCGCGAATCGCGATTATTCCCACTCTGTCGAGTGTTTCACGTGAAACATCTCCTTGGGCGCACGGAATACGAAGAAGCAGTGATTCAGTTAGGGGACGACTGAATCAGACACCGACCCCTCCCGGTCAACTTCGTGAAGACACTCCGAGGAGCGAGTGGAGGATAACTTTCTCGCCGGTGTGTCCGGGAGCAGAAGGGGTACCGCTCGCACTCAACACCAGGACGTACTTTGGCGGAGGAGCCTGTTCGAGCCTTGAATGTTTCACGTGAAACATTCAAGGCTGATTCAGATTCGCTGAACGATGTTTCACCTGAAACACCGCTGATTGAAGGTTGTTTGGCACTTTATAGCCCCGCGTGAAACATTGGCCGTGAAGCTCGCGGAGAATGTTTCACGTGAAACATCAGTACTTGACGAGGCCCCGAAAAGAGAGTTGAATGGCAGTGGTTCAACGACGCAGTGTCGGTTCAATCCTACGGTCGGGAAGATAGAGGCTCATGGCGGACGCCAGCACAATGAGGATTTTTGCTGTTGCTAATCAAAAAGGCGGCGTGGGCAAGACCACAACAACCATATCTTTGGGAGCAGCGCTGGCGGAGTTGGGAAAAAGAGTCTTGGTGGTGGATTTGGACCCCCAGGGGAACGCAACTACTGGTTTGGGCATAGACGGCCGTCAATTCGAGCGATCCGTCTACGATGTTCTTCTCAACGACGTGCCCATGGTCGACATCGTGGAGCCGACTGGCTTCAATAATCTCTTCGTGGCGCCTGCCACGTTGGACCTGGCCGGAGTGGAGCAGGAGCTGACATCGGTTATCTCCAGAGAATTGCGTCTGAAGCGTGCCATTGCCTCAGTCGAGGGTGACTTCGACTTTATCTTTATCGATTGTCCCCCGTCGCTTGGTCTTATCACCATCAACGCCTTTGCTGCCGCAACCGAAATCATGGTGCCGGTTCAGGCTGAGTTCTACGCCCTCGAGGGACTCACTCAACTTCAACGAATAGTTGATCTGGTGCAGAAGAACCTTAACCCTGATCTTCGGATCACCAAGGTGGTCCTGACCATGTACGACTCGCGAAACACTCTTTCCGCGGACGTCGCAAAAGAAGTAGCGAAGCATTTTCCTGAAGAACTATGTAAGACCGTGATTCCTCGAACCGTTCGATTGGCCGAGGCGCCATCGTTCGGCCAGCCGATCACCGTCTTCGACCCCACATCCAAAGGTGCGCTTGCGTACCGCGCATTAGCAGAGGAGATCATAAATGCCTAGACGACCAGGTTTAGGGAAAGGGCTCGGCGCTCTCATCCCAGAAGGTACATTGACTCCGACGGAAGCAACCGTTGACGCTCCGTCGTCCAGCCCACTTCGGATGGTGCCGGTTGATTCAATTCGACCTAACCAGTTTCAACCGCGCAAAACCTTCAACGACGAAAGCCTCAAGACTTTGGCTGCGTCCGTCGCGGAACTCGGGGTTCTTCAACCCATCATCGTTCGACCGGTCGAGGGTGAGCCCGATAAGTACGAGCTCATCGCTGGCGAACGTCGCTGGCGAGCGGCCGGCATTGCCAAGCTCGAGTTCGTACCGGTGCTTCTCCAAGACGACGTGAACGATCGGCTCTCACTCGAGCAGGCCGTGGTGGAGAATCTGCACCGCGTTGATCTGCACGCTCTAGAAGAAGCCGCCGCCTATCAGCAGCTCGTCGATGAGTTCGACCTTACACACGATCAAGTTGCGCAGCGAGTGGGGAAGAGTCGTGCGTATGTTACAAATACGTTACGACTTCTTCAACTGGGAGAAACGGCCCAGAGCGCTTTGGCCTCGTCACAGATCACCGCCGGTCACGCCCGGGCGCTCCTTGGCGTCAGCGATCCCAACGCCCAAGCCACCCTGGTGGCGAAGGTGATCAAGAACGAGCTCTCGGTGCGAGCGACGGAGGAGGCCGTCAAAGTCTTTCTCGAGCCGCGACCGCTGCCGACGGCGGAGGCCGTCACTCGCGCACCCGAAGGGGCCCCGCGGCTTCGACCCGTTCCTGACGCCAGCGTCGCGGAGCTGGAAGAACTCTTGGAAAGCTACTTGGATACGCGAGTGCATGTTGACTTAAAAGGGCGCAATGGCCGGATAATCATTGACTTTGCGGACTTGGACGATCTCGAACGGCTCTATAGCGCAATCGCGAAACCTAAGTGACCTTCAACCTTAAACCTAACCCTCTTGTTGAAGTTTTCCCCAAGTTGTGGATGAAGTTGTGGGTTACTTCGATTTCGCCATAATTTATGGCTTTTTACCGGCGAAACACCCAATTTTGAGACGGCTTTTTCAGTCCGAACTGTGGATAACCTGGCCCACCACACCTTCAAATGCGGTGATCGCCTGGTGAAGTACCTGTTCAGACAGGTTTCCGTGCTCAATACGGACGGTCGTCATCTTCGTTTCGCGGAGAATCGGTAAAGCCATGCCGGTCACTTCGACCCGGGGCACTTCAGGTTGATGGGCGAAGACCGAAGCGAGGGTGCTGGCGAGGACTTCGCCGCGGTGCGAGTGGTTGCGGTAACTGGCCCAGTAGTGCAGATGGATCCCCTCGACATGGTTGAGGGTTTGAAACGACAAGACCAGGGCGACGTCGTGCGCGTTGGCGCACACCGCGGACTCCTCCTGTGAAGTCTCGCGCGAAACGAGAATGGACTCGTTGCCCTCGTAATGGCGAACGAGTCCCTCGAGGAGGGGACCGTCGCCACAGAGCAACACGGAACCGCTCGTTAAGGGGTCGATGCCGGCGAGGTCGCGCGCGTCGGTGACCAGGCTCTTGACCGCGTTGGTGGCCCGTACGCGGCGAAGGGTTAAGAGTGTCTCTTTGGTAAGGGTCGCACTTTCTTCCAAGGCGCAGTTGCGCTGAAACTCGCTCAAGGCAACGGCGGTATTTGGCCCGAAGATGCCGTCAATCCGTCCGGGATTGAAACCTAGTTGGGCGAGGAGAACTTGAACCTCGGCCACGTCGTCGCCGCGCAGCATCGGGCGCGTCGCGTAGAGCAAGCGCTGACCCAGTTGCCAACTGGCTTCTCCCAGTCGTTCGTAGGTCACGGCGTCGACGACTCCGGTGAGGGGGAGTCCGCGCGAGCGCTGGAACGACTCTACGAAGGCGACCGTCTCGTCGTCGAAAACGTCGTTGTCAGTGGTGGGAACAAAGGAGATAGCCGCCAAGCGCTCTTTGAGTTCGCGCACACGAGAACCCGTGTCGCCGATGCGAAGTGGATCGAAACTCAGGCGAACTACAGGTTCGAGGTGATCTCTTGGAGCAGCGCACCCTTGGGCTTGGCGCCGACCAGTCGCGCAATGACCTCACCGTTTTTGAAGAGCAGCAAGGTCGGGATGCTCATCACGGAGAACTTGGTGGCCGTCGCCACGTTCGCGTCGACGTCGAGCTTGCCGACAACAAACTTCTCGGACTGCTCGGTGGCGAACTCTTCGAGGATGGGCGCGATCATCTTGCAGGGCCCGCACCAATCGGCCCAAAAGTCAACGAGAATTGGCTTGTCCGACGAACCGATGACCTCGTCAAAGGTTGCATCCGTCAGGGTTGTGATGTTCTCGCTCATGCCAAACCTCCTCGAACGCCTCCGCTGGCGTTGGACAACCACCTTAGCGACTGAGCTTTACATTCCCTGCGCTTCGAGCCAGCGCTCTGCGTCTATGGCGGCAATACACCCCGAGCCGGCCGAGGTTACGGCCTGGCGATAGACGTCGTCTTGGACGTCGCCGGCGGCGAAGAGTCCCTCGATGTTGGTGAACGATCCCATGGTCGTTCGCACGTAGCCGTTGTGCTCGAGGTCCACCTGATCGGTGACCAGAGTGGTGTTGGGAACGTGGCCAATGGCCACGAAGACTCCCGTCACGAGAAGTACGCGCTCGTCGTCGGTGAGGGTGTCGCGAACCTTGAGCCCTATTACTTTGTCGTCCCCGAAGACCTCGGTGACCTTGGTGTTCCACTCGAAACGAATCTTCTCGTGCGCGAAGGCTCGCTCCTGCATGATCTTGGAGGCGCGTAGCGAGTCGCGCCGATGGATGACGGTCACGCTCGAGGCGAAGCGAGTAAGAAAGAGGGCTTCTTCGAGGGCCGAGTCACCGCCCCCGATGACCGCGATGTCCTGACCGCGAAAGAAGAAGCCGTCGCAGGTCGCACACGTCGAGAGTCCGTGACTCAAGTAGCGCTCTTCGCCGGGCACGTTCAACATCAACGAGCGCGCGCCCGTCGCCAGAATCACCGCGTCGGCCGTGATGCTCGGCTCCACGTCGCCTCCCAGCCAGGCGCGAAAGGGGCGCTGCGTGGTGTCGAGTTTGTGGACCTTTTCGACTCGGAGGTCGGCACCGAAGCGCATGGCCTGCTCGCGCATTTTCATCATCAGGTCGGGTCCGCTGATCGCCTCGGGAAAGCCGGGAAAGTTTTCGACGTCAGTGGTCAGCATTAGTTGTCCACCGGGCTGGTCCGTGGTGGACGAGGGCTCGCCCTCGATGACGATGGGGCGCAACTGGGCCCGTGCACTGTAGATCGCCGCCGTGAGTCCGGCCGGGCCGGAGCCCACAATGAGAACCCTCGTGTGCTCGGCCATTACTTCCTTAGGGTGAGCGGTCGGCGCTTTCGCCAGATGATGAAGCCAGCAACCATAGAGAGCACGCCAATAGCCACGTACGTGATCCACTGATGACTGGAGAAGACGTAGACGTTGAGCAGTCGGATCGAACCGATCACGAGGACGATCACCAAGACCACCGCGGCGAGCGCGATGATGAGCCCGTAGGCGATCGCGCGCCCGGCCAGAATGATCGGACGGAGGACCTTGTCATGCACCAGGTCGAGGCCGTGGTCGACTCCGGCGAGGAGCCGATCAACGATGTCGGAATCTGGTTGAGTGTTCTCGGCCACGACCAGCAGACTAATAGGTTGCTACTGCTCGATCCACGTGAGCCCAATGATGCCGGGGCCACCGTGGGTTCCCACCACCGGCCCGATATCGGTGACGATGAGTGGAAACTCCGTGGGAATGTCCTTGACCAGTGCCTCGAGCGTGGCGACGTCGTTGCACGCCCCTTGAATAAGGGCGAAACGACGAAGGGGCGCGTGATCGGCCGCCAACTTGGCTACCGCCGCGAGAGCCTTCGCGCGCGTGCGCTGACGGCCCGCCTCTGCGACCACGCCACCCTTGACGTCAATGAGAGGTTTGATCGAGAGCACCTGACCGAGCAGGGCTTTGGCGCCGCCGACTCGCCCGCCCTTGATGAGGTGCTCCAGGGTGTCGAGAGTGGCGACGACTCCGATCTTCTTCAGGAGTTCAGAACTGCGCGCCACGAGGTCATCGAGAGTGGCGCCTACCTTTGCCGCCTCGGCCACCTCGATGACAATGAGGCCTTGGCCCATCGACACGTTCAAGGTGTCAACGACGCGCACGTCGATCTCGTGTGCCACCGCCTCGGCGCCGAGGACGGCCGCCTGATGGGTGGCCGACAGTAGTGAGGAGATGGTCAAGACGATGACGCCGTCGTAGCCCTCTGTCTTGGCTCGTTCGTACGCGGCCTGAAAGGCTCCGGGCGAAGGGGCCGACGTCTCGGGCAGAGTTTTCGAGACTTTGCACTTGGCCCAAAAGTCTTCGGGGGAGAGATCGGTGAACTCCTCCTCGCCGAAGCGGATGGTAAGAGGAACGACGTCGATGTCGAGTCGTTGCGCGATGTCGTGCGGTATGTCACTCGCGCTGTCAGTGACCACTCGAATGCGGGCCATATCTCCCCCTAGAACTTTTCAAGCCTTGCACTTTTTACGTACGCTCGTCGAACCCGTCGCCGTAACGCCACCACGACGAGGGTGTAGGCGATCGCTCCGACAGCGACCGCTCCGGCGAAGCGCGTGAGCAGTCCTAGACCGCTCGTCCAGGTCGGGACGTCGTAGGCGACAGCGACCAGCGCACTCGCCACCAGGGCCGCCAGCAGACTTCGTCGCACGTGCACGCTCCAGACGCCGGTGATGATATTGACGCGATAGTGAGCGAGCACCATCAACGAGGCGATCGCCGTCGCGCTGTAGCCGATGGAGATGGCCGCCATCAGACCAACCACCGAGTGGCGGCCGAGCACGACACAGAGAGCGATGGTCAGTCCGTTGTCGAGAACGTAGAGGAAGAAGACCTGACGCGCTCTCTGCATTGACTGCAGGCCTCGCACGCACAGTTGAAAGATGGTGAACCCTGGCAGCCCCGCGGTCAGCACGGCCAGCACGGTACCGACGGGCCAGGTATGACTGGCGTGCAGGCGCTCCACCAATATGCCCACCAGTGGTTGAGCCAACACGATGAGCACCAACGAACAGGGGATGATGATGACGAGCGACTGGCGAAGAGCGAAACGAAGTCGCTCGGTGAGTCCCACGTAATCTTCGTCGGTGGCGAAGCCGGCGAGCTGTGGGGTGAGCGCACCGAGAACCGACACCACGACCACGGCGTAGGGCATCTGCATAAACGACCAGCCATAGGTGTAGTCACTCACCGGGCCGCTGCCGCCGATGCCGAAGGCGAAGGCCAGGACCACGTACAGCGAGAGCTGATTGGTCACCACGACCATGAGCGTCCAACTGCCCAGTCGCCCGATGGCTCGCACCGCCTGATCCTTGAGGTCCAGACGAAAACTCAGTCGCCACAGATCACTGCGCACCAGCGAGGGAACGAGACAGAGGAACTGAATGGCCACCCCCGCGGTGGTCCCGAGGCCGAGCCAGAGCAGATCGCGCGAGCCGGCGAGGTCGGCCAATACGGGGTGAGGATCCACCAGATGAAACCAGATCAGCACGGCAATGCACACCGCGTTATTGGCGACCGGGACCCAGGTGGCGACGCCAAAGCGACGACGAATGTTTAAGAGGGCCGTGGCCACCCCGATGACTCCGTAAAAGAAGATCTGGGGAACGAAGAAGCGCAGCAAGTCGGTGGCGACGGCGCGCTGTTGTGTGGCGATTAAGTGCTGGTGGGCGACGTAGGCGGCGCTCTGGTGCGCGGTTGACGTGCGCTGGAGAAAAGTGAAGCCGTCGATGATGTAGGGCGCGAGGAACCAGGCCAGAACCGAGGCCCCCGCGAGAACGATGAGTGCGCCCGTAACGACGCTGGATATCGACTTCCAGGCCCGCCGTTCGCCGTCGAGGGCCAGTCGTTCGACGAAGACCGGGATAAACGTGGCGGTGGCGATGCCGCCGAGCACCAGGTCGAAAAGCATGTTGGGCACGGTGTTGGAAAGGTTGAAGGCGTCGGCGATCGGGGTAAAACCGAGCACCCAGGCGAGGACGAGTACCCGCACGAAGCCCGTGACGCGTGAGACGAGGGTGCCGCTCGCCATGGAGACGACCCGAGAGGAGTGGCTAGAGGCGAGCGTCATCGAACGTGACGGCCCTTCGGTCGACGTCGTATGGTGCGCCACCACCACAAGGCCAGTACGAGGAGCGACGCGAAGGTGAGTAGATAGCCGACCACCGACGTTCCCGCGATATGCACCTGGACGGCGGTGCGGGCCAAGATGAGTTGATTGTTGGGCGTGGTGAGGACGACCTGCAGGGTGAGTGAACTACCGCGAGCGCTTGAGGCGGGGACGCGGATCGACTGAGTGGGTGAGTCCAAGGTCAAGGGAACGGCGCCCCCACTCGGGAAGTTCAGGCGATCGGTCACCAGGTGCACCACGGCGTCCACCGTGTAGTGCAGGTGCGAAATGATCGTGATGGGAAGGGCGGTGCCCGAACCGGCCAGAGTGATGGTGCTCTGGTCGATGGAGAACTGGGCGAGCTGTTCACTCAGTAGGTGGTTCGCCACGTCGATGTCGTTCTGGCGAGCACTGGGGCCGCCTCCGATCTCCGCCTTCGCCACCGCGACGCGAAGTACCGTGGCGATGTTGCTGGTCTTGACCCCCTGGGCGAAGGAGTTGACCTCACCGATCAAGGTGGTGAGCGAGGACACGTTGTGCGACGACCACACCGACGGTCTCGTGACGGCAACGGTGCGAGCGGCCGGCGCGCCGTTGGTGGCCACCAGCGAGGTACTAAAGGAGGGAGTGAGCGGCGCCATCGTGGCGAAAGGATCGTGGCGCAGGGCGTCTAAAAGATCGACGACAAACGTGTCTGACGTTTCATTGATCGGTAACTCCATGACGACTGAGCGCGTGTCGGGGGCGTAGGGCTCTTCGTAGTGCAAGAACGCGAGGGTCCCGAGCACGAGCGCGGTGCGTCGGCCCGGCTCAATGGACGTGTCATGAGTGAGTTGGGAGAGCGGCCCGTCGGTACTCAGCGCCGTCAGACTCCCCGCGCCGGTCACGTGGAACGGCGCGCCCCAAGTGAGCGTCGACGACGGCGCCTCACTCAGGTCCTTCTCGGGCAAAACAACGTCGTCAAATCCCGACCGATCAAGGGCCAAAAGGCTCTGGGCCGACTGAGCGCCGCTCAAGAGCACGGGATCGTCGACGTAGTGACCGGTCATGGTGGCAAAAAGTGAACTCGAGAGAGTCATCTGTTCACCCACCTGGGTGGTGAGATGGTTGGCCGCCAAACCGGCGAAGTCCACGGTGCTGGGCGGCGCGTCAATGACGCGATGTTCAGGGCTCGTGAGTGCTCGCTCTAAGGCACTCACCCACTTAGGACCGCGCACCGCGTCAAGTTGAATGGCGGCCAGCACTTCGTAGTTTGTGCTGAGAGTGAGGGGCAGTGTTGAAAACTGCTCGAGCGAGTCGAGGATGTTCAGGGAGCGTCTCGGGTGTCGCAGGGCGCGCAAGGTGAGCGGTGCGAGGAGCGACACTTGCAGAGGCTTCGCGACCGACGTCGCTTGCACCGCGAGGAGCGACCACTTGGTGATGTCGGTGCCGTTCACACTGACGACGTAGCGAATGGGGTACACACCGCCGCACCCCAGACTCGAACAGGAGAGGCGCAGGTGTGGGGCGACCCCCGCGCACGACGGGGGTGAGTGGGGGAGCGTTCGGGTGTACAGGGTGACGTTGAATGAGACGTCTCCCCCTTTTAGGCAGTTGAGCTTGAACGATCCGGTCGTGGCCACGGCCGCCACCCCGGGTCCGGTCCCGTCGACAATGGGCGCGATCTCACCGCGCGCTGTGATCACCGGATATATGGTCACGATGGCGCTCACCGCTGCTGTCGCGGGCGTCACGGCCAAGGTGGTGCCAAATCGGGCCGCGCCATTACCCGCGAGGGTCGCCACGGGGGTCTGGTGAGCGATGAGGAACTGTGGCGTCGTGTCAGCCCACGAGGCCGAAGGCCACGTCACCGTTGCGAGGCTGAGGAGTACGACGCTGAGCGCCCGCCACCAGGTCGTAAATCGGTGGGACATTACTCTCACAGGCTACCTTCGGGCGGGCGCAACCTTGGGCGCCGCTACCCTTCATTCGCAGTGACTTCCTTCACAAACGCCCACGATCAGCTTCATGAACTCGCTCGTTCGTCACGCCCACTCGCCGAAGCGTTCGCGCAGGCGGGCTTCTCGCTCTACGCGGTCGGCGGGTCCGTGCGCGACGCGCTGTTGGACCAGCCGCGCCGCGAGGACTACGAGATCGACTTCACCACGAACGCGCGCCCGGACGACATTGAACGACTCATGAAGCCGCTCTGCAGCGCCCTCTGGCAACAGGGGCGGGCCTTTGGCACCATTGGCGGGACTCTTCGTGACAGCGCCATCAAGGTGGAGATCACCACATTTCGTTCGGAGGCCTACGTCGACCACTCGCGCAAACCGTCGGTTGAGTGGGGGGACTCGCTCGAGTCCGACCTCTCGCGGCGTGACTTCACCATCAACGCGCTGGCTCTGGACGTCATCGCACTAAATGAGGACTCTCCCGGAGTTCAGACCCTTTTCGACTACTTTCAAGGCTTTCATGACCTTCAAGACCGGGTCCTGCGTACGCCGATCGATCCCGAAGTCCTCTTTGGGGATGACCCTCTACGGATGCTGCGCGCTGCTCGTTTCGCTGCGCGCTTCGAGATGACTATCGACCCGGCCCTCGAAGCCGCGGCGAGCGCGATGGCGGAGAAGCTCACCAAGGTCTCGGCGGAGCGGATTCGCGGCGAACTCGACTTGTTGTTGTTGACCGCCCGGCCCTCGCTCGGTCTCGACTTCATCGTTCGTACCGGGCTAGCGGAGTACTTCATTCCCGAGTTGCCCAAACTGCAGTTAGAGCAAGATCCAATTCATCAGCACAAGGACGTCTTCAAGCACACCTTGGCCGTGGTCGATAAGACGTCACCCGAGTTGGTCCTTCGCCTGGCCGCCCTGTTTCACGACATCGCCAAGCCCACCACCCGATCGATCTCGGACGAAGGGGTCACCTTTCGCTTTCACGACGTGGTGGGTGCACGCATGACCCGCCAACGCATGACCGCGCTCAAGTATTCCCAGGACATGATCGATGACGTGGCTGCCTTGGTCGAGTTACACCTGCGCTTTCACACCTACAAGTTGGGATGGACCGATCGGGCGGTGCGTCGTTACGTGCGTGACGCGGGCGATCTCCTCGAGGAACTCAATGAACTCACGCGCTGTGACTGCACGACCCGTAACGCCCGCAAGGCCCAGACGCTTAGCGCGCGCATGGACGAGCTCGAGGCGCGTATTGGCGAACTCCGCGAAGAAGAAGACCTGAGTCGACTTCGTCCCGCCCTCGACGGGGTGCAAGTGATGGACCTCCTCGACATCAGACCGAGCCGGGCCGTGGGCGAAGCGCTTGACTTCCTCATGGAGATCCGTCTGGACGAGGGAGAGATTGACGCCGACGAGGCGGCCCGGCGACTGCGCGCGTGGTGGGTGGACCAGGGTCATTGAGTACGGCGCCGACCCCCGGTTTAGTTTCATGGGGAGTTCGATGACTCTCGTGCTCGCGAGGAGGTGAGACCACGGTCTACTTGATCCGAAAGTTAATTCAACTCATCAAAGTCCGACGCGCGAAGCGTCAAGCCCCCGACCACTAACGAAAAAACTCCCCGCGAACGGGGGGTTTTTACGAGAGAGGCTGAGACTACGGCCAGACAGGGTTCTCCGCGCCACCGGCGAAGGCGTCGATCATGTCGTGGGCCACGTCGTCGTGGAACTGGACGGGCGGCGACTTCATGAAGTAGGCCGACGGTCCAAGCAGTGGTCCGCCGATGCCCCGGTCCAGGGCGATCTTGGCGCAGCGCACCGCGTCGATGATGACGCCCGCCGAGTTGGGCGAGTCCCAGACTTCGAGCTTGAGTTCGATGTTGAGCGGCGCGTCACCGAAGTTACGGCCCTCCATGCGGATGTAGGCCCACTTACGGTCGGCCAACCAGGGCACGTGGTCGCTCGGTCCGATGTGCACGTCGTCGGGGTCCATGTCGTTCAGTTCGAGTTGTGAGGTGACGGCTTGGGTCTTGGAGACCTTCTTTGACTCCAGGCGGTCGCGGTCGAGCATGTTCTTGAAGTCCATGTTGCCGCCCACGTTGAGCTGATAGGTGTGGTCCAAGGTCAGTCCGCGGTCCTCGAACAGACGGGTGAGGACGCGGTGCACGATGGTCGCGCCCACCTGGCTCTTGATGTCATCACCAATGATCGGTACGCCCGCGTCGGCAAACTTCTTCGCCCACTTGGGGTCGGAGGCGATGAAGACGGGGATGGCGTTCACGAAGGCCACGCCCGCGTCGATCGCCGCCTGGGCGTAGTAACGCTGGGCCTCTTCAGAGCCGACGGGCAAGTACGAGACGAGCACTTCGGCTTTGGCGTCGCGCAGGGCCTGAGCCACGTCGATCGCCTCAAAGGGCGACTCTTCGATCACGGCGCGGTAGTACTTGTTGAGACCGTCAAGCGTGGGACCACGCTGCACCATGACTCCGAGGGAGGGAACGTCCGCGAACTTCAGCGTGTTGTTCATACCGCCTTCGATGGCCTTGCCCAGGTCGTTGCCCACCTTGGAGGCGTCCACGTCAAAGGCGGCCACGAACTCCAGGTCGCTGACGTGGTATCCACCGAGCTCAACGTGCATTAGGCCGGGCACGTGATCGCCTTCTCGGGCGTCGCGGTAATACGTCACGCCCTGTACGAGGGAACTGGCACAGTTGCCGACGCCCGCAATCGCCACACGAATCTTCTTCATGGCTTCCTTTCCTACTTCGCTTCGTTCGCGAAGGTCTGGTTACTACGTTCGGTGTTCAACATGTCGTCGATCCACGCGAGATCCAATTCGACTCCCCGGGCGGCGTGTTCCATGACGCCGCGCGCGTAGTCGTCGAGTTCTTCGTTACGTTCGCCGGCCCGCACTTCGGCCAGGCGCTCCAGCAGGTCAGCCCGGCGCCGCTCTAAGAGATTGACGCGACGGGTGGGCGAGAGGTGCTTCGCGAGGGCCATGCGCAACGAAAAGTTCTTGGCGGAATCTAATGTCGCGGGATCGCTTAACAACGAGACGAACTCGAGGCGACCGGCGTCGGTGATGCGATAGACCTTGCGTCCGCGTCGCCCCAGACCAGAAGAGGCGCGAAGGGAGCGGAGCGACGCGCGTTCACCCGAGAGTGAACCGGTCGAGAGTGAGGTCAGACGGGGCGTGACCGGCAAGACGGCTTCGACGAAACCGTGACGTTCTAAGCGGGCGAGTGCCGGATAGATGGAGCCGAAGGAGACATTCGCCCATATTCCCAAGCGGTCGCGCAGTTGGGAACGGATCTCGTAGCCGTGATGATCACGTTCCATGAGTAGGCCCAGAATGGCAATGTCTAACACGCGATCCATCATATCAGGTCGATATATCGAGCGTGACGGTATGCGCACAGACCAGGTTTTTGCTGGAGGTAGCATCACCCGTAATGGATAAGAGATTCCGCTCAAGCACCGCCGACGGGGCCGTGGTTGAGTTCGGTCTTGTTCGCCACGCGCTGCTCGCCAAGGTCGCCGCGGGCCTCTTGCGCTACGAGGACATCTGTGACGCGCACCCCGAGTTGCTGCGCGCCGCGCGCAACGTGGGACGAAAGACCGGCGAGACGTGTCCGGTCTGTGGCGATGCCGAACTGGTCGAAGTGACCTACGTCTTTGGTGCGCGTCTGCCCTCGGGAGGTACGTGTCCGGCGACCCGGGCCGAACTGTTGAAACTGGAGCGACGTGAAGAGCCGGTGCAGTGCTACGCCGTCGAGGTCTGTGTGGAGTGTTCGTTCCACCACCTCGTTCGTAAGTGGGCCGCGGGCGGACGGCGTTCACGGCGCAGCGTCGGGTTCGCTCAAGAGGCGGGCGAGTGAAGCTCTCCGCTCCCCAGATCAAAGCGCGCAAGCGACGCAACGGCGCAGCGCCTCTCGTGATGGTGACCGCCTACGACGAGCCGGGCGCGCGTCTGGCCGCGGCCGCCGGCGTGGACATTCTCTTGGTGGGCGACTCATTGGCCAACGTGGTGCTCGGGCACGACGACACGCTGCACGTGAGCGTGGAAGATATGTGTCATCACGTACGGGCGGTGGCGGCGGCGAAGCCTGACGTTCACGTGGTGGCGGACATGCCCTGGCTCAGTTATCACTTGAGCGTCGCCGACAGTGTGCGCAACGCGGCGCTCTTGATTCGTAGCGGCGCCGATAGCGTGAAGCTCGAAGGCGGGCGCGTGCGTCGCGACGTGGTGCGCGCGATCCTCGACGCTGAGATCCCTGTCATGGCCCACCTCGGTCTCACACCCCAGAGTGTGATGGCCCTTGGCGGATTCAAGGTTCAGGCGAAGACGCGTGAGGCGGCCCAGCAGCTCCAACTCGACGCCAAGATCCTCCAAGATGAGGGCGTCTTTGCCATCGTGATCGAGGGCGTGCCCTCGGTGGTGGGTACTCGGATCACCGAGGCGCTCGAGATTCCCACGATCGGTATCGGCGCCGGCCCCGACACCGATGGACAGGTGCTCGTCCTTCACGATCTCTTGGGTCTAACCAAAAGGGCGCCCGCCAAGTTCGTCCGCCAGTACGTTGACCTCAACTCGGTGATTACCGAGGCCCTCGCGCACTTTGCCAGTGACGTGCGATCGGGCGAGTTTCCCGGGCCCGACGAGGTGTATCCCAACCCCGACGAGTTGGTGACCTGACCGTTCCCCTCCAGGGAGCACTGAGACCTGTCTCATCGTCGGAGTGCACTAAGTCGGCGCCAAGTGGCCGAAAATACCGCCAGGCGGTAGACTTTCCTCTCCCACATGCGTGGGGAAGTATCCAATCACACCCTGCTCTGTTTTCCGCAGAGCCCGAAGACGTTTTCGGACCAGAGGGAAAGGAAATCGGCCATGAGGCCCTATGAAACCATGATCGTGTTTGACACGACTGTCGACGCTCAGGCGATCCAGATTGCTCTGGACCGGGCGTTAGAAACCATCCGAGCAAACGGCGGTACCCCCGGAAACATCGACCGTTGGGGAAAGCGTCCCTTGGCGTACGAGATCAACAAGAAAAAAGAGGGGTACTACGTGCTGGTGGAGTTCAGCGGTGAGTCGTCGACGGTCGACGAGCTTCACCGAATCCTGACTCTCTCGGATGAAGTCCTTCGCTTCAAGATCCTCCGTCGCTACGCGAGAGTCGCCGCCAGCCGTGTTACGGCCCAGGCGTAGGTTCGGGCGCGAAACCGCTAAGGAGAAACTATGGCTGACAACACCATCACCGTCGTCGGAAACATCACCCGCGACCCCGAACTGAAGTTTTTGAACAGCGGTCAGGCGGCCGTTCGTCTGTCGGTCGCCGTGAATCGTCGCTGGCAGAACCGCCAAACCCAAGAGTGGGAGGAGCGCGTCTCGTACTTCGAAGTCACCGGGTATGGCGCCATGGCCGAGAACGCCGCTAACTCACTGGCCAAGGGCAACCGGGTCATCGTCTCGGGTCGCCTCGAGCAGCGCAGTTGGGAGACGGAGAACGGCGACAAGCGTTCCATCGTCGAGATCAACGCGGACGAGATCGCACCGTCGCTGCGCTTTGCCACCGCCGTCGTGACGAAGACCCCCCGAGCCGAGGGATCGAACTTCTCTTCAGGAGATCGACCCAACGCCGCGCCCCGCACCAGCAACGCACCCAGTACCAGTAGCTACGAGTTTGATGAGGAACCCTTCTAATGCCACGTATCAATAACCCCAAACCGCCAAAGCGCGCGCCGAAGATTGACATTCGTCGTGGCGCGAAGAAGAAGCCTTGCTCGTTTTGTCAGCACGGTGTCGACCGCGTGGACTACAAGGACCTCGCGCAACTACGCAAGTACATCTCGGACCGCGGGAAGATTCGGGGCCGCAAGGTCTCGGGCAACTGCCAGCAGCACCAGCGTGACGTCAGCGACGCCATTAAGACGGCCCGCGAACTTGCGTTGCTGCCCTACACCCAGCGCACCGTGACCGAACGTCGTGGGGGACGTGGTCGCGACGGCGGACGCGGCGACGACCGCGGACCTCGTGGACCGCGCCCCAGCCGTGACAGCGTCGAGACGGTCGCCGACAGCCCTGAGGTTGAGGGTGACTTGATCGACGACGCCACCATCGCCGCTGAGATTCTTGAGCCTGAAAGCGCGGAGGTCGGCGAATGAAGGTCCTGTTGAGAAGTGACGTTCGTGGACTGGGTCGCCGTGGCGACATCGTCGACGTAAAGACTGGGTACGCGCGCAACTTCCTGCTTCCCTCGGGTGCCGCGCTCCAGGCCAGTGCCACCACCGAGGCGCAAGCGACGTTGATGCGCAAAGCTCGCGACGTTCTTGACGCCAAGAGTCGTGAAGCGGCCGAAGCCCAGAAGGCTCTCATCGAGGGAGCGACGTTGACGATTGCCAGTCGCGCCAGTGCGAACGGTCGACTCTTCGGTTCCATCGCAGAGACCGACATCGTGAACGCGATTCGTACCGCTACCGGCATCTCGTTGGACCGTCACGCCATCCATTTGGCCGAGCATTTGAAAGATGTAGGCAGCGCCACTGCGACCGCCACACTCTTTGATGGCGTCGAGGCTACCGTCACGATTGAGGTTGTGGCGAAGTAATTTTTGAAGATTTGATGATGACATCGCCGGGGCCTAGCGCCCCGGCGATTCTCACGTAATGGCGATGTCACAGCGCACTGAGAGTGTGTGTTACGTGGCAGTTTCTACACAGGCTTTCCCCACGTTGTTGTTCTTGTGACACACACCCGATATCGACAACCGTTGAGGTCTTATGACGCAGATTGAAACAGAACGAACGCGCCCCTCCTCTGGTGGTCGAGTTCCCCCCAGCGTCATTGAAGCCGAAGAGTCATTGATCGGCGCTATGTTGCTTTCCCAAGAGGCCGTGAGTGTCGCCTACGAGACGGTGCAGGCCGAGGATTTTTATCGTCCGCTGCATGGACAGATCTTCAGTTCCATCATTGCTCTCGCCCACGCCGGCGAGCCCGTGGACTACGTCACCGTGCAAGCGAAGCTCCAAGAGCGTGGGGCCGTCGCGGTCGAGCTCGGAATTTTGTCTTCGCTGCAGCTCAACACGCCCTCGGCGGCGAACGCCCTGCACTACGCCGAACTGGTTCGCGAGAAGGCTCAGCAGCGTCGCCTCATCGCTGTCGCCGGCGAGATTGTCGATGACGCCTACGTCGCCACTGACGACGTGGTGGGACTGATTGACGAGGCCGAGCGAAAGATCAACGCCATCGCCGATGATCGCAAGACCGACTCCGTGTCGCCCCTGCAGCGTCTGCTGCTCAGTGAGGCTGACATCCTGGAGCAGCGTGGGGAGACTCGCGGGCAGTTCAACGGCCTTGAGACGGGCTATCGCTCGCTCGACGCTATTCTCCAGGGCCTTCAGAAGAGTTCGATGACCATCGTGGGCGCTCGCCCGGCCACTGGTAAGACCGCCTTTGCCCTCGGCATCTTGATCCACGTCGGCGCGGTGGTGAACCGTCCCGCGTTGTTTTTCTCCTTGGAAATGAGCCGCCAGGAGTTGGCCGAACGCATTCTCGCTTCCACTGCGCGCATCGACTCGTCCAAGCTACGCACCGGTGACCTGTCCGAGGCGGACTGGAATCGGGCCCACGAGGCCTTCGGATACTTGCAGTCCGCCAAGGTCTTCATTGACGACAACCCGAGCCTCACCATCATGGACGTGCGCGCGCGGGCGAGGCGCATTAAGCAGCAAAACGGCGACCTGGGCGTGATCATCATTGACTACCTGCAGTTGATGAGCAGTCGCGGCCGCGCGGAGAACCGCCAGGTCGAGGTGTCAGAGATGAGCCGTTCGCTCAAGATTCTGGCCCGCGAGCTGGAGTGTCCCGTGGTGGCGCTCTCGCAGCTCTCGCGCAAGCTCGAAGAGCGCGCCGATAAGCGTCCCATGATGTCGGACCTACGTGAGTCGGGATCGCTGGAACAAGACGCCGACGTTGTCTTGTTCTTGTTCCGTCCCGAAATCTACGGCGAGGTCACCAACGACATGAAGGCGGACGCGGAGATCATCGTCGGAAAGAATCGCAATGGCCCCACTCGCACCGCGCACCTCACCTGGCGCGGGGAGTTCGCGCGCTTTGACAACGTGGCCGACGCGAGAGAAATCTAAGTAATGACGGGGTTGGCGTCGAGCTCGGCGCGAATATTCGAATCCGCGTAGGCCGAGTGGTTCGCGTCTTCGCTCTGTTGATTCAATAGGATGATCCGCTTCGCGGGCGATGCCGACGAATACTTCTCTAGTACCGAGATCTGATCTTGGTTGGAACTCACGAGAAAGGCCATGCTGTATTTGACTTCGCCGGGCCAATGCTGCGCTAGGAGTTGTCGGTCTTCCTTGCGAAGGGCCTGGACGAGGGTGTGCACAATGACCACTGAATTCGTGGGGCTGTCGTGCAGCGACTGTTTGAAATGGCTCTGCAGCGTGTCGCCCTTCGTGACGTCGGCGATGTATCGAGTTGCCGTCTTGCTCAGGGTGTGGCCGCCGGCGAGAAAGACGAACGCACCGGCTCCTACGATCAAAAGACCGGCCGCGCCGAGCACACGCACCCGATTCGCGTAGTTCGGGTTGGCGCCGGGAATGCCGTGGCCGTCGCGCCCCCAGAGCCGTTTCTGGGCGGTGAGGTTCTCCACATCTCACATGGTACGAGCGACACGACGAGTCATTCAACGCGAAGAGCCGGTAGTGATCGGCGCCGTGAGAGAACGAGCGCCTTGGTTCGTCCGTTAGCGAACGTGGGAACGACGCAGTCGCTTCCAGCGCCGCGTGACGTGCACGAAGACGTATCCCACCAATACGAGACTCGCGAGTTTGTGCCACTGGATAAGTCCCGCGGGGAATCCCACCGTAGCGAGAAAGTTCAGATCTGTCGCGTGATGACTCACCGCGTCGACGACGCCGGACGCAAAGACGTTCACCACCAGTATTTCCAAGATGGTGTCGGAGACGGCGAGCTGACCTCTTCCCTTTGGGCGCGGCGATGCGCCGATCAGCTGCCGGGCGAGGGAGGCGACGGTTCGTCTGCGCTGGTACAGATGGAAGAGAACGAACACCATGAACGCCAGGCCGAAGATCACGTGGAGGGTGATGCTGTGACTGAGGTAGATGAGCGTCACCAGTGACCCCGCGAGTGTCACGAGCAGAGCCAGGTGTACGTACCACCGACGGCGCTCGCCGCGTGACACCGCCTTCTGCGTCGCAGGGATATCACTCACGGTCGCCTCATCTCACGTCACCTTGACTCGAAGGTATCTCGCCAATACGAGTCGGGTGTCCGGTCCCTTAGGGGGAATCCCGGAGATGCACCGAGTTAGTTCAGGTGCTGGTGGTGGGCGGAGTGACCGGAGGGTAGTGGCCCATGTCGGCGCCCACCTTCTGGCCGATGTTGGCGACGTGCAGGTGAATCTCCTCGAGCAGGTCGGTGTTCTTCTTTACCTGCGAGGTGAGTTCAGTGTTCTCTTGTATCAGCGACTTGATGTCGTCAGTGTTCTTCGAGGTGTGCAGGGCCACCTCGGAGGAGATGGCGTCAGCCCGCTTGGCGGCAATCAACAAGGCGGCCGCCTGGACCCCGGCGAGCATTGAGAGGAAGAGGTTCAACAAGATGTAGGGGTAGGGGTCGAAGGCCTTGTGGTGCAAGACGTGTTCGAAGAAGAAGGTGTTGGTGACCGCCCAGAGGATCATGATGGCGAAGAAGGTGAACACGAAGGGCCACGAGCCCATCATGTTGCGCATGCGATCGGCTGATCTCTCCCCGAGGGAGAGATCGTCGCCCGTTCGTACTCCTGGGTGTCTGTGCCAATGGCTCTGCCACGCACGGCTCTCCACACTCACGATCGTCGCATACTTCGAGCGACTGACGGGGGATTGCCGGGGCGCCGTCGCGTCAACTAGGAGATCTGCGCGCGTTCAGCCTTCAGTTGACGCAACCGGTGAACGAGGAATCCGGCGATAACGAGAACGGCGAGTGCCGCGGCCACGTATCCCACGTAACTGAAGTACGAGAGGATGTGTCGCCAGCTCGACCCGAGTCCGTAGCCGATCGACGCAAGGCCCGCGCACCATATGGCACAGGCGGCCGCGGTGAAGGCAACGAACTTCCACAGGGCCATCTCACCGATCCCCGCCGCAATCGAGATGAAGGATCGCACGAGCGGAATGAACCGACCAAAAAAAACTACCGAGTCGCCGCGTCCGGCGAACCAAATCTCGGCTCGATCGAGATCCTTCTGCGTGAGCAAGACGTATTTGCCGACTCGCTCCACAAGGGGACGCCCTCCAAATCGACCGATGGCGTATCCGATGAGCGAACCGCAGAGTTCACCGACAGTCGCGACAAGGATAACGAGAGCCAGTTGCAAGTGATGATGATGTCCTGTCACCAGTTGCCCGCTGGCGAGCACGCCCGCGTAGCCAATAGCGAGTTCCGAGCCCACTGGTATGCCCAGCGAAGCCAGCAGACAGACTCCGAAGAGAGCGAGATAGCCCCAGGTTGCCAGCAGATGTTCCATTAGTTCGCTCACCCCTCAAATCAGTGTTGATGTACTGGCGCGCGACGACGGACCGGTCAACTACGCCCACCAACTATGCCTCGCGAACCTGAAGGTTTCGTGAAGTATTGAGTTCCTCAGGACGAGACGTTAACTCTGGAGGGCTCCTCCAGTGACGGCGTCGGGTGGCGTCGACGAAAACTGGCGCCACGAACTCGAGATTCGAACAACGCCCGCCATCGCGAAGAGAACAGCGACGGACATTAGGGACACAATGGCGACCATGGTCAGACTGAGGGAGGACGACGATCTACCGATCGGAGAACCTTGTAAAAACCACGATGCGTGGGTGGCCAAGGTGTCCCACCACAGGAAAGTCGCGATGGTGACCGCCCCCATAGAACCGGCCACGACGAAAGCCAAGCACGCTTCGATGCGAAGGACCGCGTGCGACAGAGTGAGCCGCTGGGCAACGGCAGCGGCGGTGACCGTCCATGACGCCAACGTGGCGGCAACGAGCAACGCCAACGCGACGAAGGCCCAGGAGTAAGCGCCATCACCTCCGTTTCGCTGGTATCGGCTGAGGTGGTGCGCCCACAGTGACAGAGGAACAACCCCGGCGACAACGAGAGCGCTACCCGTCACCGAGCGGATCACGTGTCGACGGACCTGACGCAGTCCGCCCGAGCGAAGGAACGTAGCAAGGGCCGGGAGCGTCGCCGCCACACCGAGGACGACGGCGACAAGAGAGACGACGGCGAAGAGCGCCACGGTGTTGAAGGCGTCCTGGCCCGTGGGGCGCGATGCCAGAGGTACGGCCTGAGCGAAATGCTCGGAGGTCTTTTGAAAACCAATGCCCGCGAGAACGAAGAGGGTCCACGCGGACAGCACCACGAGCGAGCCCGAACGCAGTTGGGTGGCGGAGCCTCGCCCTTGACCAACGAGACCGGTCGCGTGCGCGCGTTCACGTAGTCCCGCGCGGGCAATCGCCCGACGGTAACGAGGCGAGGGTGCCTTCGTGCCCCACTCGTCCTCAATGAGGGCGAGCAGTTCCTCGCCGTAGCGATCTCGCCACGAGGGCGGGTACCAACGAAGAAAGCGTCGGTAGTGGGAACGCTTGAGCGTCACGAGACTCCCCACGAAAGTTTGAGACGAGAGGCCCCTATCTCAGCCAAGTCGTGCATCTCGGTCATCACGCTGGCGAGAGCCCGCGTTCCCGCTGACGTAATTTGGTAGGGGCGCCGGCGATCATCGCTCTCGAGCGGCTCAATGAGTCCGCGCTCCTCGAGTCGCGTGATCGCTCCATAGAGCGCGCCGGCCCCGAGACGAACGCCCGCGAAGGACTCAATGTCTTTTAACAGAGCGTGCCCGTGTTTGGCGCCTCCGGCGAGGCTCGTCAAGATGAGAACCGGAGGATCGTTAGCCCGTCGGAGTCCCGATGATTCGCTCGATGTCATGTCACGACACTACTACGTACTACGTAGTAGTGCAAGACCGAGGTCCACGTTTTTTGACTCAACGACGTGAAACATTGCGGTGACGACGTGATCTGATCGAAACGGGCTCACTGATACCTTCATCAGCATGCGCGTGTTGATTGCCGAGGATGACGCGGCGCTCAGGCGAGTACTGAAACAGGGGCTGCTTGAGGCGGGCTATATCGTCGACGCGGTCAGCGACGGAATTGAAGCCTGCCGATACCTCCTCGAATACGAGTTCGGCGCAGTCATTCTCGACTGGCGGATGCCGGGGCGATCGGGAATTGAGGTGGTGACCTGGGCCCGTCGACAGGGAGTGCGAGCTCCTATCTTGATGCTCACCGCCCGCGACGCGCCCGCGGATCGGATTGGGGCGCTCGACGAAGGAGCCGATGACTACTTGGTCAAGCCGTTCGATTTTGGAGAACTGCTGGCTCGACTTCGCGCACTGCAGCGCCGACCTCTGGGCGAGCGCAGTCCGGTTCTCGCCGTAGGAGCGTTGAGAGTGGATCCGTCAACCCATCAAGCCCACATCGGTGAGACGTTCTTAAAGCTCACGCCCCGTGAGTTCGCCATTCTCGAACTATTGATCCGGAAAACTCCCGCGGTCGTCCAACGGCGAACGATCGCGTTGCAGGCGTGGCCCGATGAGGCGGACGCGGTCGGGTCGAACACGATCGAAGTTCACGTCGCGCGACTTCGAGCAAAACTAGTCAACGGGGATGTGAGGATAGAGACCGTTCGCGGTGCGGGCTATCGTCTGGTCGCCGCGTGAGGCCGCCCTTTCGTCGAGGTTCCTCGCCCCGTCGACTCCGTAGTCTTTCCTTTCGCGTCGCGGTGCGCGCCACCTTGATCGCCTTGGTCGGCGGCGTACTTGCGTGCGCCGTCGCCGACCTCGTCGTGGTGAATCGAATTTCCGCCGGCATCGACGAGCGCGTCGCCAGCGAGGTGTCGTTACTCAGCCACGAGTCCGCCCGCCAGTTACAGTCCTCAGCAACGTCGAGGCGTCAAGTACCGAGCGATCCCGACGACGTGCCCATACTTGCCTGGTTCATACCAAGAGGCTCACAGCGAGCAGTAGCGCTGAATGTCAACTCGCCGAAACTTCCCACGCGCGATGAACAGGTGCGCGACCTAAGGGGAGTTCGACTCGGTGATCTGGGCGTTCGACTCGAGGGACGCACGTCTCCTTTAGGAGTGGTCATCGCCGGAATGAGCACAGCCCAAATCGGAAGCGTCCTCGCAACCTTGCTGGTTATTCAGGGCGTGCTTGCGCCGTTGGCACTTTTCGGCCTCTTCGCCGCCGCGACGCTGATTGGTCGGCGTGCGGCGGCACCCATAGAACAAGCGAGGCTTCGTCAACTCGAGTTCACCGCGGACGCCTCCCACGAGTTGCGAACCCCTCTGAGCGTCATCGAAGCGGAGGTGAGTTTGGCCCTCGCCGCGCCGCGTTCGGCCAGCGAATATCGCGGAGCATTGGAGCGTGTGGCCAGCGAGTCTCGGAGGCTTCAGCGCATTGTCCAAGACCTTCTCTGGCTAGCTCGGCTCGACGCGTTGCCGGCAAGTCCGCCTCCCCAAGCCGTCGACGTGGCGACCGTGGCCGAGAGTTGTGTCGAACGCTTTCGCGGAGTCGCCACCCAGCGCGGTATCACGCTGGCAGACACCAGTCCCGCAGGGATGGCGCCCCTTGTGGTGGCGCCGGTTGAGTGGCTGGATCAGCTCGTCGCCGTACTTCTGGATAACGCGTGTCGCCATGCGAAAGATGGGGGGCGCGTTGAAGTGTGCGTCGCCGCCACCGAGCACGAGGTGACCCTTCGCGTCGACGACGACGGACCAGGATTTGGCAAATATGGACGAGATCTCGTTCTTCAGAGATTCCATCGCAACAGTGAGGCTCCCGGCGGCGCCGGACTTGGGCTCGCGATCGCCCAAGCGGTGATCGGGGCCACCAACGGACAGATATCCCTCGATGATGCGCAGTTGGGAGGAGCCAGTGTCCTCGTCACGTGGCCCCGCGTTCAAGGCAAATCCAGCCGTGAGTCTTCTCACGAACTGACGCGGACGGACGAGAGATCCCCCTAATTTCCCAGGGATCTCTGCATTTGGAGCCAAATTTTATGGGGTCTTCATGTCGCCGTAAGGTCCCATTCGTAGCCTCGTTTTGACGCGCTAACCCCCTGGCGCGCTGGATTCGTGAGGTTGTCAATGCCAGTGAGAGAAGGACCTCAGGTACCTCTCAACCGGGTGCCGACCCGCGCGGTGGCGCCGAGCGACGAGGGCGTCCGCCCTCAGGACCTCTCATCTGCGCCCAAGGCGCGCCGACGCCCGGGCCACGCGCCCCAGCCCTGGATGGGTGCGGCATTCGCCTGGTTGGTCGGACTCGGATTCCTGGCCGTGGTAGCTCTCGATATCAGCGGCGAAACACGCGGCTCTCTTTCGGCGCCGGGTGGATGGCTGATAGCGGGTGGACGCTTGGCCGCTTTCACCGGTACCTATTTGATGTTGGTGATGCTGGTTCTTATCGCGCGCATTCCGTGGCTTGAGCGCGCGGCGGGGCAACATCGACTTCTCACGTGGCATCGTCGAATCGGCCCGTGGCCCGTGGTCCTGATCGCGGCGCACGTGGTCCTCATTACCCTGGGGTACGCCGCCCTCGCTCGTACCGGGGCGCTACATCAGTTCTGGACGTTTCTTTCGACCTATCCCAATCTGCTCGCCGCCAGCGTCGGATTCGGACTTCTCGTCATGGCCGCGTCGACGTCGGTAAAGATCGCTCGGCGACGAATGAAGTACGAAAGCTGGTGGGTGGTCCACCTCTACTTCTATCTCGCGCTGGCCCTCGCCTTCGCCCACCAGATAGACACGGGAGGCTCATTCATCGGTCATCCCTTTGCCCGTGCGCTGTGGTCGCTCATTTGGGCGTCAACCGCCGGCGTCGTTCTGGTATTTCGACTGGGGCTTCCGCTGTGGCGCAGTATCCACTATCAACTGAGGGTCCGCGAAGTGCGAGAAGAAGCACCGGGCGTGTTCTCCGTTATCTGCTCAGGGCGACACCTCGAGCGTCTGGCCGTATCGGGCGGACAGTTTTTTAAGTGGAGGTTTCTCACCCGAGATTTGTGGTGGCACGCGCATCCCTACTCGCTCTCGGCCCTGCCTCAGCCGCCCTATTTGCGGGTCACGATCAAGGGGTTGGGTGATCAAAGCCGGGCGGTTGCCACGTTGAAACGGGGAACCCGAGTGGGTATCGAAGGACCCTACGGGGCATTCACCCACCACGCACGCTCGCGAGACCGGGTCGTGCTGGTGGGCGCGGGCGTCGGCATTACCCCTCTTCGGGCCCTCTTGGAGGATCTACCGGCCCGTGTCGAGGTGACGGTCATCATTCGCGCGTCTGATCGCACGGACATTGTTCATCGCGACGAAATGATCGCATTGGTGGAACGTCGAGGAGGTCAGTACCACGAGGTCGTGGGGGCTCGAGACCACGTGCACTTCGACGCCAACGTGCTACGTCGACTTGCCCCGGCCATTCGCGAGAGTGACGTGTACGTATGCGGGCCCGACGGTTTCAGTCAGAGAGTGATGTGGATCGCGCGAAGTTTGGGGATGCGCGCTGATCAGATTCACGAAGAAACGTTCGCGTTCTAACTCCGAGATGAATCAAAGACTCGTGGAGGTTCGTTAAATATGAAAAGGGCAGGAATAGTGGCCGTCGCCACGGTGGCGGGATTCGCCGCGTTAATGAGTTTCCATAGCAAGCCGGCGACCTTGTCGCTCAGCTCCCTCGGGGCGACAACCACCACACGGACATCCAGTTCGACGACGAGCCCGCCCACTCGCGCCACCATGACCACATCGAGTCCGCCAACTCAGGGCACCACGACCACGACGATCGCGTCGGCGACCACCTCAACCACGACGTCGACGACAACGACGACAGCCTCATCGACCATCAGAACTGTCGTCGGGACAGCGATCAATTACAACTACGGCACCCTCGCGGTATCTGTGACGGGGAGCGCTACTCACGTTACGAAGGTGAGTATCGCCTCCCTAAGCGACGGCGGAGACCAACGATCCCAGTCGATTGACGAGTACGCGATTCCCATCCTCGAGTCAGAGGCTCTGAGCGCACAGAGCGCCAATATCCAAGGGGTGTCGGGCGCTAGCTATACCTCGTCGGGCTTTGAGCAGTCGCTCCAAGCGGCGTTGTTGAAGTTGCGACAGTCGTGACGACGTCGAGAGATCAGGCACCCTCGGGAGTGGTGTACTACCTCGAAGAAGTGATGGGAACGGTAGTTATTTTCGATCTGTACGTCGAGCCGACGATCGAGCGCTGCGTGATTGATTCCCTGGTTGAGAGGGCGCGGGCCATCTTGCAGCGAGCCGACAGTGACTTCAGTACGTGGAACAGTGAGAGCCCCGTCTCGAGGCTTCGCCGCGGGTGCGCCACTCTGGACGACATGCCCGCGGACGTCCTGGAGGTCCTAAGTCTCTGTGGGAGTGTTCGCGACCTATCCCAGGGTTGGTTCGACCCGTGGGCGATGCCCGATGGCGTGGATCCGACCGGGTACGTGAAGGGTTGGGCTGCGCAAAGGGCCCTGCAGGTCTTTGATCACGACGGCATTACGGGCGCCATGGTGAACGCGGCTGGCGACATCGCGACGAGGGGCCGACCCGGTGTCAATGCGGCCTTTCGCGTCGGCGTGACGGATCCGGGATCGCACGGGCGACTCGCCTGCGTCGTTGACGTTGACTCGGCGATCGCCACCTCAGGGACGTATGAGCGAGGCCAACACTTGATCGATCCGTTCTCCGGGCGATCTGGTGCGCGGGCGGCCTCGGCGAGCGTGGTTGGCCCCGATCTCGGAGTCGCTGACGCTCTGGCGACTGCACTGGCCGTTGCGGGGAGCGACTTTCTAGATCTCTTGGACGGCGTTCCTGACTATGAGGGTCTTACGTTCCAGACCGATGGGTCGCGCAAACACACCACTCGGTTTCCCTTCGCAGCCGATACCACTAGTACTGCTACGCGTGAGTGAAGTTCTTCATCGAGCGAGGAAGTGACTCGTCTGTCCGACGAGGGCAGCGGCCTGTTGCGCACGCCGACGGCAGAGCATTGGGCCCGACACCACGATGACGCTAGAGGTGAAAGGGACCCACCATCGACCTCGCGGTGCGCGCTCCACCGAGCAGGGGCAGGCTGAGCAGGTTTTCGGTGGTGCGCAGCAGAGAGTAGTGAGTCAGTGCAAGGCCGACGCGCACGTGTCGCGGTACCGAGGGGGCGACGACGTAGGTCGGAACTTGATTGGTGGGACCGCCGTCATTCTCATCAAAGGTAATAAACAGGACTAAGGATCGCGCTTGATACTGAGGGCTCGCCACGATCTCGGGAACGACTTGTGAAAGCCACCGGTCGCCAATCGACACGGGACAACTGTGCATGTCGTCACAGATGTTGGGCGTAATGAAGGTGAAGCGAGCACTGAGGCGCAAAGGAAAAGTGAGGGGAACGTCGTCGCGCCGACAGGTGGCACCCAGGTTCGTGTAGTACACCGCCGGATTGTGGCGCGCGGCGTAACTGCCGCTGGTCACGTGGTCACAGGCTCCGGGCATTGATTGCTCAAGGCCCCGCCAGTTTCCCGCGAGCTGAGAGAAGATGCTCGGCCCGCCGAGAGGGTGGGCGGCGGGCTCATCGTCGTCGGCGATGCCCTGCGTGGAGCCCGACGTGAGAGCGATGTAGTTCGGCAAACTGGGGTGCGATATGGCGAGATAGTTGATGGCCAGCCCGCATCGGTTACCCAAGGAGTTGAGGTACGGAGCACTCGGTGAGCCGACCACGGAGTACCCCACGTTTTCGAGAAGAATCCACACCACATGTTGATAGGTGGGTGGAGAACTCGTGACCCCGCACGGGCTCTGCGCGGAGATGTGGGCGGGAGAGTTGGCCGCCGAGGCACTCGGCGGTAGTTGAAGGGCCGCCAGGGCCACCACGAGGGCCAACCAGAGGGGGCGCAGGCTCACCTCCTCATCTTGCCTGAGCCCTCGGTGACGGGGAGGGCGGGTAACGCGAGACACATCCCATCAGGGACAGATCAGCTTCCGCTCAAGCAGCTCTCGGTGGAGGCGCTGCCCGTCGTGGGCGCGCGGGCGATGTCCGCTTGGACGATGCTGTTCGGAATGGCGTAGGCCGTGCTTCGTTGGCTGAGCGAGTATGACTCGAGCACCCCGGCCACGTCGCCGTTGACGAGCACCGGGCTGCCCGAGTTGCCGGGCTTCACGTTCACTTCGAGAGCGAGGACTGTTCTCTCTTCCAGATCCTGGTTGTAGAAGTTGCGCCCTTCGCCACTCAGTGAGCCTTCAACGTATCCCTCCGCGCGCGAGCGAGTGCCGTTGAGCGGGAAACCGACGACCTGAATTTTGGTGCCCGACGTAGGCTCGCTCGCGAGGAAGGTGAGGGGAGTCGCGTGCGCGGCGACACGCAACACCGCGATGTCGTGGTTAGCGTCGTAGAGAATCACGGTGGCCGGAGATCCATTCACCGTGAAGTCGCGATGACCCGCGACGACGTGGGCGTTGGTGACGATCTCATCGGTCGTGACGTAAAAGCCGGTCCCCTCGCTGAGTGAGTTGCACGAACCACTCGCGAGCACCTTGACCACGTCACTGGGCGCCGAGATCGAGTGGATGACGGCAGGAAGCGTCGCTGGGTTAACCGGCGGCGGCAACGAGGGCGCAATCACATTGGCAAAGATCGCAGGGACGCCCGCCTTTCGAAAGAGTGTCTGCACCTCTGACTCAATCGAGGGAACCGGCGGCATGACGTGATCAAGGGCCGAAAGGATCGCGGAGTTTTGGATGGCGGTGTCGAGGGAGGCCCACGGGGTTCCGGCGAGGAGCCCGGCGAGGAGCCAACACAACACGAGAGAGGCGACGACCCCCACCCCCACGCCCGCGACCCGGTCAACGATGCCCAGCATGAGCGCGCTCACGAATCGGCTGATGATTCGTCCGACTATCCCGCCCACCGTGATACCCACGAGAGTGATGACGAGAATGATGATGAGGGCGACGGCGGGACGCCAGTGTCCCTTGGTGAAGTCGTGCGAGAGCGACGGCGCGAGGGTGGTGCCGACGAAGAAACCCACGCCCAGTCCGACAAAGACCGCGACTTGACTGATCGCTCCTTCGGAGAAGCCGCGAAGCGCCGCGAGGACCACCACAACGACAATGACGATATCTACCCAACTCACAAGGGCAAGGCTAAGCGGTCCGTTCGAACGGACCAGGCTTTCCTCCTATTTCGGCTGCATGCGAATGCCGGCGTCGATACGGATCGACTCCGCGTTCATGTAACTATTCGAGAGCAGCTCGATCGCGAGAGATGCAAACTCGCGGGCGTAGCCCAGACGCTTGGGAAAGAGAACTCCCGTGCCCAGGCGCGCCTTGAACTCGTCCGACGCTTCGCCCGAGCCGTAGATCGGGGTGTCTATTAGTCCAGGCAGAATGCAGTTCGCCCGCACGCCAATGGGCGCGATATCGCGCGCGAGGGGCAATGTCAGTCCCACGATGCCGCCCTTTGACGACGAGTAGGCGACCTGGCCAATCTGTCCGTCTTCGGCCGCGACCGACGCGGTGTTGACGATCGCTCCGCGACACCCATCGACGTCGGGGGTGTTGTGGCTCATGGCCGTGGCGGCCAGTCGACAGACGTTGAACGTGCCGATCAAGTTGATCTCAATCACCTTGCGGTAGATGTCGAGGTCGTGGGCTGAGGCGTACTCCCCGTCTTTGCCGATCGTGCGTGTCGCCCAGCCGATGCCCGCGCAGTTGACCGCGCTCCAGAGCGGCGCTAGGGCCTTAGCCGCTTCCAGGGCCGCGATGACTTGGTCAGTGTCGGTGACGTCGCAGTGCACGTAGGCCCCGCCGATCTCTGCGGCAATTGAGTTTCCCGCGTCGTCGTTGAGATCCGCCAGCACTACTTTGACTCCGCGGTCCGCCAGCGCGCGGGCCGTGGCCTCGCCGAGACCTGACGCGCCGCCGGTGACGACGGCCGATGTATTCGCTAACTCCACGATGCTCCCCTTCTCACTACGCCCCCGCGTAGCCACCAAAGAGTCAAGCAGAGATTGAGCGAATCGGGATCACCGTGAGAGGGGGGGCCGCGGGTGGGATCGGTCTCCCGATCCCACCCGCCGGGGGACCATCACCTATCGCTTAGACTCGACCAGGACTCCTAGGTCCTCAGGCTCGAGTTGAGTAACTTCGCGATACGTGTCGACCGTTGCTTCATAGTCAGCGACGACCTCACGTTGGTGATCAATTTCGGCTGCCAAGTCACGCTCGTGGATTTCGCGCTGCTGAAAGTGCACGGCTAACAGCGGCAATCCGACTCCCACGCATACTGCGAGGATGACAAGGAATGCTCCAAAGCTTGCTTCAAACATTGCGGTTCTCCTTTCACGTATAAACAGTTTGATCCCGCTATGTCACACACTGCCCATGGTTTGAGAAAGAAGCAAGTAAAAGTTCTCTGTGAGATGGCTGTAGGTGAGACACCGTATTTACCTACATCGCGTCAAAACAATTCCTCTAGCGTGGAACAGTGCCGTCGATCTATCAGTATTCGAAAGAAGAATTGAGATCACTTCTTGGCAGCGAGCCGTCGTATCGCGTCGATCAGCTTTGGCACGGACTGTGGAATGAAGCCCGTTCTCTCGAAGAGATCACGACTATCTCGAAGGCCCTTCGGGCTCGCCTGGTTGAGCAGTTCCCGAACAGTTTGACCGCGGTGAATGACGTGGCGAGCGATCACGGCGCCACGCGCAAGTGGGTATTTCAACTCGAGGACGGCGAGACAATCGAGACGGTGCTGATGCACTACGACGAGCGCGTCACGGTGTGCGTCTCTTCTCAGGCGGGCTGCGCTATGGGCTGCACCTTCTGCGCCACGGGTCAAGCGGGCTTCTCCGGTCAACTGAGCGTCGGCCAGGTCATTGAACAAGTCATGTTCGCGACGCGTGCCGCGGCGCCGTCGCGTCTTTCGAACGTGGTGTTCATGGGCATGGGCGAGCCACTCGCCAACTACGCCACGACCGTCGAGGTGATTCGACGCTTGCACGACTATCGGGGACTTTCGGCACGCCATCTCACCGTGTCGACCGTGGGGGTGGCGCCCGCCATCGAACGTCTGGCCCATGAAGGCTTACCTCTCACGCTCGCCGTGTCCTTGCACGCGGCCAATGACGAAACGCGCAATGAACTCGTTCCGCTGAACCGGCGCTACCCCCTCGAGCGGCTTCACCGAGCCTGTGCCACCTGGATTGAAGTCACCGGTCGACGCCTGAGTTTCGAGTGGGCACTGATCGACGGGGTAAACGACACCGAGTCGGCGATCGACGAACTGGCCGACTATGCCCTCGACCTCAACGCACACGTGAACCTGATTCCTCTCAATCCCACCCCTGGGTACCTGGTCCGCGGGTCCAGTTCCGAGCGTGTGCACGAGTTTCGCGAGGGGCTTTCGGAGCGAGGAGTGAACGTGACGGTACGCAATACGCGGGGCCGCTCGATCGCGGCGGCCTGTGGTCAGTTGGCGCAGGTGACGAACGGCAAACGACGCTCGATCCCGGTGCGATCCGCTTAGATCGATCGCTCACGCCAGAACGTCGGGCGCCACCGGATAAGGGCGAGCACGCCCACCACGCACATCACACCGCCCGAGACGATAGAGAATTCGCTCGAGGTGAAGTTGGCGACCACACCGGACTCCAGGTCACCGAGACGGGGGCCGCCGGTGACCACGGCCATTTGAATGGCCGAGAGCCGGCTGCGATATTCATCGGAGATGGAGGTCTGCAAGATGGTGCTGCGCAGCACCGTGGAGATGACGTCCATTGCTCCCGCGACGGCGAGACAGATGAGACCAACCCAGACCGCGTGCACAAGTCCAAAGAGGGCCATGACGACCCCCCAAGTGAGCACGACCAAGATGACCAGGCGACCGCGTCGACGCACTTGATCCATCCAGCCGGTAAAGATCGCCATCAGAAGCGCTCCGGCACCCGGCGCCGCGTAGAGCAGGCCCAACATTTCGGGTCCTCCGTGATAGATGTGCTTGGTCACGGCGGGAAAGAGGGCGCGCGGAAGGCCAAAGACCATGGCGTTGAGGTCGACCAGATAGACGGCCTGGACGACGGCGTTCTGGCGCACGTAGCGAAATCCGGCGGCAATGGCGCGCAACGTCTTTTCGCCGCTGTGGATCCCCACGGGTTTCATGGCCGCCATGAAGAACGTCGAGACGACCAAGGCGAAGAACGTGATGCCGTCGATGAAAAAGCACCACGACACTCCGGTGGCGGCGATGATCACACCGGCCAGTCCCGGACCGACGACCGTCGCGGTATTCATAATGATCTGATTCAACGAATAGGCCGCGACTAACTCCTCGGGCTTCACCAAAGTGGGAATAACCGCCGTGCGAAGCGGGCCCGACAGTCCCGCCAAGCCAGCCGCGAGGGCCGGCAACGTAACCAATACGACGAAGTTGGGATGGGGAAGAAGAGCGTTCGCGCCGAGCGCGAAACTGATCACCGCGAGCAGCAACGTGGCGACAATGAGGAGGGTGCGCCGGTCGAAGCGATCGCCGAGGGCGCCACCCCAGAGCGCGCCAAAAATGAGGACCGGTAATTGGATAAAACTGACCACGCCCACCCACAGTGAGGAGTTCGTCACTTGGTACACCTGGTAGGCCACCGCGACCAGTGTCAAGTTACTGCCCAGTAGTGAGACCAATTGCCCGACGAACAACAATCGGAAGTCTTTACTCGTGCGTAACGGGGTCACATCAACGAGTAGCCGGGGCACCTCTTTAGCGTACGGGGATAAGGTTTATCGCTGGGGGTTAGCTAAGGAGCGTTGATGATCGGCGAAGAACTGATCCAATTAGTGACACCTGAGGGAGAGCGCGTGGTCGACGCGCAGTACGAGTCGACATTGAGTGGCGAAGCGATCTTTGGCATGTATCGCGACATGGTCATCATTCGCCGACTCGACCAAGAGTCGACCTCGTTGCAGCGTCAAGGACAGCTGGCTCTGTGGGCTCCCGTGCAGGGTCAAGAGGCCGCGCAGATCGGAGCCGGGCGCGCCTTGGAGCCGGGCGACTTCACCTTCCCGACCTACCGCGAACATGGGATCGCCTGGTGCCGTGGTGTTCCCCCCGAAGACATGCTGCGACTCTTTCGCGCCACGTCGAATGGCGGATGGGACCCCCAGAAGTACCGTCACTCCGTGCCGACAATCGTCCTCGGTAATCAGGTTCTCAACGCCGTGGGCTACGCCATGGGCATCCAGCGCGACGGCGCGGAAGAAGCGGCGATGACCTTCTTTGGCGACGGCGCCTCCAGCCAGGGGGACGTGCTCGAGGCCTTCGTCTGGGCCGCGTCCTTCAACACGCCGGTCGTCTTTTTCTGTCAGAACAACCAATGGGGTATCTCGACGCCTATGTCCATCCAGTCGAAGATTCCGCTCTATCACCGCGCGCACGGATTCGGCTTCCCGGGCATTCGCGTGGATGGCAATGACGTGCTGGCCGTCTACGAAGTGACCAAGCGAGCCCTCGAGCAGGCGCGAGTGGGTGGCGGGCCGACGTTGATCGAGGCCTATACCTATCGACTGGGCGCCCACACGACGTCAGATGACCCCACTCGCTATCGCATCGACGCGGAGGTCGAAGTCTGGAAGCACCGCGACCCCATCGAGCGAGTGAAGTCACTCCTCGTGCGCGAGTATCGCGTGAAGGCGGCCAAGTTCGATGAGGTGACGGCCGAGGCCGAGACCATGGCGCTCAAGTTGCGTGATGACGTGTTGGCCATGGACCGTCCAGACCCGATCACCATGTTCGATCACGCCTACGCCGCCCCTCACCCGTTGATCGACGAGGGCCGTCGCGAAATGATCGACCTCGGCGTAAGTGGAGGACACTGATGGCCACGACATCGATGACTATGGCCAAGGCCCTCAACGAGGGTCTTCGCAAGGCCATGGAGAACAATAAAAAAGTCCTCATCATGGGTGAGGACGTGGGCAAGCTCGGCGGCGTCTTCCGCATCACCGACGGCTTACAGAAGGACTTTGGCGAGGACCGGGTCATTGACTCGCCCTTGGCGGAGTCGGCCATCGTGGGCACGGCGGTAGGGCTCGCCATTCGCGGGTATCGCACGGTGTGTGAGATTCAGTTCGACGGCTTCGTCTATCCGGCCTTTGACCAGATCGTCTCCCAGGTGGCGAAGTTGCACAAGCGTTCGGACGGCGTCTACACGATGGGCCTGGTCATTCGTATTCCCTTCCAAGGCGGCATCGGCGCGATCGAACACCACTCCGAAAGCCCCGAGGCGTACTTTGCCGCCACGGCCGGCCTTCGTGTCGTCTCGTGCTCGACGCCCAACGACGCCTACTGGATGATTCAACAGTCCATCGAGCACGACGACCCCATCATCTTCTGTGAGCCCAAGAGCCGCTACTGGGAAAAAGGCGAGGTCGACCTCGATAACCCCCCGGCCGGACTGTTCGACGCCAAGGTGCGTCGTGAGGGCAGTGACGTGACGGTCATTGGCTATGGCTCATCGATGAAGACGATCCTGCGCGCGGCGGAGACCGCGGCCGTCGAGGGAGTGTCGATTGAAGCGATCAACGCGCGCGGCATCGCGCCTCTGGACCTCGACACCATGGTGGCGTCGCTCGAAAAGACGGGTCGTCTGGTCGTGGTGCAGGAGGCTCCCCACATGGCCTCCATCGGCTCAGAGATCGTCGCCGAGTTGACCCAACGCTGTTTCTATTCAATGAGCGCACCGGGTATTCGCGTGAGCGGGTATCACGTGCCCTATCCCCCGACGAGGATCGAAGAGGACTACCGCCCGACGGTGGACCGGATTCTTGACGCGGTGGACCGAGTGATGGAGTTTGGAAGTTGAGCGAAGAAGTCTTTCTCCTGCCGGATGTCGGTGAAGGTCTCGTCGAAGCTGAGATCGTGACCTGGAAGGTGGCCGTCGGTGACGTGGTCACTTTGAACCAACCGCTCGTCGATATCGAGACGGCCAAAGCCACCGTCGAGTTGCCGAGCCCCTACGCGGGCACCGTCGTCGCCTTGCACGGGAACGTCGGCGACGTCATGGAAGTGCACAAGCCCCTCATTACTTTCGATGTGGGTGGCGACGCCACGCCAGTTGCAAAAGTTGCCGCGACACCCGCGAGCCAGGCCGAAGCCGAGAGCGAGCTCATCGAACAGAGTCCGGCGGCCTTCGGTGAGGGCCGTGAAGCGGTTCTGATCGGCTACGGCGTTGCGAATGAAGAAGGGGTTGTTACGCGCAAGCATCGTCGCGCGGGGCGCACCGGCGTCGCACCGACCGTCGCAGCGTCCTCTCCCACGCCCGCCACGGCAAGCGCCGCGACTCCTGCACTGGCCCCGCGATGCACGCCCCCCGTTCGCCTCTACGCGAAACAACACGGCGTAGATCTCACGACGCTCGCGGGCACTGGTCGCGACGGACTGATCACTCGTGACGACGTCGAACGGGCTCTCAGTGGCGCCCCAGCTGCGGCACCCGCCCGTGGACCCGCGCCGAGTGGGCCCACGACGCCGTCGCATTTCGTCGGTCGAGACATCGACTCGTGGTCGACCGGCGCGAAGGAAGAGCGCATCCCCGTCAAGGGAGTTCTTCGTTCGATGTCCGAAGCCATGGTGCAGAGCGCGTTTTCGGCACCGCACGCGGCCGTGTGGGTGCGCTTGGACGCCACCAAGACCATGGAACTCCTCACGTCGTTGAAGAAGCAGGCCAGTCTCCAAGACGTCCGGCTCTCACCCCTCACCATCGTGGCCATGGCCCTCTGTGACGCGGCACGACACTATCCAGGGGTCAACTCCAGCTTTGATTCCGCGGCGGGCGAGGTTGTTGTGCGGCGCAGCGTGAACTTGGGCATCGCGGCCGACACCCCGCGCGGTCTCATCGTGCCCAACATCAAGGGTGCCGATCAACTCGATCTCGTTGCCATGGCCCAAGCGCTCAACGTCCTAGTTGACAAGGCGCGCAACGGAACGACCACGCCCAATGAAATGATTGGCACGACCCTCACCATTACGAACGTGGGCCCCTTTGGCGTGGACGCGGCGATGCCGATCCTGCCGCCGGGAACAGGAGCGATCCTCGCCATCGGTCAGATCGCGAAGGCGCCTTGGGTCGTCAACGACGAGGTGGTGGTGCGTCAGGTCTGTGAGATCGCGATGTCGTTCGACCATCGCCAGATCGACGGCGCGCTGGCCTCACGAGTGCTCGGCCACGTGGCCAAGTTCCTGGAAGACCCGGCCGCGGCGCTGATCGCCGGCTAGGCGCGGAGCGCCGCGAGGGCGTCGAGCGCGTGGTCAGCGTGGCTGTTCATATTGACCTCGCTGTGAATCACGTCGCGTACCACCATGTCCTGGTCGATGATGAACGTGGCGCGCTTAACTTTGAGAAAGCCGAGTGCGCGCTTCACTCCGTAGTGACGAGCGACGTCGCCGTCTTCGTCGGCGAGCAGAGGGAAGTGAAAGCCGTTCTTCTTTGAGAACTGCGCTTGACGATCGGCGCTGTCCATGGAGATG
>Ga0206812_1030_pt1 | contig 42056 bp, 35 predicted proteins | sample Alteio_BWOrgCont_54_FD_152912 | JGI IMG/M metagenome (GOLD analysis project Ga0206812, IMG submission 152912) | Enriched cells from forest soil in Barre Woods Harvard Forest LTER site, Petersham, Massachusetts, United States -... | ecosystem: Environmental > Terrestrial > Soil > Temperate forest >... | reverse complement strand
GTACCTATAAAAGCATTATAATCCACTTCTATTGTTTGCGATATTTCTGGCCCTAACGATGGATTACCCACACTTTGACTTTGAATAGAACTTTGATTTATAAAGGGATTTAAAAATTGCAAGCTTGGGCGTGATATTCGTTTACTATAGGCCAGTTTTATCGTGTTTTTAGCATTGATCTGTTTTTGTATTGTTAAACTGGGTACATAGGTAGTATAATTGGGACTAACTGATGGTAAATTCTGGGCGGTGTCAACAGGATAACCATGTATATCTGTATTTTCAACCCTCAACCCGGCAAGTATGGAATAGCTTTTTGGTAAGGTAATGGTTAAAACAGAATACCCTGCTAATACATTCTGGTTATAATCATAAATATTTGAAAGAGCAGGCTCAAATTCAAATTGATCAGCACTATTATCATTGTAATAATCCGAAGTGCTGCTTATCCTCCTGATAATACTTTTACCCCCTGCTTCCAATTTGAAAACTTTACTGATCGGCAGGGTATAATCAACCTGGACGGTATATTCGTTATTAACACCATCGATGTTATTCTGTACGTCTGGAAATACGGCCGTATATTTATTGGTATAGTCGGTTATCCCGTCATTATGGCTCCATTGGGTTGAAATGTCAAGCTCGTGGCCTTCCTTTTTGAACTTATGGGTATAATCCAGGCTCCAGTCAAAACCGTCTATTACATTATGAGTATTGCTGGTTTGGTCATAAGAGTTGGAGGAAACGGTATGTGAGCTGCCGTCAGTGCCAAACCTTATCTTGTTAAACCTGAATGTTGTATTAATACTATTGTATTTATTAAACTCGTACCCGGCAGTTAAAGAACCTGTTGTGGAATACCTGTTAAGCCTGGTGGTGCCACTTGAGGTGATCGTATCATTATTAATTTGCTGCTGAAGACCTGTTAAAGAGGTTTGAGGCCAGGAAATATAAGTTCCGACATTTGCCGACAGACTAAAGCGGTTTTTATTGTAGTTAAGGTTCACATTACCACTGTTTTGCCTTGTACCAACCCCACCGCTTACCGAGCCGCTAAAGCCCGAAACGTTTTTTTGCTTAGTAATGATGTTGATGATACCGGCTGTACCTTCCGCGTCATATTTGGCAGATGGAGAAGTGATCACTTCGATGCTTTTGATCTGATCTGCCGGTATCGATTTTAACACGTCGGACAAGCTGGCTGATGTTGCCCCGGATGGTTTACCGTTGATCAGCACACGCACATTCTGATCACCACGGATGGAAACATTCCCATTCATATCCACCGTTACCAGCGGAACTTTTTGCAACAGGTCAGTCGCGCTGCCACCGGCTGCGGTAAGGTCCTTTTCAGCATTATAAACGATCTTATCGATGCGGTTTTCTATCAATGGCGTAGCGCTGGATATCTCGACACCTGTTAACGCCTTTGCGCTTTGCGCAACAATGATCGTACCCACGTTTTTGTCGGGTTTTGAATCAGTAGTGATAATATTGTCAACAACTTTATCCGGGTAGCCAACATAAACGATCCTGATCTTGTAGGTACCGGGATGAAGGCCATCTAATTTAAAGCCACCCTTTTCGTCAGTTAAAACACCGTTTAGCGGAGATTTACCACCACTCCTGAAAACACTCACCGAAGCATAGTCCAAAGGTTTTTTGGAAATGGAGTCAACAAGCGTTCCGGAGATCCTTCCCACGATGGTTGATCCCCCGCCGCCATATTGCGCCTTGGCCGATAGTACAGAACAAAATATTGCAATAAGTATAAGTAAACGTTTCATTTCAAATCATTTTTCGTATTTGGAGGTGAAATTAGTTGAAATGTTACAGCAAAAAGCTCATTTTTTTGTCATAAGCGAATACTGTCATCAATTAGTTACAGTTTCTTAGTGTCTGAAGTACAATATTGATTGCTGAACATTCCGATTTAGTCCATAACAATCGGGGTTATTGTAATTGGACGAGCTTCATTCTGTCATTTCGAACGAGGAACGAGAGAGAAATCTTATACAAGCGCACGGCGATTATGCATGTTGTTTAAGATTTCTCTCTATCGTTCGAAATGACAGAAGTTTATTTATGGGTTAACTTTAACTACTACCCTATAATACAATATTTACGATCCTTCCCTTCACCACGATCACCTTTTTAGGGGTTTTGCCGTCAAGATATTTTTGTACTTCGGCACTTCCGATAACCGCGGCTTCAATAGCCGCAGCCTCCAGGCTTAACGACAAGTTGAGGTTGATTTTGGTTTTACCGTTGATCGAGATCGGGTAGGCAAACTCATCCTCAATTAAATATTCGGGATTGAATGTCGGATACGGGGCATAAGATAATGAGCCCGGCTGATTACCCAGCAATACCCAAAGCTCTTCGCAGATATGCGGTGCATAAGATGATAATACTACCACCAAATCCTGCAAAATAGCCCGTTTATTACATTTAAGATCGGTAAGCTCATTAACAGCGATCATAAAGCTGGATACCGAAGTATTGAATGAGAAACGTTCCACATCTTCCTCCACCTTGCGGATGATCTTATGTAGTGATTTCAATTCGGCTTTAGATGCTGCAGCATCTGATAAACTGAAATTCCATTGCTCATCATGAAATAACCTCCAGAATTTACGCAGGAATTTAAACACGCCCTCAATACCGTTGGTATTCCAGGGTTTGCTTTGTTCTAAAGGGCCTAAAAACATTTCGTACATGCGCAGGGTATCAGCGCCGTATCGTTCAATAATGTCATCTGGGTTTATTACGTTGAATTTGGATTTTGACATTTTTTCAACTTCAACACCGCAAATATAAGCCCCCTCCCGGCCTCCCCCGGTTGGGGAGGAGATAGAGCCATCTTCTAAAATAAGAACGGCATCTTTATATTCTGGTCTCCATGCTCGGAATTTTTCAATATTAAGAATATCGTTATTTACAATATTTACATCTACGTGCAGAGGCCCAAATGCCAGACGTTGTGGATTGCCTTCGTATGATTTGATGATAAAATTAATCTTCCATTCATCTAATAATTCCTGACCGAAAGTCTCAGATATTTCCCATTTTTTAGCTTGACCCTTAGATAGAAAATAATGACTTTGTGATAAATTTTCATCTTGTAAAGTCAACCGGTACACAAAACTGCTTCGGCCCTGTATCATCCCCTGGTTGATGAGCTTTTTGAAAGGCTCTTCCTCAACCACCAGGTTCATATCCTTTAAAAACTTGTTCCAGAAACGGCTGTACAGTAAGTGCCCTGTAGCATGCTCGCTGCCGCCAATGTACAGGTCAACATCTTTCCAGTATTCGATCGCTTTTTCGGATGCAAATTCTTTGTCGTTATTTGAATCCATATACCGGTACCAGTACCAGCTTGAACCGGCCCAGCCGGGCATGGTGGAATGTTCGTATGCATAGCCGCCAGCCCCCTCTAAATCTCCCCCGGCAGGGGAGACTTTAGCTTCGCCCGCGGTTATTTCTGAAGCCCTTCCGCTAACCAGCGGAGAGGGTTGGGTGGGGCTAATTCTTTCAGGTAATGAGGTTAGTTTTTGTTTAATTTCTTCAAATACCTTTTGAGGGAATTTTAAGACTTCATCATTATCGAACCTAATTACTTCAAAGCCAAAATAATTAAGTATTTCTGTCCTTGCATCATCAGCTTCTTTGTTTAATTTATGATGATGCCCATCCAATTCAATAACCAATCCTTTTTCTAAACAAACAAAATCAGCAATAAACTGACTGATAGCGTGCTGTCTTCTTATTTTATATCCTGTCTGATTATTTCTTAATAATTGCCATAAAATATTTTCAGCTTCAGTTGGTTGATTTCGATTATCCCGGCTAAATTCTTTTAATTGCTCATAATAAACTGGATCGGCAGTTTCGCGATAATTCCCGGCCTGGTGTGTTGGGTAAGTCTCCCCAACCGGGGGAGATTTAGAGGGGGCTGGGTGGTATTTCCAATTTGAAGCCCTCGCTAACGGTGGTTCACCTGTTTCCGTTGGTAAATATTTATCAACTTCGGGCAAAACTAAAGGCAGGTCTTTTTCATCGATCAGGTAAGGCAGATCATCCTTAAAGTAAACCGGCACCGGTTCGCCCCAGTAACGCTGGCGACCAAAAATGGCATCCCGCATCCTGAAATTCACTTTGGCTTTACCCGCGCCTTTTTCTTCTAAAAAGGAAATTACTTTGGCTGTGCCTTCTTTATAATTCAAGCCGTTCATAAAATCCGAATTGATATATCGGCCTTCCTTGGTTGGGTCGGCTTCGGTTTCAATATGCTGGATATCCATGATAGGCACTATCGGCAAGCCGAAATGTTTGGCAAACAGGTAATCACGCTGATCGCCGGATGGTACGGCCATTACCGCGCCGGTACCATAACCTGCCAATACATAGTCGGCTATGTAAAGCGGCACTTTTTCATTATTCACCGGGTTGATCACATAGCTGCCCGTAAAAGCGCCCGATACCGTTTTGGTATCCGCCATACGGTCCAGCTCAGATTTCTTTTTGCTTTGCGCGATGTAAGCGTCTACTTCCGCTTTTTGTTCGGGAGTAGTTAACTCACACACCAGTTCATGCTCAGGTGCCAATACTAAAAATGTCACCCCGAAGATGGTATCAACTCTTGTTGTGAATACTTCTATAGCCCCCTCTAAATCTCCCCCGGTAGGGGAGACTTTATTAAAAGCCCTCCCTTCCGGGGAGGGTTTGGGTGGGGCCGACATCTGAAATCTTACACTCGCACCAATACTTTTCCCTATCCAGTTCCTCTGCATTTCCTTTAAGGGTTCGGGCCAGTCGATGGTATCCAAACCTTGTAACAGGCGCTCGGCATAAGCGGTGATGCGCATGCTCCATTGCCTCATTTTCTTTTGCTCAACCGGGTAACCCCCGCGCTCGCTGAAACCGTCCTTTACTTCGTCATTGGCTAAAACTGTTCCTAAAGCTGGGCACCAGTTCACGGTGCTTTCGCGCAGGTAGGTGAGGCGGTATTTTAATAGTTCGGCTTGTTGTTCTTCTTTGGTGTAGGCTTTCCATTCATCAGCAGTAAAGCTCAAAACTTCCTCGTCGCTAACTGCATCAACCCCTGCTGAACCATATTGATCAAAATGGGCCGCTAATTTTTCTATCGATTCCGCCTTATCAGTTGCTTTATCATACCAGGAGTTGAACAATTGCATAAATATCCACTGCGTCCACTTATAATAACCCGGTGAGCTGGTGCGCACTTCACGACTCCAATCGAACGAAAAACCAAGCTGGTCCAGCTGACGGCGGTAGGTAGCAATATTGGCCTCGGTAGTAATAGCAGGGTGCTGCCCGGTTTGTATGGCGTACTGCTCGGCAGGTAAACCAAAACTGTCGTATCCCATCGGGTGCAATACATTAAAGCCTTTTAAGCGTTTGTAGCGTGAAAAAATATCAGAAGCGATATAGCCCAGCGGATGGCCAACATGCAGCCCCGCGCCCGATGGGTAGGGGAACATATCCAGCACATAGTATTTGGGTTTTACTGAATTATTATCAGCCTTAAAGGTTTGATTATCAGCCCAAAATTGCTGCCACTTTTGCTCTATATCCTTAAATTGATAGTCCATTGTTGCTATTTCCGCTTATGAGGTTGCGAAATTAAGAAAAATGACGATTAGTTGAGTAGAGATTAGTTGATTTGTCGTATTAGCTGATCAACTAACTTCACGGATATATATACCTTCTATACAGGCTGAAAAAATATACCGGATCAATTTACGCTGCCCAGTAGTGTAAGGGTAAACTTGTTGGTATCGCCGGCCACTCCGGACACCGCACCCATAACGGCATCTTGTACATTAATAACTCCGTCGCCATTGATGTCCTGGTATATAGGATCGCCAACTTTAGTTGTAGAAGATTGAAACGGCGAAGAATTTATTTGCTGTTGACTGGCAAAAGTACCGGTAACAATAAATTTGGCGTCAACAGGATTAATGATCTTATTACTGGTAGCATCATAGAACAAATAATAGGTTTTACCCGGCGTCACTGTAAAGTCTATTTTACCGCTGGCATTGCTTGTGCCGACAGCTATAGGATTTGATGAAATCCTTTGCTGATCCGAAAGTAGCTTGACAGGTGTATTGCTTAAAATCGTTCCATTTTGCAATTGCACAGTTACTTCCATAATCGTTGGCTTGGCCTTATTATCTTTTTTGCAAGCTGAAAACAGCGCTGCTGCTATGATGATGGCTAAAATTTTAAACCGCATTTGATAAGGATTAGTAGGTGATAAAAGTAATCAAAAAACAGGAGTAAAGAGATACTCAGCCCTTTTTAGCAAATTCTAAATGGTTTTCAGCCATCGCTGTTTTAAGTGGTTGTAAGGAGCCTTTCCCGATGCCATGTAATTTCATAAATTCAGCCTCAGTTAACTGTGAAAGTTGTTCCAGCGTCGTTATCCTGGCATTTGCCAGGGCGCGTTGTGCAGGCTTTGACAGTTTATCAAAGGGGTGCAATTCCTTTTTCTCTTTCATAAAATGAGCTTACAAACCGTCAAAGACAAACTTCTCTTTCACCATTTTTTTGCGTGGCAACAGATCGGGCCGATTAGCGGTTTGATAAACAAATGAGGCTACAATAATGGCTGCTTGTTTCAGGTCGTCCATTCGCAGGTAATCATAAGTATCCATATTGGTATGGTGCGTTTTGGCTTCATAATCCAGTGGGTCCTGTATAAACTGGAAGCCGGGGATACCCGCCCAGTCGAACGGTAAATGATCGGTTGATCCGGTATTGCTCAGCGATACCGTTTTTGCACCCAGGTCATTAAATGGTTTAAACCATTGTTCAAATATAGGTTTCACAGCCGTATTCCCTTGTGCGTAGATCCCTCTGATCTTACCTGTGCCATTATCCAAATTAAAGTAGGCGGAAATAGTAGCCTGCTCGGGTTTAATAACGCCGGTTTCGGCATTGCCAAAATGATTTTTAACATAATTGTAGGAGCCCAAAACACCTTCTTCTTCCCCGCTCCACAAAGCGATCCGTATGGTGCGTTTAGGCTGAAGATGTAATGAATCCAGCAGGCGAACGGCCTCCAACATCACAATGCTGCCCGCGCCGTTATCGGTGGCGCCTGTTGCCGCGTTCCACGAATCCAGGTGGCCGCCAAGCATTACTACCTGTGCTTTCAGTTTAGGATCGGTGCCGGGTATTTCGGCTACTACATTATATCCCTTGGTATCGTCGGTATAAAACTTCCCTTTGATATTTACAGCCAGTTCCACAGGGTGGCCCGACGCCATTAAGCGTTCTATTTTAAACCCATCTTCGGATGACAGGACTGCTTCGGGTAAAAAAACCGGGCGACTTGCTTTGTAATTAAAAAAGCCTTGTACGGTTACAGTACCGTCGCGCCCACTGCCATCGGCATCCATCACAGCTACAGCGCCAAATTCTTTCAATTGCAGCCTTCCGCGGTCCATCAAGCCAAAATATTTTAAACCGCCATCCAGCTCCTGGCGACTCATCATATAGGAGTCGGGCATCCTCATCAGCGCGCTGTCTGTCAGCCTTTCTGCAAATGGTTTTATGTCATCTTCATGTTTTTTACTTCCACTGGTAAGCAGGATGATCTTTCCTTTAATGTCAGCTTTATGTTTTTCGAGATAGGCCGAATCCATCAGGTTGAACATCGTTACTTCGTAAACAGGCGCGCGTACTTCGCCCGGTGTGTTGGAACTCCAGGGCAGGGGATAGCCAACAACATATCCCTGGTAAGGTACTTTCATCGAGATATTGAATTCTTCCTGCTCCCATCCCCGGCCATATTCGCCCCAGGGTTCAAAACCTGCTTTAACCAGTCCCCATTTTTTCATGCTTTCAATAGCCCATTTACCAGCCCTGGTATAACCGGGCGAATTGGTCAGCCTTGAACCGGCAACATCGGTTAAGTAATGAGCGATAACAGGGATCTGCGAACTGCTCATTTCAGCATTCCGTATTTTGCGGAACGCGGCGGTATCTATGTTTTCCTGTTGGGCATAAATTGCACTACTTGAAAACAGGAGTAAAACAATAAGTGAGGGCAGTGTAAATTTTTTCATAGCATGATATTTAGGAGATCAGGTTTTACGGTTTAAAAATATTTCAATTTTTTGTAAAACGCAATTACAAAGAACTTATTAGCACTTGGTTTGAATATATTTTAACCACAGCAGCTATTGCCGCTCTGCATAGGAGGGCACTTAACCGTGCCATAACTGCAAAATACACAGCAATCGCCCGGTAGCGGTTTTAAATAGGCGTGGCAGTGTACACATTCATAAAAATATTGGCAGGCATCCACCGGCATTACCTCTTCTGTACTATGCTTACAAACCGGGCAGGTAATAATTGAGTTTAAAATAATGGGCTCGCTCATTTGATCTCTGATTACCTGATCACCATATTAATGATCAACACCCCGATAATTCCCACTACCGAAACAATAGATTCCATCACCGACCATGATTTGATGGTGTCTTTTATTGACAGATTGAAATACTCCTTGAAAAGCCAGAAACCGCCATCGTTTACGTGCGAGAAAGCCAGGCTGCCCGCGCCTATAGCCAGCACCATTAGGTTTGGGTTGATAGTATGATCGTGCAGCACCATGGTAGAAACTATCCCTGCGGCTGTTAAACCTGCTACTGTTGCCGAGCCCAGGCTGATACGGATAATGGCGGCAAGCAACCAGCCCAAAACAAGCGGCTGCAGGTGCATACTTTGCATCATACCGGTGATATCGTTATTGGCGCCGCTGGCTACAAGCACTTCTTTAAATATCCCCGAGCCACCTATGATCAACAGGATACCCGCAATATCTTTTATCGCATCGCCATATAAAACAGCCAGGCGTTTCATATCGATGCCTTGCCCTATACCTAATGAAAAAGTAGCGAATATGATGGATATCAGCATCACGATAGGTGCTTCGCCTATAAAAGCGATGAATCTATGCAATGCCCCGGTGCTATGATCAATGTTCAGATATAGCGCGCTCGCCATTAATAAAATAACGGGAAGTAACGCGGTCAAAAAGCTATTGAAAGCGCCCGGCAGTTTGTCAGCAGGCAATTCTTCAATCTTGAAAGTTTCCAGCGGGGTGGAGGGTATTTTCTTCAGGGTACTTGCAAATACGGGCCCGGCCAGTATAATTGCGGGAACAGCCAGTATCAACCCATAAACCAGCGTAGTGCCCATATTGGCATGGAACATTCCCACCAGCGCCGTAGGCGAGGGGTGTGGCGGCAAAAAACCATGCGTAACCGATAGTGCAGCCAGCATGGGCAAGCCGATATACACGGCAGGCAATTTATATTTATAAGTCACCGAAAAAATAAGTGGCACCATTAGCACAAAGCCGGTGTTGTAAAACAGCGGTATGCCAACAATAAAGCCAACCACCACCAAAGCCCACTGAATATATTTTACGCCGAAGAGATTAACCAGCACCTCTGCAATTTTTTGTGCCGCGCCGCTGGTGGCAACCAGTTTACCAGTCATAGCGCCCAGGCAGATGATAATGGTGATGGTGCCCAACGTATCACCCAGCCCTTTCTGAACCGATGCTGTAATTTTATCCATCGGGATACCCAGCAGCAGCCCGGCAACGATGGAGACGATCAGAAAAGAAAGAAAGGGGTTTAATTTGGCCCAGCTTACCAGTACAACAAGCAGGATAATACAAAACAGGATGGTTAATAATGCCATTTCAGGGTTTTAATTGGCTCAACCGTTAAACAACGGTTCTTGTCGGTTATCCCAAAAAAACAAAATAATTATTTCATTTTCCTGTATCTCGTAAAAAAAAGAAGTTTGTTTGGTTATTATGCCTATTCTAACATTTTCTTTAATGGAGGAGGCCTTAAACATATATGGATGATCAGCTAACAGGTCCATCGTTTTGTATGTTTTTTCAAGAAATTTTTCAGCCTGTCTTAAGCTCCATTTATTTTCAATAAAATCGGCTATGGATAAAAGCATGTCAGTGGCATCATCGGTAAAAATGATCTTTAAACTCATCGGTTAGCAAGAATTCTTTTTACCTCTTCATAGGATTTTGTTTGACCATTTTTAGCTTGTTCGCGACCTCTTTCAATTCCTTTTTTGACATGCTCCGGCAATTCAGTCCAAAAGTCAGTCTCCTCTACAACGATGGTAGCTTTAGCGGCTTTTGCAGCTTCTAAAAAAAGGTCTTTATATTTTTCGTCAAGATCTATTACAAGTCTCATCTTAATGATTTTATTATCAAAGTTAACTTTTTTAAAACAGTAACCATATTTGGGTTTCGGAATTTGCCGTCAAAATAGATAAAAGTTTTTTGGCTGCTGGATCAAACTGAATAAAAACAGCTAATTTTAAGCCTATGGAAACGATAGCGCACCAGGTATGGATAAATGCTGGTAAAGAAAAAGTTTATGATGCAGTTACTGCCTCCGATGGCATATCCAAATGGTGGATAGAAGATTGCACAGTAAAACCCGAGATCGGGTTTTTGAATATTTTCAGGATGGGCGGGCATGTGCACGATAAAATGCTGATCGTCGACCTAAAGCAAAATGCGTATGTGGAATGGGAATGTGTAAACGATAACGGAATCTGGACGGGTACTCACCTTAGTTTTGAGATCATTGAAAAGCAGGGCGTTTGCATCCTTAATTTTAAACATAGCAAATGGGAAAGCCAGACAGAGTTTTTCACCGTTTGCAATTTTCATTGGGCGCGCCACTTGTTAATGCTGAAAGCCGCTTGCGAAACCGGCAATGGCCAGCTGATCAAAGCCGAAGAAGCAAAATGGGGTGAATTATATCAGAAATTAAATACATAAACTATGAAAAAAGCAATAGGCATCGGCGGCGTATTTTTTAAGTGCGAGGACCCGAAAGGTATGAACGAATGGTATACAAAAAACCTTGGATTGCCCAGGAGTGAATACGGAACAACGTTTGAGTGGCTGCAGGCCGATGATCCTTCGAAAACAGGATCTACATCATGGTGCACGTTCGCGCAGGACACCAAATATTTCAATCCGTCAACCAAGCCATTTATGATCAATTACCGGGTCGAAAATCTTGTTGCGCTGGTAGATGAACTAAAAAAAGATAACGTGACCATTGTTGATGAGATTGCGGAATATGACTATGGCAAATTCGTCCATATACTTGATCCGGAAGGGAACATTATCGAGCTTTGGGAACCGGCAGATGAGTAATAGGATAAAATGGGCGGTACATGAACAAAGTGATGTTATAGTCGATAGTCCATAGACCATGGTCTATAGGTTTCATTAAAATTTACATTACGTCAAAGAAAGCCTTGCTATCTTCGCCATGGTCTATGGACTATCAACTATGGACGTAATCAACACCCATGAGCAAACAACGCTACTTCTTTCTTGTCCTCATATTGGGTACGCTTACCGCGCTCAGCCCTTTTTCCATCGATATGTATTTGCCGGCTTTCCAGGATATTGCCAGGGCATTGCATACCACGCCATCGCAGGTTGGGCAGTCATTGTCCAGTTTCTTTATCGGGTTGGCGACCGGGCAATTGATCTACGGCCCATTGATGGACCGATTTGGGCGTAAGCGACCTTTGTATTTTGGCTTAAGCCTTTATATCGTTGCGTCGGTTGGATGTTTCCTGTCCACTTCTGTCGAAATGCTCATCATCATCCGCGCTTTTCAGGCCATAGGCAGCTGCGCCGCAGGGGTAGCCTCCGTTGCTATGGTGCGCGATATTTTCCCGGTAAAAGACAACGCAAAAGTGTTTGCCCTGTTGTTTTTGGTATTGGGCGCTTCCCCGCTGATCGCTCCAACTACGGGCAGTTACCTGGCCGATGCATTTGGCTGGCAATCGGTATTTATTGTGCTGCTCAGTATTGCTGTATTAATTTTAGTGGCAGTTATCTTTACCCTGCCCGAAAGCTATGAACCTGACGCCTCTTATTCCCTCAAACCCGGCCCAATTATCAATAACTTTTTACAGGTGATCCGCGAGCCGCAGTTTTATACCTATGCCATTGCTGGTTCTATCGCCTTTTGTGGCTTGTTTGCTTATGTGGCAGGTTCGCCGTTGGTGTTCATGGGTGTTTTTCATTTATCCAAGAAAGGCTATGGTTTACTGTTCGCGGGTTTATCCGTAGGGTTTGTTGGCGCTAACCAGGTCAATAGCCTGCTGATCAAGCGCTTTAAAAGCGAGCAGATCGTGCGCGCGGCATTAACTACTCAGGTTATTTTAGGAATCCTGTTTTGGATAGGCACGCTCAATGGCTGGTATGGTTTAGCCGGTGTGATCACGATGACTTTTTTGGTGCTGAGCTGTATTGGATTAACCAACCCAAACACCTCAGCGCTTAGTATGGCCCCGTTTTCAAAAAATGCTGGGGTTGCATCAGCTTTGCTGGGCACCATGCAACTGGGTTTGGGTGCGGCAGCTTCTTTTGCGGTGAGTATATTCAGCGACAAATCGGCGATGCCAATGGCGGGTATTATGGCCGTTTCATCCGTGATCGCGCTAACAGTTTTGCTTACCGGGAGACGGAATATTGTAAATAAAATAGAAGTTGATGCGGCTGCTCCGGTGGGTGCAAGTCATTAAACTTTAGTCAGCCGCGTAGGCTACGCCTGCAATAAGTAAGTAATATTAAGCAGCGATCATTTGCAGGAAAGCCGCATCTTTGATCTGCCTGTCTTTGGGGTCCATGATCTTCCTGATATCTTTTTCTAAGATGGTCTTTAACTCCTTGGCAATTGCTTTTAACAGGCTATCAGTTTCGGTTGGATTTTTCATGGCTCAGTTTTTTTATTGTTATACGTAAAGATGTATAAATATGATGCCATTTATAATTCCCGTTTATGCGGCTGCTTCTTCGGCTAAAATTGTATGTTTTTGTAAGCAGTTCCTTTTAAATATAACTTGAAAAATAGTCACGAGACGCTTTCGACAGCGCAATAATCAAAGTCCTCTCCTTTGGAGAGGATTATTCACATGGTTAATTGTTGTTTTGGCGTTCATGAAGGCTTTGCCGTTTAGGTGAGGCTTACACCAACACCTCATCAATGATCCCAAACTCTTTCGCTTCACTGGCTATCATCCAAAAATCCCGGTCCGATACATCATGTATCTTCTGATACTCCTGCCCGCTGTGTTTGGCTAAGATATCGTAAAGCTCCTTTTTAACTTTTAGCACTTCCCTTGCCGTAATTTCAATATCCGATGCCGGGCCTTGCACACCGCCCAATGGCTGGTGGATCATCACTCGCGAATGGCTCAGAGCCGCACGTTTACCCGCCGCACCGGCACATAACAGTACTGCCGACATAGACGCCGCCATCCCCGTGCATATGGTAGCCACATCCGGACTGATCAAATGCATGGTATCATAAATCCCGAACCCGGCATATACCGAACCGCCCGGCGAGTTGATATACATCTGGATATCCTTCTTCGGATCGGCCGATTGCAGGAATAATAGCTGCGCCTGGATAATATTGGCGATATTGTCATCAACAGCTGCACCCAAAAAGATAATGCGGTCCATCATCAGCCTGGAAAAAACATCCATCTGCGCTACGCGCAATTCGCGCTCTTCTGTGATGTATGGCGTCATGGCGTAGGGGATGCTGTTTTCTGCCTTCGCGATGTATTGGTCCACCTGCAAACTTTGGACATGGCGATGCCCCACCGCGTATTTGCGGAATTCATTTTTGTCGATATTCATAAAATTTTGGTTTTATTGATCCGTAAACAAACGCCTTATTTTTTGGCTGAAGCTTACGTGCTCCGTTTGTGTAAATAGTTTCTGATGCACAGCCTCAATTTCTTTTTTCAATTGCCTGCGGCTGTAAGTTTGGATAATGCCGTAGGTTTTCTTTTGCCATAATACCCTGTCGCCCAGTTCAGGATCGATGAGCATCCGGGCCTCAAATACGAGAGCGTTGCCGGTATCATACTGGCCCAGCAAGTGCAGTTCTATCTGCTCGGTTTCATTCCATAAAGTCATCATAGGTCAATGCTTTTTCTTTAATGGTTTCACGTACTTTTTCCAAACATTTATACTTCTGTACCGTTGCCGAGCGAACGCCGGAATAACCGAATTGTTCAGCGATCTCCGTCAGCGGCAATTGGTCGTAATAAAATCCTCTCAACAATTCCATGCATTTTTTACCTGCTGTTTCCAGGAAATGCATCAGGCGATTTTCTGACGGGGTTTCTTCCTCATCAATCGAAAGTTCAATATTATCCAATGGGATGTTCTGACTTTCCCCGCGATGCCGTCTCAGCCATAAATGTTTGGCTATGCCGACTAACCAGGCAATATCATTAGCAGGTTTTGCTGCGACGGCCTTTTCATAATAAACAACCAGCGCATCCTGGAAAACATCCTTCGCCTCGTCAAACGAGCCACCCATCCGGCTCACATATTTCGCCACTGCCGGGAAAGCTTTTTTATAAAGGCTGATGAAAAACTCCTCACGCGTTTCAGATAAAGACGTCATAATAATTATCCTTTTATACCTATGTGCAAATTAAATGCAAAATATCACCTTTTATTTTAATATGACCAAACTACACCGTCATGGCGAGGAACGAAGCCATCTCTACACATGCTAATCAAACTCCACAATGATTGTTAATTGCAAAAAGCTATTAGTTCACCAAGATTGTTAAGGTCCGTGATCGTCCTATTAAGAGATGGCTTCGTTCCTCGCCATGACGGTTTGGTTTATGTTCCAGCCAACTGCAAACTGCCCACCGCAAACTGCCTACTGCTTCACCGCCGTTACCTTAGTCCCCTCCTCGCCGCTGGTTTCAAATATCAAATCTTTATCTGTCAGCTTGGAAACAAAGAAGGGAAAATTTCTCGTTTTACCACCATCTAAAACTTCTTTAACCTGGATATTGCTGCCATCTAATTTATAAGTGCCATGCGATAGCACCTTGCCGCCCCACCAGATCATCATGCTATCATTTTTTGAAAATTTGATATAGGGGGATTCTATTTCAAGCTCGGTGGCGGATACACTGTCGGGCGGATGGCTGTTCGGGTTCTCCACCTTTACATATTTCCATTTGCCCAGCAATGCTTCGCGCTGAATAGGTTTTTGCTTGCAGGAAGAAAGTATTAACAAAGCAATTACGCCCATAAGCAGTTTGATTTTTATCATATTCAATTTTAACTCTTACGGGTTAAAGCTAAATATTCTACGGTTGTTTTTTCTGTAATTCGCGTAATCTTTCCTCGGCCCTTTTGATCTCGTCCTTCTCGCTTAAAGGTCCATCAGTTTTTAATTCTTCACTTTTTTTCCGGTTGCGCTTTACAGGTATTTGGGGGCCTTCTTTACGCTGACGTTTTTCTGCAACAGTTTTCATGATAACGGGAATTTACAGAGGATGAACTAATGAGTATCATTAGTCTAACTATCCGGGAAAGAATATGTTTAGGATAATTGAAGGAATCTTGTTGAAACTCGTTTCATCAGGCGTTCCGATGGAACGCTCTTGTCCGGCGGTCATTTTTTCTACCAACTAAACGTCCCGAAGGGACGATCATGACATTAAAACCGTCCCTTCAGGACGGCTGGTTGGTAGAAAAATGCAGAAAATGGTTTTACGTTCCGTAGGAACGTCTGGTGCCAGGCGATGATTTGAATTACACCTTATATTGCAGTGTCTGAATAATACGTATTTTTGTTTAACACACATACAATGACAACCAAATTAACATTAACCATAGAGCAGGACGTTATAAAAAAAGCCAAACTGTATGCTAAACATACTGGAAGAAGTTTGCCTGAGCTTATCGAAAATTATCTTGAATCGCTTACAGAAGAGAATGAGGATAAGAAACAACTTTCAGCTAAATTAAATAAATAGCGGGCTCAGTTAAGCTTCCGGATGATTTTGATAAGAGGACAGTCTTAGGTGCTTATTTGGAAAGCAAACATTTGTGAAAATATTATCCTGTTAAACCTTTATTGCTTTTCCCCCGGTATTGCCACCCCCGGCTTCTCCACCTTCACCAACTCTTCTTCATGCGTTTCCTCCTTACTCGCGGTAGCATAATTTAGCTTCCTGAAACGCCAGATAGCAAACGCGGGTTCCTGCATCCGGTTGATGAGCTTGAAGAATTTGGGGAAATTGTGTATCTCATCGAGCAGCACGCCGGGTACGATGCCGTTATTGTCCAATATCTCGCGGATAGTATATTCCTTGTCTTTGGTTATCCAAATCTCAAAGTCGCGGCGTATCTCACCCGATTTTTCCGCGTCAATGCTGGCATCAATACATATCACTTTATCGCCGGGTCGCATTGTTTTTGTTTTAAAATTGAAGTGCGGTTATTTAACACACTTTTCGGTCATTCACTAATCTCTAACCTCTAATCACCAATCTCTATTTATGACCCAAACTATCCGCCTTCGCTTTGTCTTTTTTCTTGAAATATCCTTTCAGTAAAAAATTATGCTGGGCGGCTTCAAGGTCGTCGTTGAGTTTGATTGAACTTTGTTGCAGGTTATCTAATGTACTTTGCACTTTTACAGCGGCTTTAGGGTCATTTAACAATATGCCTAACGCGTTATCCGTAGTCGTGAGCTTTTTGCTGGCGTTGTTTAAATTTTCAGTAAATGCACTGGCGCTGGTCACTGCTTTTTGCAGCTGGGCAGCAGCAGCTTTTATTTTATTAAATGTGGTGGTATCGGTCATCAGGTTATCAGCCAGACCGCCTTTGGTATTCATTTTTTTACCGAAATTATCCAACTGAACGGCCACCCGTGCAGCAGTTTGGGTGGTAACCTCTAAATTTCGCATCGAATTGCGTAATTGTACGCCCATGGCACTATCGGCCAATAATGCGCCAACTGCGCCCTTGCCTTGTAATATCTGGTGCGTTAGATCCTTAATATCTTTAGTTATAGATAGCAGGTTCTGGTTGTTTTGCTGTAAGGTTTTCAGCATATCATCGGTCGATAATAATTTCTCAGACTGCAATACATCACCATCCTCCACGATAGGCGCCTGCGGACTGCCGCCATCTATCACGATGATCTTATTACCAATCAACCCATCAGAGCTGATCTTTACACCGGCGTTGCGGTGGATATATTGTTGTGAATTGGCATCAACACTCATTCTTACATCAACCTGCGAGGGACCTGTAAAGCGGATATCGCTGATAGTGCCTACTTTAACTCCCGAGAACCATACGTTGTTCCCAGCCTTCAACCCGGCCACGTCATCAAAGGTGGCTTTGATATGTATCTTTTTTGAAAAGGTTTTGTTCGAGCCGCCCAGGGTAAGCACGCCTATTACAAATACAATTAAGCCGAGGGCTAAAAATATTCCCACTATAATTGCTTTCCTGTTTTCTGATTTATCCATGTGATATGGTGGTAATTAACTATTGTATAAAGTTATATTCAAAAAATGGTTTTACACGCGCATCAAGCGTATTAAATACTTCCTCAAACAAGCCAACCCGTTGAAACTGCCCGTCGAGCAGCATCGCTATCCGGTCGCCCGTGTTTTTGGCACAGGTCAAATCGTGTGTAATGATGATGGACGAAGTATGGAACCGTTGCTGTACCTCGTTGATCAAATCGTTGATCTCGATGCAGGTAATGGGATCGAGGCCCGCTGTGGGCTCATCATATAACATCACTTCTGGGTTCAATATCAATGTACGCGCTATGCCTATCCGTTTACGCTGCCCGCCCGATAATTCAGCCGGCATCTGGTTGATGGTGTGCGAAAGCCCCACCGCATCCAGCACGGTCTCTACCGATTGGTCTATTTCTTTGCGGGTGAGGCTTTTGCGGTTACGCACCAGCGGGAACTCCAGGTTTTTGCGCACCGTCATACTATCATATAATGCGCTGTTCTGGAATGAGAAGCCTATCCGTATCCTTAATTCCTGCAATTCCTTATCACTAATTTTGCTGATGTCTTTGCCTAATACCATCACCTCGCCCTTATCCGGCCTCATCAAACCTGATATGATCTTGATCAGCACCGATTTTCCCGTTCCCGAACGGCCAAGCACCACCAGGTTTTCGCCCTGGTAAAGATCGAGGTCAATTCCGCGCAGCACCTCAAAATCAGCAAAGGATTTCTCCAATCCTCTTATGGTGATCACCGGGTCGTTATAATCGATATCTGCTTTTGCCTTTTCCATATTAATGTTTAGCGGAACCAGCCCGCTATCTGTACGATCAGTATTTCTTCAACAAATATCATAAACATTGCGGTTACAACCGCGCCGTTTGCCGCTTTGCCTACTCCTTCGGTTCCCTTGTTAGAAAAATAGCCCTGGTAGCAGCCTACAATACCTATGGTAAACCCGAATACAATAGCTTTTGCCAGCGATGAAACAAAATCAACAAAAGTCAGCGGTTCAAAAACCTGCTCCCAATAGGTGGTATAACTTGTGCCTTCATTGGTAGCTACATTCAGGTATCCACCCAATAAAGCAACAAAAGCAGTATAGGTTGATAAAATAGGTATCGCAATAGTAGTGGCCAGCACCCTGGTGCATACCAGATATTTAAAGGGTTTGGTGCCCGATACTTCCATGGCGTCTATCTGTTCGGTAACACGCATAGAGCCCAGTTCGGCCCCAATACTTGACCCAACTTTGCCCGCTGCAATAAGCGCAGTAATCAATGGAGCCAGTGCCCGCATAATGGCGATAGATACCAGTGAAGGCAGCCACGACTGTGCGCCAAAGTTAGCCAGTGAGGGCCGCGACTGCTTGGTAAAAATTAAACCCGTGATAAAACCTGTAAAGGTGATGAGGGTGAACGAGCGTACGCCGGTTTCATAGCACTGGCGCATTACTTCTTTTATTTCGAACGGTGGCAAAAAAGCCTCCTTGAAAAAACGCAGGATAAACTTATTGATCTCGTATAAGGAAACAAAAGCGTTTGACAGGCGCGCTTTTATAGAAGGCCCCTTTTTAGCAGCATGTACCGGTGAGCTATTTACACTATCCATTTATGGCCGTAAAGGTATTATTTATGCAGATATGATTATGCTATCCATACAAAAACTTAGCTATGTTCTTTTAAAAATGATATTTCATAAATAAATGAAACCACATGCACTATAAGGCATACTTTTTAAACGCACTAAATAAAACCAGTTTCCAAACTTCAAAATGAAATAATAGTATCAGGTGAAATTTTTAACGCTTAGCTATTTATAGGGCATATTAACCATATTATTTTTGCAAATTGATTTTTTAAATTAAGAAATGATAAAATAGTATTATACGTTACTTATTAATGCAAGTACCTTTGTAGGTTACCAATTATAACCAATTTTATCCTTAGTCCGTTCCATGAAGTGTAAAGCTTTGATATTGATATGCTGTATGCTTTTGATAACCAGTTTATTAAAAGCGCAAAATGATCAGTTTCAGTTTTCGCGTTTGGATATCAATAATGGCTTGTCGCACAACCAGGTAAACTGCATTTTTAAGGACAGTAAAGGCTTTATGTGGTTTGGCACCCTGTCGGGATTAAACAGGTATGACGGGTACAAGTTTAAAATATTCAAACATTCAAGCAACGATACCACCTCGCTCAATGATGATTTTATTGTGAGCATCAGCGAAGGGCCGGGTAATAAGCTTTGGATCGAAACCCGCAATGGATTTAATATTTACGATCCCGCCACCGAAAAATTCAGCCATGATATCAGGGGCTACCTGCGGTCGGTCTCTATATCCGATGCGCACATCACCGCTATAAAAAAAGATCGCCGCGGCAATTTTTGGTTTTTACAAGCCACAATGGGGTTGTTCAAGTATGATGCGCAGTCGCATAAGATCACCCACCTGTCGCATCGGGCATCAGATACCACCTCCATTTATGCCAATACGGTTTCTGATCTGTCGCAGGATTCAAAAGGCAATATATGGCTCAGTTATTATAGCGGCGTATTAGAAAGGCTCAATCCTCAAAGCTTCAGGGTAAACTATAGGTCTTATGCGGTGGATAAATTACCGCCGGGCCTCAATACCTCTTACAAACTATACATCGATAACCAGGATGATATATGGACATACGCCCCCAGCTATTCCTCCGGGGTTTATTATTTAAATAACAAAGGGACCATCTTAAAACATTTCAGTAAAGGCATGGGGCCAACGCATCTGAATACTGATGTGATATCCAATGTGATACAGGATGATAAGGGCAGGATGTGGATAGCTACCGACCACGGCGGTATTAATTTGCTCAGTAAGCAGGATTTTAAATTCAGGTACTTGCTCAACCGCGAAGATGATAACAAAACCATCGGTCAAAACAGCATCGTGTTTATTTATAAGGACGATACCGGCATTATATGGATAGGCACTTATAAACGCGGGGTAAGCTATTACCACGAAAGCATTATCAAATTTGCACATTACACTCATCATTTATCCGATCCTAATAGTTTGCCTTTCAGCGATATCAACAATTTCGCTGAGGATAAAACAGGTAATATCTGGATAGCTACAAACGGCGGGGGATTGGTTTACTTTGATCGTAAAAACGGAAGCTTTAAACAATACCAGCATAACCCGGCTGATCCTAATAGCCTTACCAATAATGTAATTGTGTGTATGTATATTGATCATGCGCAAAAGCTTTGGCTGGGTACTTATTTTGGCGGGCTTGATTGTTTTGATGGAAAAACATTTAAACATTACCGGCATAATGATGCCATACCCACAAGCCTCTCGGAAGATAGGATATGCGCCATACGGGAAGATTCAGAAGGGCATTTGCTGGTAGGCACACTGGCCGGCGGGGTAAATGTATTGGATGATAAAACGCAAACATTTACGCATTACAAATACAGCCCTATAGAAAATGCTATCCATTCCAATTATGTGAGCGCTTTATTGGAGGATAAGCGCAAGAACCTGTGGGTAGTAACTTCATATGGTGTGGATGTGCTGATGAAGAAAACGCACCAGTTTATCCATTATATCCATGATGATAAAGATCTCAACAGCATTGTCAATAACAACACCAATAATATTTTAGAAGATAGCCGGGGTTTGATATGGATCAGCACCCGCGACGGTATCAGCATCTTTAACCCTGAGACGGGTAAGTTCACTAATATTGTGAAGCAGGATGGCTTGCCCGATAATACGGTAATTGACTTGCAGGAGGATAACAACAGTAATATATGGGCAAGCACGCCAAACGGACTAACCAACATCCTTGTTTGGCGATCTAAGGATGGCCTGAAGTTTCATTTTCTCAATTATAATGATAACGATGGTTTGCAGGGGCGTGAGTTTACCGAGAATTCATCGTTCAAAACGCATGACGGTTACCTGTTGTTTGGCGGCGGCAATGGATTCAACATATTTAAACCCTCTGATATCCATTCGAGTAAAAATGTGCCGAACCTGGTATTTACTGATTTCGAGATATTTAACGAAAGCCTGGAGCCGGGTACAAAAACTAACGGGCATATCATATTACCCAAATCCATAACCGAGTCCGGGTCGGTGAACCTGAAATATAACGAGAACTCATTTTCAATTGATTTTGCTGCGCTCAACTACTTCAACCCTGATAAGGTAAAGTACAAGTATAGGATGGATGGTTTTGATAAAGGGTGGATCTCGGCCGATAATAAAATACGGAAAGCAACCTATACCAATCTTGATCCGGGCGACTATACTTTCAAGGTGCGCAATTCAGATAATACCAACTTGGGCAGTAAAGAGCTTGTTTTGAAAGTGAGTATAACGCCACCCTTTTGGAAAACCATCTGGGCCTATATGCTTTATGCGGTGGTTATAACGGTTGCTTTGCTATATATCAGGCGCGAGGGTATCCGTAAGCTAAGAATGCAATTTGAGCTGGAGAAAGAGCGTGGAGAGGCCCAGCGTATGCACGATCTCGACCTGATGAAGATCAGGTTCTTTACCAATGTGAGCCATGAGTTCCGCACACCATTATCCTTGATAATGGCGCCTGTTGATAAAATATTGAAACAAGTATCAGAACCCGATATTCAGCGGCAATTGCAGTTAGTGAACAGGAATGCACGCCGACTGCTGAACCTGGTAAACCAGCTGCTTGATTTCAGACGTATGGAGTACCAGGAACTGAAGCTGCACGAGAAATCGGGCGATATTATCAAATTCATCAAAGAGCTATCCTATTCGTTTGGTGATATAGGCGAACAGAAACATATCACTTTTATGTTTGATACCGAGGTGGACGAATTTTACACCAGCTTTGACCATGATAAAATGGAGAGGATCATCTTCAACCTCCTGTCAAACGCTTATAAGTTTACCCCGCAGGGTGGACAGGTAAGCGTGCTGCTGAATGTGCTCACTCCGGATGATAAATCGGGCAGGCTCCTCGAAATAAAAATAATTGATACCGGGATAGGTATCCCCGATGATAAACGCGAAAAAATATTCGAGCCGTTTTTCCAGAATGATATTCCCGGTTCCATGCTTAATCTGGGCAGCGGGATAGGTTTATCCATCACCAAAGAATTTGTGAAGCTGCATAAGGGGCGGATATTTGTTGAAAGTGAATTTAACGAAGGAAGCTGCTTCACTATCTTAATGCCTGTTCAGCAACTGGATAAATCATTGTTTACAGATACGGCATTGATGATTGAGCACGAAACGGACTTTTTACCGGGACCGGGCACACAGAAAAATGGAAATATAAACAGGGACGCCAAAAAACCAACCGTGCTATTGGTGGAGGATAATGACGATTTTCGGTTTTATATCAAGGATAACTTAAAGGATTCTTTTAATATCATTGAAGCTGACAATGGCAAAAAGGGCTGGCAGAAGGCGCTTTCAATGCATCCCAACCTGGTAGTGAGCGATATCAGCATGCCCGAAATGAGCGGTATTGATCTGTGCATTAAACTAAAGGGTGATAGCCGCACCTCGCATATCCCAGTGATACTGTTAACTGCACTGATAGGTGAGGAGCAGCAACTGAAAGGTTTAGAAACCGGCGCTACGGATTACATGACCAAGCCGTTCAACTTCGAGATACTGCTATCCAAGATCAAAAACATCCTGAGCCAGCAGGAATACATGCGCAAAACCTACCAGAAGCAGGTGGAGGTTAGCCCGACTGAAATGCACGTGGATTCGCCCGATGAACTGTTCATCAAAAAAGTGTTGATGTTGATCGACAACAATATCTCCAACCCCAATTTCTCTGTGGAGGAACTAAGCGACGATATGTTTGTGAGCCGTTACACGCTTTACAAAAAGATACTGATGATGACCGGCAAAACGCCAAATGAACTGGTGCGGCAGATGCGTTTAAAACGCGCCGCCCAATTACTGGAGACCGGCCATTTAACCATATCGCAGATATGCCATAAAATTGGCTTCAAGAGCCAGAAATACTTCGTAAAGGCATTTAAAGCTGAGTTTGATATGATACCATCCCGCTACGCGGAAAAGGTGCATGAAGTCTGAACCATGATTCACATGATTTAAGGATTTTCATGATTTTCAAACCCGCGCGTCATTGCGATCCTTGACTATAAAGAAATGCTCCGGTAGGAGCTACCGCTTTGTAGCAATCAATTTCCAAAACATATTTTGCCCCGTATGGGGCTACCCTTGGGAGATTGGGTAACCCCTGACGGGGCAAAGCAAATATTTTATACATATCTACAAAGCGGTAGCCCCGATGGGGCACTAAGATCACGGCCACTGTTATCTCCACCCACTGACAAAACACTGTCAGTAACTATCCCATTTTGTATGCGTAAATTTGTATTTACGGTTTATTCATTGTTGGTATGCAATGGTGTAGCTTACCCCGTCAGGGGTAACACGTTGGTAGAACTATCCCATTCCATATGCGTAAATTTGTATATACGGTTTATTCATTGTCCGTATGCAATGGTGCAGCTTACCCCTTCGGGGTAATAGGTTGGTAGAAAAAAACAATAGGAAGATATTGCGCCGTAGGTGCAATACACACCCAGATCATAATTTAATCCTTTCAATACATTTTTGACACTTTTTACTACCTCGATTTTACCCCTTTAAGAAGTTCAAATCACTAATGACAGGGGTTCATTTGTCTATATTCTGCGTCAACATTGCTTTTTTGTTGGTTTAATATGCTGATTATCAGTTGCATGGTAGGGGTTGACATTTGTGCCCCTATTTATCCACAACGGGTCTTTAAATAGCATATAGTTTTACCCTTGTTATAATGATTATTTAACAGAGGCGGTATCGCCGATGCCATCATTATAACCCTTATAAACCATTTGATAAATTTTTAGTGAAATGATAATCGGCCCGATGGCCCTTATCATAAAGTGTTCAGAAGCTCCAGTTACGGGATGCTTTTTAACCTGTTAGCTGCATTTTTTCAGGTTGGGATATAGAGCCAATATAAGCCAACAATCTAAATTCAAATCAATATAAATTAAACTTCATTATGGGAAAATTTCTACGAATGGCATTGCTGTTTGCTTCCTTCTTCATCTGCACATCGGTGATGGCGCAGGGGACAGGAACAGCGATCAAAGGAACGGTTACTGATGATAAAGGGATCACGCTCCCCGGTGTTACAGTTACCGTAAAGGATAGCAAAGTAAATGCTATCACAAATGTGGATGGGCAATATAGCATAGTTGTCCCCGCAGGCCACCGGGCACTGGTTTTTACCTTCATCGGTATGGAAAAGCAAGAAGTGCAGATCGGTAACAAAACCACAATTAACGTACAAATGCAATCAACAGCCACCGCTTTAAGTGATGTGGTTGTTATTGGTTATGGTACACAAAAGCGGGGCGATATTAACGGCGCGGTATCTTCTATTACTGCTGCGCAGATTACTGATGTGCCCCAGGTGAGCGTTGACCAGCTAATGCAAGGCAAGGCTGCCGGTGTAACGGTAACCCAAAACTCGGGCCAGCCGGGCGCCAACGTATCGGTACATATCAGGGGCCTTACTTCTTTCTTCGGTAGCGAGCCTTTATATGTAATTGATGGGGTGGCTATCCAGGGTGGTGCGGGTTCGCCGCAATTGACCCGTACCGGTGGTGGCCAGGAAGAAACTACGGTTAGTCCGCTATCGCAGCTTAATCCAAACGATATCGAATCCATCGATGTGTTGAAAGATGCTTCGGCAACTGCTATATATGGTAGCCGTGGTGCCAATGGTGTTGTTTTGATCACCACCAAACACGGCAAGAACGGCGGAGCTAAAATTGATTACGATGGATTTTATGGGGTAGCGCAGCAAGGGAAATTCCTTCAAATGATGAACCTTTCGCAATACGCTACTTTGGAAAACACATTGGCTGATGTGTTTAATGAAGGTCGAAGAGTGGAGTTTGCAAACCCAAGCATACTGGGGCCGGGCACCAATTGGCAGCACGCCATATTCCAGAACGCGCCCGAGCAAAGCCATACCCTGTCTGTTTCGGGCGGAAAAGATGGAACGGATTATTATATATCAGGTGGTTATTTAAATCAGGATGGTACTGTGCTGGGATATAACTTTCAACGTTATTCCTTCCGCTCAAATATCAATGCGCAGGTTAAGGACTGGTTTAGATTAGGCGCGAGCCTGACTGGCAGCCATAGTCTCGAAAATATTGGCTTGGGTAGCAACACAGGTATCATCTATAATGCGCTGCTAAGCGCGCCGGATGCCCCGGTATATAATGCCGATGGCACATTCGCCGGCCCTTCAGTAACCCCTGGCGGTACAATTCAAGGCGGCCCTAACCCGGTTCAGCAGGCTTTAAGTTTGACCAATAACCTGATCAGGGATAATATGCAGGGCAGTTTTTATAACGACCTGCGGTTTTTCAGGGACCTTAGCCTGCACTCAGAAATCGACGGTAATTTTGACTGGAACGAAGCAAAAACATTTCAACCAACTTTTGCTTACGGTTCTACAGGTTCAGGCGTGGCATTCTCAAACGCTACAGCCCGGTTAAATGAATATAATTCATTAGACAATTATTGGAGTTGGGTTGAGCATTTGAACTACACCCATACGTTTGCTTCAAAGCATAACGTAACTGTATTGGCCGGTCACGAAGTATGGGAATCAACTTATGACGGCGTCCAGGCAGGTATATCGGGTTTTACCGCTGGTAACACCATCCAAACACTGGGTTTAGGTACACAAACTTCTGATGCCATCGGCGAGCCTAAAGGCAGCCAGGTAATGGAGTCATGGTTGGGTCGTGTTATTTACACCTTTGATAATAAATACAGCCTTACCGCTTCTGATCGTAGCGATAGGTCTTCAAACTTCGCACAGGGCCACCAGATCGGCTATTTCCCCGGTGTGGCAGTATCATGGAGGTTATCTGAAGAGCCATTTATGGCAGCCATCAAAACAGTTGCTGATAATATCAAGATCAGGTTAGGTTACGGTACCACGGGTAACTCAAATATCCAGGGTTACGCTTATGGATCGGCAATCAGCCCTGTAAGCACCGGTTTTGGAACAGGCTTTATATTTTATAACTATAATAACCCCCAGGTTACCTGGGAAACAGCCATCCAAAAAAATGCAGGTATTGATTTTAGCCTGTTCAATGGCCGTATTGATGGTACCTTCGATCTATACGATAAAACATCAAAAAACTTCCTTTTCCAGCAGCCATTACCTGCTTTCCTTGCGGGTGGCGTTGCTGAGTATTCTGGTGCCGCGATTATCCAGCCGCCATATAAAAATGCCGGCGAGATCGAGAACAGGGGATTTGAGTTTAGCTTAACCGGAAGGAATATAGTTACTAAAGATTTTAAATGGACCACAACTTTAGTGTTCTCAAAGTATAACAATAAAGTAATATCATTAAATGGCTATCCATCGCTGATCGGTAGTATTAACAGTAGCTTTATCAACTTGCCTGTTACCAATACCAAGGTTGGCGGCCCTATAGGCGAATTTTACGGGTATAAGGTGCAGGGGATAATCACCACTACCGCACAGTTGCAGTATTTAGCCCAGCACCCGCAAAGCGTTACAGGTATCCCATCTGTAGTAAGCAGCGACAGAACGCTGGCTAATGGGGTATATTTAGGCGATATACAATACCAGGATACCAATCACGATGGTAAAGTAGATGCGAGTGACCAGGTTGCTTTGGGTAATCCTAACCCTGATTTTACCTATAGTATCACCAATAATTTCAGCTATAAAGATTTTGACCTGTCCATATTCTTAAACGGATCTTATGGTGGTAAAATATTAGACGCGTTAAAGTTTGAAACAGAAGGTTTATCGGGCCTTTACCAAAATCAGCTTGCTGCTGCGGCTAATTTCTGGACACCAAACAATCCAACTTCAAATATTCCGGCGCCAAGGGGTGGTTTAGCCAACAATAACCTGGTTATGTCTGACCGGTTTTTGGAAAGTGCTTCTTTCCTGCGGGTACAGAACGTAAGGTTAGGGTACAATTTACCGGCACAATGGGCAAGGTATGTAAAGCTTAGTCACTTAAAAGTTTATGTAAGCGGTCAAAACCTGTATGTGTTTACCAAATACACAGGGCTTGATCCGGAAGTTGGTTCATTCAACCAAAACCCAACATTGATGAATGTTGATAATGGCAGATACCCGGCTCCACGCCTGATCGTGTTCGGACTTAACGCGGAGTTTTAACTTTTTAATCGAAATGAATATGAAAAAATATATAAAATATATGATAGGTATGGCGGCATTGGCAACGGTTGTTGCCGGTTGCAAAAAGGATTTTTTTAATCGCCCGCCCGAAAATCAAAGTACCGTTGGTACTTATTATCAAACCACATCGCAGGTACAGGCAAGTACCAACGCGCTGTATGCAGCGCCCTGGTTTGGCTACAATACTAAAGTGAGCTGGTCAATAAGCGAATTGATGAGCGGTAACGGCCGCACCTATTCATCAGATGTAGTTAACTTTGGCAATTTTTCGGTAGCAAATGGCAACTTTGAATTAAGTGCCGCATGGAATTCCCTGTTCACTGTTATAGCGCAGTCTAACGCGTTGTTGAACAACTTACCTGCTGCTGCCCCGGCATCAGTTCCTGCACCGGTGATCAATAATGCGTTAGGTGAAGCTCGTGTAATGAGGGCCGCGGCTTATTTTTACCTTGTACGCATTTTTGGTAACGTTCCGCTGGTTGAGAATCCTACAGCCGAAGCCAGTAACTTTCAAACTGTACCTACCAACCCGGTAACAGATGTTTATAAATTCATCATCAGGGACTTGAAATTTGGAGAGGCTAATTGCACGCCAATGGTAGCCAGCACCGGTCACGTATCAAGCGGTTCAGCATCAGCCTTGCTTTCAAAAGTATATTTATACATGCAGGATTACGCAGATGCGCGCACAGAAGCAGAGAAAGTGATCAATAGCGGCGAATTCGGGCTTCTTGGCGTTGATATTGCAGGTTTAAGTTATGGCGACTTGTTTAAAATTGCAAATAACAATAACAGGGAATCCATCATAGCCATGCAATGGCTGGCAAATGCCGGCTACGGCTTCGGTAACGGTATGCAATCTTCCTTAGCCTATAACAGTACGATCACCCAAACCGGTGATGGTTATGGTGTATTGGCCCCAACCTTTGACTTGGTGGATGCTTTCCATGCTGCCGGTGATACGATAAGAAGACATGCCACGATCATGCTCCCGGGCGAGTTTTATCCTGAACTTAACCAGGCAGGCGGTGGTTTTACGCTTCCAGAAAACGCCAGCTCGCAAGGAACTCACGCCCAGATAAAAAAATATGTGACCGGCTCACCTGCTGATAATAACGGCAAAAGCGCGTTCCAGTCAACAGGTATGAATACCTACATTATGCGTTATGCTGATGTTTATCTGATTGAAGCCGAAGCTATCCTGGGGGCATCTGCAAATCCCGGCGTAGGGCATGGCCTGGATACCAATGCAACAACTTCTGATCCAACTGCATTGAAATATTTTAATTTAATAAGGCAAAGAGCAGGCCTGGCCCCTAAAGCATCTATCACTTTCAGGGATATCATCAAAGAACGCCGCCTTGAATTTGCAATTGAAGGGGATTACTGGTATGATCTGGGCCGTTTGGATGGATTTAACGCATCAAGCCACCCGGTTGCTATCTCGATCATAAGCAAACAGAACAGGGGCGATTCAAGCCAGGGTACGGTAGCTTATTTTTATACCGGCGACTATACACGTTATTATGATGATTATTTTACGCCTACAAGTAGTCAGTTTGTGCTCCCTGTTCCGGCAACGGAAGCCGCAGCCGACCCTAATTTGATAAAGGCACCAGTTCCTTACGTATTTAATTAATCATATAATCATAACAAATATGAAACAAGTAATTTTTAAATCAAAAAACTTATACTGGCTGCTATCGGCGTTGATAGTATTCGGTTTCGCGTCCTGCAAGAAGGAGCACGCCAACCTGGTTGGGGGCACGGGTGCCCCGGTAATTACATCTGTAAGCACCCTAAGTAAAACCGTTACTAACAGTAGCGATTCTGTATCGGTAACCACCTACGATAACACAGGAGTGCCAACTACGGTAAAGAATCCGGCGCCGGCCCAGGTTGTCGCATTTGATTCACTTACCGCAACAGGCAACAAGGGTAATTATTATGTGATCCGTGGTACAAACCTGGGTAGCGTAACAAGTGTGCAATTTAATGGAATTTCGGCCTATTTTAACTCGGCGCTGGTTTCTGATAACGCCATTTTTGTTAGCATCCCTTCAAATGTGCCAACGGTTAATCAAAGCAATAAAATTACGGTAACCACATTGCATGGTAAGGTTAATTTTAGCTTTACGGTATTAACCCCTCCGCCAACAATTTCTGGTGTATCCGATTTTGATTTCACAGCCGGGTCACAGATCACGTTAACCGGGGTGAGTTTTGCTTCGGTAAGCAAAGTAGGTTTAGTGGGAAGTACGGCAACAGCTACTATTGTAAGCCAAACTGACGCACAGATAGTGCTTACAATGCCTTCTGCCACGGTTAACAGGACGAATCTGATTTTCACCTACGCATCCGGTACAGTTACAGCACCAACAGAATTTGTTGACCTTGATAATGCCTACCAGATCTTTGTCAACAACACTTTCGAAAACGGATGGATAGATGCTTCATGGTCCGGGCCATCAGGGCTATCTACTGCAGCTTCACATTCAGGTACCTCATCGCTTCTGGCAACTTATCCTGCCGGTGGCTGGAAAATTGAAGGCTGGGCAGATTGGAACCAACCAGGCAAATTTGTTTATGATCCAACTTATAAGTATTTCACCTTCTGGGTTAAGGGTGGTACAGTAGATCATACGCTTAACATTGAAGGCGATCAAATGGTTAACGGATACGGTCAGAATGGTAATTTCCCTATCGTAGTTCCGGCTAAGGTTTGGACTTACTTTAAGATACCTCTGGGCGCACCATCTTCTACAAGCGCAACGCTGCTTAATTTATGGGCAAACGGAACGGTTGCGCAACAGTTAGGATTCTTCCTAAAGGGACAAAGCGGTGATGTGGACGAGACCTATTATTTTGACGAGGTTGCTTTTGTAAGATAACGCATAATTCAGACTTACGAAGTCGTTAAGGCTTCGTAAGTCTATTTGAGACGATAGAATTAAGATGAGTTGATTAGTTTTTTCAGATGCCATCATCAGGGGTGCTACGGGGCATACGTTGATGGCATCTTTTAAATGGTTAGGTAACACCCGGCGCATGAAAAATTATTGTTTGATCACCTGTTTTTTGTTGTTCTTCGCGATTGATAAGGCACAGGCCCAGAAAAACCTGGTAACCAATGGCGGTTTCGAGGATGGCCTGTATGGCTGGAATAATAACGGTGCAAGGGTTACGCCCTGGGATTTAAAAAGCGGAAAACACAGCTGCGCAATCGTAGCGCCTAATGCCAGTAACTGGATCGGGATAGACCAAACCATACGCATTCCCAAAAAAGCCGTTTCTCTTGAGTGCAGCGCGTGGATAAAAACCACCAATGTGATTAAAGGCAAGGACGAATGGAACGGAGCCATATTTACAATTGAGTTTTTAGATGTGCAGGATAAAAAAATTGGCGACGGCGTAAATATTGCAAGGTTAGCCGGTGATCAGGATTGGACACTCTCCAAACAGGTGCTCAAAATACCTGCGGGGGCCGTAAGTTTTCGGGTACTGCTGGCAATGGGGTATGCCTCTGGCACTATGCTGATCGATGACGTAATGGTGAAAATGGGTACTGCTGACGAGATAGCTAAATCTTGATGTGGAATTGATGATGTGTGATAATTTATCTACGTTTATGTTAAATTTGTATTACATCAGGATTAATCATAATGCCTAATTTAATTTAAGATATGACAAGTAATGTGATGCGCGAAATAACCCCTCTTACCCCAAGTGATTGTTTTACTATTTTTTCGAGGGTTAAAAACAAATTTGATTTCCCCCTGCACTATCACGAAGAGTATGAACTTAATCTTATTTTAAATGCTAAAGGCGCCAAAAGGGTTGTTGGCGGGCATATTGAAATGATCGATGATTTGGAATTGGCCCTGGTTGGCCCTAATCTTTATCATGCCTGGTTCACGCACCAGTGCCAGAGTGAGGAAATTACAGAGGTGACCATCCAGTTCCATAAGGATCTTTTTGATGAGAAATTCCTGAAAAGAAACCAGCTTAGTTTTGTGAAAAACATGCTTGAGCGTGCGCAAAGGGGCATATTGTTCTCGCCAGAGACAGTACAGGCATTGAAGGACAGGCTGTTATCATTGGAAAAAAAGACCGGGTTTGATTCCGTATTGGAATTGCTTTCTATTTTGCACGATCTTTCTATTTCCCGTAATACACGCACGCTTTCAGATCCCAGCTTTACTAATGAGAAGTTCTTTTACAACAGCAGGCGTATTGAAAAAGTATTCGAGTTTATGAACACCAATTACAATAAGCAGGTGTCCCTGGCCGAAGTATCGAGGATCGCAAACATGCCTGAAGCTTCATTCAGTCGCTTTATAAAGAAACGCACCGGTAAAACATTTATCGATAGTTTAAATGAGATCAGGCTGGGCCACGCTTCACGAATGCTCATCGATACCACCAACACTGTAGCCGAAATTGCCTACAAATGCGGGTTCAATAACATCTCCAATTTCAACAGGATTTTCAAACGCAAAAAGTTTTGTATCCCCAAGGAATTCAGGGAAACATACACCGGAAACCGTGTTTTTATTTGATCAAGATCAACAAAACGTTAAAATAGTATTAGATCAACGTTGTTAAACTATCTACTTTTAGATTATACCAATTTATTGTTTTGAATAGGCTTTTTAGGGTCAAATAAACAAGGGAAATTGCCAGGCAGGCCAATTAATCGTGGAAATCCTTTCATCCTGAAAATCAAGGTTCAGACAATCTTCAAATCAAACAATGAGATTATCCATCATAGATATAGCCATCATTTTGCTCTACCTGTCAAGCACTATATTTATTGGGCTTTGGTATCGTAAAAAAGCGCGGCAGAATAAGGAAAGCTATATGCTCGGCGGTCGTTCATTGCCCTGGTATAAACTGGGTTTGAGCGATGCCTCTGATATGTTTGATATCAGCGGAACCATGTGGATGGTAAGCCTCTGCTTTGTTTATGGCATGAAAAGCATCTGGATACCCTGGCTGTGGCCGGTATTTAACCAGGTGTTTTTAATGATGTACCTTTCGCGCTGGCTGCGCCGTTCAAACGCCTCAACCGGCGCCGAGTGGCTGGCAACCCGATTTGGCAAAACCGGGCCGGGGGTAAGCAATTCCCACAAAGTGGTGATTGCCTTTGCCCTATTGAGCTGCCTTGGCTTTATGGCCTATGGCTTTATCGGCCTGGGTAAATTCATCGAAATATTTGTGCCCTGGGATATGATTAAAGGCTATATCCCATTTGATGTTGCGCCGCAATATGTGCCTCACGTATATGGAGTGATCTTTACGCTGTTTGCCATGTTCTATTCCATTTTGGGCGGTATGCACAGCATTGTGGTTGGGGATATGGTGAAATATGGCGTGATGACCGTTGCCTGTATCTGGATAGGATTTATAGCAGCCGGGCAGTTAAGCAGTCATCATTTAAATGTACCGGCTGGCTGGTACAGCCCGTTTTTCGGAACGCACCTGAACCTTAGCTGGACGGGTATCATCACCGAGGTAAATGCCAAAATAAAAAGCGACGGCTATTCCCTATTCGGCCTGTTTTTTATGATGATGACTTTTAAAGGCTTTTTTGCCGCATTGGCCGGTCCTGCACCGAACTACGATATGCAGAAAATACTATCCACCCGCTCGCCCGAGGAGGCCAGTAAAATGAGCGGCTTTGTAAATATCATCCTGTTGCCTATCCGTTATACCTTAATTATCAGTCTGACTGTTTTGGGGCTGGTATTTTATCACCAGATGAACTTGAAAGACGGCACCGGCGCGATAGATTTTGAGCGGATATTGCCTGCAGTTATCAATAATTTCCTGCCGGTAGGGCTGGTGGGTTTATTGCTGGCGGGTTTGTTGGGTGCTTTCATGAGCACCTTCAGCGGAACAATGAATGCCGCGCAGGCTTATATCGTAAATGATATCTACCTTAAATACATCAACCCAAAAGCATCCACCAAAAAGATCATTTCTATGAACTACCTGGTGGGCATTGTAGTGGTAGCAGTGGGAGTGATCCTCGGGTTTTTTGTGAAGGATATCAATAGCGTTTTGCAATGGATCGTATCAGCGCTGTATGGCGGCTATATTGCATCCAACGTATTGAAATGGCATTGGTGGCGCTTTAATGCGAATGGTTTCTTTTGGGGAATGCTCACCGGGATCGTAGTGGCAATGTTATCATCCATATTTATACCGCAAGATCAGTTACTGAATTGGTTCCCGGTACTTTTTGGATTGTCACTTGGTGGGTCTATCATCGGTTCTTACATGGCACCACCTACCGAAGAAGCCGTACTCAAATCATTCTACAAAAACGTTCGCCCCTGGGGTTTTTGGGAGCCGGTAAAGCAGGCTGTTTTAGTTGATGACCCTTCGTTTCAGCATAACAAAAACTTTAAACTGAATATGTTCAACGTGGTAATTGGCACCATGGCCCAATGCTGCCTCACTATTTTGCCCATGTACCTGGTGCTCGGTAAAAAGATGCCGCTGTTGGCTACCATAGCCATACTGGCGGTTATTATGGTGATACTGAAAAAAACATGGTGGGATAAATTGAAAGATTATTGAAGGATGGACGGTGCGTCGGGTTCCCCTCTCGAGAGGGGCAGGGGTGTGTCAATAACAAGATAGGAATAAAGAAATATTTAATATGACTGAATTTAATAAACGGTTAACCCAGTTGCAAAACAACTACCAGCAATTGGTAACCAGGCCCAATAAAAAACAGGAAACAGGCAACGGTATTTTTGACCGTTACCAGAATCCAGTATTAACAGCCGCGCACACGCCGGTTTTCTGGCGGTATGATCTTAACCCGCAAACCAATCCCTTCCTGATGGAACGCTTTGGCATCAATGCGGTATTCAACGCCGGATCCATTAAATGGGATGGAAAATATTTGCTGGTAGCAAGGGTAGAAGGGTTGGACCGTAAATCGTTTTTTGCCATAGCCGAAAGTCCTAACGGTATCGATAATTTCACTTTTTGGGAGTACCCGGTAAACCTGCCCGAAACGGACGAGCCGGACACCAACGTATATGACATGCGCTTAACGCTACATGAGGATGGCTGGATCTACGGCCTGTTCTGCACCGAGCGTCGCGACCCGGAAGCGCCCGCGCACGACCAATCCATGGCCATAGCAGCGTGTGGCATCACCCGCACAAAAGATATGTTGAACTGGGAGCGCCTGCCTGATTTGGTAACTAAATCTCCACAACAACGTAACGTGGTTTTGCACCCTGAATTTGTAAATGGCAAATATGCGCTCTACACTCGTCCGCAGGATGGTTTTATCAGTGCCGGAACAGGCGGTGGTATTGGTTTTGGCCTGGCGAAAACAATGAAAAAGGCAGTTATCGACCAGGAGATCATCATCGACAATAAAAACTACCATACCGTTTATGAGGCCAAAAACGGTCAGGGCCCTGCCCCGATAAAAACTGAAAAAGGTTGGCTGCACCTGGCACATGGTGTTCGTAATACAGCGGCGGGCTTAAGATATGTGCTGTATATGTTTATGACTGATCTGCACGACCTAACCAAAGTATTGCACAAACCTGCGGGTTACTTTTTAGCTCCCGAAGGTGAGGAAAGAGTAGGTGATGTATCCAACGTGGTATTCAGCAATGGCTGGATAAAGGATGATGGCGATACAGTTTACATTTATTACGCATCATCAGATACACGCATGCATGTGGCTACAAGTTCAGTGGCCCAGCTGCTCGATTACGTGATGAACACTTCTGAAGACGGTCTGCGTTCGGCGCTTTCCGTAAATACTTTGAACCAGGTAATTGATAAAAACAAGAATTTTTTACACGCCCAAAAGGATGATCTGATCCAGGCAAGCTAAGCGAATATGAATACAGTGGGAACGGTAAGGGAGCAATTGGATAGCTATAAAAGTGAGCTTAATGCTGAATTAAGTAATATCCTTGATTATTGGATAAATCATACCCAGGATATTGTTGATGGCGGTTTTTATGGAAAGATCGACAATGATAATCACCCCATTTCTCATGCGCCCAAAGGCTCTGTATTAAATGCCCGCATCCTGTGGAGCTTCTCATCGGCATACAATCTCACCGGCAAAAAAGAGTACCTGAAAATTGCTAATAGAGCTTATCGATATATTGTTGATCATATTATAGATAAAAACTATGGCGGTGTATACTGGACGGTTGATCATCTCGGCAAAAAACTGGATGCTAAGAAACAAGTATATGCAAGCGCATTTACCATTTACGCTTTTAGCGAATATTACAAAGCATCGGGACAGGAACAAGTGTTAAACCAAGCCATTGATCTGTACAGGCTTTTGGTGGCTAAAAGTTTCGATCGTGATGAAACAGGATACCTCGAAGCGTTTACTGAAAATTGGCAACCGATCAGCGACCTGCGCCTGAGCGCCAAAGATGCCAACGAGAAAAAGACCATGAACACACACCTGCATGTGCTGGAGGCTTATACCAACCTCTATTGTGTATGGCCCGATGAAACATTGCGGGAGCAGGTGGTTATGCTGCTACACAATTTCCTGGATCATTTCATTGATGCGGGTACTGGTCACCTTAACCTGTTTTTTGATGAGGATTGGAACAAGCGGTCGACCCTCATATCATACGGTCATGATATTGAGGCTGCATGGCTCTTATTGGTTTCGGCAGAGGCGATCGATGATGCCGGGTTGATAAAGCGGCTTAAAGACATCGCTGTAAAAATAACCGAAGCGGCAATAGAAGGTTTGGATGCTGACGGAGGCTTATGGTATGAATACGAGCCAGCGAATAACCACCTGATAAAAGAAAAACACTGGTGGGTGCAGGCCGAAGCGATGATCGGTTTTTTTAACACCTGGCAAATTACCGGGGATGAGAAATACCTCAACCTGTCAATCAATAACTGGGATTTTGTAAAGGATAAAATATTGGATAAAAACAACGGGGAGTGGTTTTGGGGTATCAATGCGTATGGCAGGGTAATGCGATCAGAAGATAAAGCTGGTTTATGGAAATGCCCCTATCATAACAGCAGGGCCTGTATGGAGATCATTAGAAGAATAACAACAAGCATTTAAAGAAAATGAAAAGTTTAAAAAGAACAAGCGCGATACTTCTGGTAGCATTGATGGTTACTTACTCCTGTAAAAAAGCACCATCGTCCAACCAAAACAACAACAATACAACTACCATTCCTACTTCAACCGGTAATACACCAAGTACGATTGTGTTGCCAACCGACCCGGATGTTGCCGTAACGCAAGGCTTTTTCCTTAATAATTCCTGGCAGCCAAAAACACTGGTCGACCCGGCAACGCAGGATCTGTTAAAACCAACCGCAAGTGAAGGTATTGTGGTAAGCCTTGACTTGAGCAAGGTGATCACTAAAACTTCGCCCTTCTTATTCGGCAATAACACCAACCCTTTTATGGGCCAGTTTGTAGATCAGCCGATTTTGATGAGTGGCCTTACCACATTATCTCCCAATATTTTAAGGTTCCCGGGCGGCAGTTTATCCGATGTTTATTTTTGGAACGGAGGCTTCAATCAAAGCCCTGCAGATGCCCCGGCCCAATTGTTGGATCTGAATGGTACTGCATCTGCTGCCGGTTACTGGTACGGTAATAATACGGATGATTGGACATTTACACTGGACAATTATTATAAAGTATTGCAGCAAACCAACAGCACAGGTTTAATAACAGTAAACTATGGCTATGCACGTTATGGCACCGGCCCGCATCCCGACCAAACCGCGGCACATTTAGCGGCCAATTGGGTGAGATACGATAAGGGCCGCACAAAATATTGGGAAGTGGGCAACGAAAACTATGGCAATTGGGAGGCCGGTTACCGCATCAATACTACCACAAACCAGGATGGCCAGCCGGCAGTACTTACAGCAGGTTTATATGGCCAGCATTTTAAAGTTTTTGCCGATTCGATGCGTTCGGCCGCCTCACAAATAGGCGCCACTATTGAAATAGGTATCGTATTGACCGAAGCCAACGATAATTCAACCAATGTAAGTAATTGGAATGCAGGTGTATTAGGTGCGGCGGGTAACTCGCCCGATTTTTTTGTGGTACATAATTATTATACGCCTTATGAGAAAAATTCAAGCGCCGATGTTATTTTGGGAACACCTGTTCCGGTTTCAAAATCTACTATGGACTGGGTAAAAACCAGTGTGCAGAATGCAGGGGTAACACAAAAGCCAGTGGCTATGGACGAGTATAATATTTTCTCGACCGGATCAAACCAGATGGTGTCACAGATCGCCGGGGTACATGGCGTAATGGTTTTGGGTGAATTGTTAAAGAACCAGTTCAGTATGGCGAGTCGTTGGGACCTGGCGAATGCCTGGGATAATGGCGATGATATGGGGATGTTTAACAATTCCAGCCATGATGGTGAGGTAGAACCAGGAGCAGCGACCTGGGGTGCACGCCCGGCATTTTATTATATGTATTACTTCCAAAAATATTTTGGCGATAGGATGGTATCATCTACAGTAACAGGAAGCAGCGATATATTAAGCTACGCCTCATCCTTTACCTCGGGGCAGGCAGGCGATATTTTGGTTAATAAAAGCGCAACTGCCCATACAGTTACTATTATCATCAACAACTTCCTGCTGGGCAGCAAATACTATTATTATACCCTCAGGGGTGGCACGGAAGCAGTTTTCTCGCGTAAGGTTTATGTCAATGGCAATGGGCCTTCGGGCGTGTCGGGTGGGCCTTCCAATTTCGCTACCATCGCAGCCAGTTCAGCTAATATATCCGGTGGCATTACAGTTATCGTACCGGCTTATGGGGTAGTATATTTAGTTGCAGATAAAACCAATTAATGTAAAATTAAAATTATGATGAGGCTGTTTTTTAACGAATTGCTGATGGTCGAAAAAAGGATGTGGGGTACCATTCAAAAAGTATTTAAACAAGCGATACCATCTCACGATGTGGTAGTGCTTCGGTTGATTAAATAACAATAAACAGAATAACCAATGCCACAGCTTTTATAATATATGATGAAACATCTTTATAGATCAATTTTCACTGCCCTGTTGCTGTCAAGCAGCTTATTTACCTCGGCACAAACATATAGCCCATGTGATAAAAATGCCACTAAAGAAACGCGGTGGCTGTTCAGTAGTATGCAGCGGCTGATAGGCGCGGGGGTGATGCTGGGGCATCATGACGACATGGCTTATGGTGTGGGATGGAAATTTGATGCCGACCGTTCGGATGTGAAAAGTGTGACCGGTTCCTACCCATCGGTGTATGGATGGGATTTGGCAAAGATCGAACATGACAGTATCCACGATATCAATGGCATACCCTTCAAATTGCAAAAGAAGCTGGTTGAACAAGTTTATGAACGTGGTGGAATTAACACCTTTTGCTGGCACATGGACAATCCGGCCAATGGTAAAACGGCCTGGGATACCACACAGCAAACTGTTAAAGAACTAATCCCCGGCGGTGCTTATAATAAGGCTTATGTTGAAAATTTAGATAAAGCGGCTACGTATTTATCAGGGCTGAAAGGGCCGGAAGGCGAGGCTATCCCCATCTTATACCGCCCTTTTCATGAGCTGACGGGCAACTGGTTCTGGTGGTGCAAAAACACCTCCTCTGCCGAAGATTTCAAAACACTGTGGCGTTTTACCATTGATTATTTACGTAACACCAAAAAGCTGCATAATTTATTGATCGTTTTTTCAGTGGCTGATTTTAATTCGGAAGCTGATTTTATGGACCGCTATCCCGGTGATGATTATGTTGATTTTATTGGCTTTGATAATTATTGTACACAAGGTATCCCTTTATTCGAAAAAAACCTCAATATGCGCCTGGCACTGCTGGATGTGATCGCTGCCAAACACCACAAAGTCGCCTGCCTTGCCGAAACTGGTTTTGAAGGCATCCCGAGTAATGATTGGTGGACGAAAGTTTTGTTGCCCACCCTGGCAAAATACAAAACATCCTATGTGTTATTATGGCGCAATGCCAATACACACCATTTTTATGCCCCGTATCCGGGTCAGCAAAGCGCCGATAATTTCAAGCAATTTGCAGATAGTCCGAAAACCATGTTTCAAAACCGTTTGACGCCTTTATCGGTGTATGGGAAACCAATGTCGGGTAAATAATCAAGTGATTTTAATGCCCCGGCTATGAGCTAAAATGTTGATAATCTTGTAAATTCTAATCAATTTTTAACCGGGCTCTAATTGTGGCCTAATGCCGGTAGCATAGCTTTATGCCAAATAAAAAAGGCATGAAAAGAATCTTTACCATTATCTCATTGATTTTTATAGCAGTACCTGCATTTTCGCAAATCAATGCTAACGGCATCGCGGGTAACATGCTTATTTTATCCATTGGCGCTAATAAAACTTTCATCAATAACCCCGGCTTTGATGCATGGACCAAATCAAACTATAATAAAACGGAAGGCAATTTAATGAGCGGCCATCTTGATTTCGCCATCATAACAAAAGCCTATGATTTTGGGATACACGCAAGCGCTCCCTTTCCTTATAGAGTTAGCTCATTATATTTTGGTAAAAGGCTCACCACCCAGCAAAGTAAAATTTCTTCATTCCTGAATTTAGAGATAGGTGAGCTTGAAGCCATTTACACTGATATTGCGCCTGTTGATTATATTCCTACCGCAGCCGAAGAGGGAAGAAAATTGCAATTACATTATGACGCATTCTATTTTGGCTTATCCAGTAAGAATTACATTAATGCATTAAGCTTTAAAAGCGGGAAGGGCAAAAAAGCTGTTTCGTTCAATTCAGGCTTTTATCTTGATCTCGGATATGAGCCCTGGGGCGGAGATTGGAGTTACGGATATTATACCGGATCGGGCAAATACGCTGAATTTCATAGCCACACAGCTTATGGCATTCCCCACCTTAATAACCTGTTCATAGATGCGGGTATATTTTTGGGGATGGGTAGTTGATTGCAATCTTACAATTTGGTTTTGCTGGAGATCACCGTTACACAGATACCCATACAAGCGATCAGGATAAATGATGCCCTTAAAGTAGCCAGCGCGGCTATAAACCCGATGATGGAGGGGGCAATAAGAAATCCCGAAAAACCAATGGTTGATACCGCCGCGAGGGCAACACCAGGCGCCATCGTTTTTGACTTTCCCGCAGCGCTGAAAACCATCGGTACTACTGATGATACACCGATGCCCACCAGCATAAAGCCACCCATGGCCGATAATAAATAAGGAAAGGCTACAGCGATAAGCAACCCAATTGCCGTGAGTATTCCGCTCACCTGTAATATCCGTTTTAGCCCAAAGCGCCCTGCAAACCAATCGGCTATAAACCGCGCGCCGGCCATTGCGCCCATAAAACAAGCATAGCCCGCACCTATCCAGGCTTTATTCGGGTGCACGATATCCCTGAAATAGATGGTACTCCAGTCGAACATCGCGCCCTCGCAGATCATAGAACAGAATGCGATGATACCCAGTTTGATCAATGAACTATCCGGCATAACAAATATTGGCCCGCTGTCCGCGGTTTTATCGTTCTTAAGCGACCGCGCCGCGATAACAATACTGATGATAATGGTAACAGATATAATAGCGAAATGATGAAAGGGGTCGATCCCTTCGGCTATCATAAAGGTGCCGATACCTGCTCCGGTAAACCCCGCAAGGCTCCATAACCCGTGAAAGGAAGCCATAATAGGTTTATCATACAGTTGTTCGGTGGCAACGGCCTGTGTGTTGACAGAAATATTAACCGCGTTACTCGAAAAGCCAAAAAGCCACAAGCAGCCTATTAATTGGATGCTGTTTTGAGCCAGTCCGAGACTTATCAGCGTAATTCCGTAAACCGCTAACGCGCTGATCAGTAATCTGCGACTGCCTATTTTGGTAATGATCCAGCCTGAGAACGGGAGCGAACACATCAATCCAACAGGCAAGGCCGAAAGCACCCCACCCAGTGCAGCAAAAGACAAACCAAGGTTTTGCTGTATGCTGGCAATACGTGATGCCCAACTGGCAAAGCAAAGCCCGGCCATAAAAAACATGGCCCCCACGGCTATGCGCAGCGCTAATCTCGACTTGGTATCTATGGTTATTGCAGTATCCATTTTAAGTACTAAGTGTAAAAAGTACACTAAGTTGGTTTAATACAAAGATATTCATATTAAACGTAAATGCAACATTTATTTTCGGCTCGATTATTAAAACTTAACTAAAAATGTAAGAGTGGGGTTAGCAATTATTCAAAACATTACCCGCAGTTGCCATCAGGGCTGCAGCTTTCGCCTTCAATAAT
>Ga0206812_1028_pt2 | contig 42854 bp, 43 predicted proteins | sample Alteio_BWOrgCont_54_FD_152912 | JGI IMG/M metagenome (GOLD analysis project Ga0206812, IMG submission 152912) | Enriched cells from forest soil in Barre Woods Harvard Forest LTER site, Petersham, Massachusetts, United States -... | ecosystem: Environmental > Terrestrial > Soil > Temperate forest >... | reverse complement strand
ATCTGATAGTCGTTCACCTGCAGTCGCGTCTTTTCAGCGGCAGCTGCGGGCAGCGAAACTAAAAGAAGGAATGAGGCTAGGAAGATTGTAAGGGCTCGACGCTGGCGCCGAGGTTCAAAGGACATTCAGGAAAGTCTCCCGGGAAATCCCGCTGGTCTCAAATCTGTCTGATGAAGATTGTTACGCAAGAGATGCCGGTAGGACAAGGGTTAGGAGCTTTTTCGCTCTAGAGGGGGCGTTCAGCCGGGAGTTTTTGTTTCTCATGCCAGGCCTTGTAGGCATAGACAACCGCTAGAAGCGGGGGCGCGAGCAGCACTCCCCAGAAGGGAATCAGTATCCCCAGGACGATCGGAGTCAGTAAAGACGCCCACATCGGCACCCTAGCCACGCGCTTCATGATGTAGGGCTGGAGCAGGAATCCATCCACCACGGCGATTCCGGCGTAGAGCATCAGAACGTAGAGCGGATGCTCCCAGTCCCCCCATCGAATGGTCGCGGCGAGGACGGGTCCAATCAGTCCCAAGACCGGTCCCAGATGCGGGACGATCTGCAAGCACGCCGCCAACAACGCCCACAGAGGAGCCCAAGGCACCCTGAGCGCGTAGAGACCAATGAGCCACAGAAGTCCGACCGCAATGGAATCCTGAAGCTGCGCGATCAGCCAATTCTTTAGCGCGCCGCCGGTTATGCGAAAATGTTGGCCTAAATTCATGCATTATCTCTGATGCTTCGCTTCGATCTGACGAACCACGTGCCCGTGGTAGACTCAAAATATCACCCCATCGACGAGGACACGCGGATGAAATTCGGCGTCATCATTTTCCCCGGATCGAACTGCGATCACGATGCGTATTGGACCATCCAACAGGTAGCGAAGCAACCGGTCACCTTCCTGTGGCACGAGTCGCACGATCTCGAAAACTGTGATGCGGTCATTGTCCCCGGAGGTTTCGCTTACGGCGATTACCTGCGCACTGGGGCTATTGCCAAATTTTCGCCCGTCATGGAATCGGTTAAAAAGTTCGCTGACGGCGGCGGTTTGGTGCTGGGCATTTGCAATGGCTTTCAGATCTTGTGCGAGTCCGGATTGCTTCCGGGGGCTTTGATTCGCAATGTTGGCCTGAAATACGTCTGCAAGCCAGTCGATGTCATGGTCGATAACGCCGACACTCCATTCACCCATACCTGCAGCCGAGGTGAAGTGCTGCGCATTCCGATTGGTCACATGGAAGGCAACTATTTCTGTGATCCGGATACTCTGGCCGAATTGCACCGGGACAACCGAATTGTGTTTCGCTACGCAAGCCCGGAGGGCAACATCACAAAGAATGCCAATCCTAACGGTTCGCTGGACAACATCGCAGGGATTTGCAGCCCCGGCCGAAACGTACTTGGGATGATGCCGCATCCCGAGCGCGCGAGCGAGGCGGAACTAGGTGGCACCGATGGCTTCAAGATATTTGAATCTCTCGTGGGAGCTATGGCCGAAAGATAGGCTGATTTCGAACCAGTTTTCCTCAAGATTCTTTCATACAGACTCAATTTATCCTTTCATTTCCCAGATCTCTTTGCTAGCGTGAAGTCCCCCTTCGCTTACCGGACTGCCCGGTCCTTGGAATAAGTGTGTCTATGCTCCGGGAGGAGTCCGATGACAGCACGAGAGATGATCGATAGTCTCTCGAGCAGCTTGTTGTGCGATGAACGCATTCTGAGCGTGCCCGAGAGAGATCTGCTAGCCAATCTGCTGCAACGTACAAGAAACCAGGCAATTGCTCCGGCGAACTCGGTAGCCGAAGCGATTACTCATACCGTCGGGGAAATCATCACCGAGCGAGCCCTAGGAATTCTAGGTGAGAGTATGACCAAGCAACTGCTTCAGCAGCAGATTACTTGGTCATTCGGCGCTGCGACGCGAAGCGCTACAACCATCAACGCAGGATCGCCGCCGACCACACCGCCGTCGCCAGGGTCGCCGGGAATCCAACCACGCCCACCAGGCACGAGTCCGCCGCCGATCAACGCAGGAGGGCCGCCGGTCACGCCGCCATCGCCGGGGCCACCGCCGGGAATCGAACCCCGTCCACCGGGCACGAGTCCGCCATCTATCTTTTCGCGAAGCGCAAGCTTGCAACCGAAAACCGGAGGCGTCGCAGTTCTCGAGGCCGACGACTCTCTGCCGGCAGAATGTATCGTTCTCGACGAGTTCTTGACCTCGACTGAGCTAAACCGGCTGAGGGAATACATTCTCGAGAACGAAGCGCGCTTTGAGATGAGCGAGGTGCTCTCACCGGGGCTCAGTGGCGGGGCCATTGATTATGAACAGCGCCGGTCGCGGGTGCTGATGGATATGGGTGGGCATGAAAAGGTTATTACCGATCGTCTTCTGAACTGCCTTCCTCGTGTCCTTCAGAAATGGGAACGCGAACCATTTCCCATCTCACGGTTCGAAGCCCAGACTACTGCCAGCAACCATGGTGATTTCTTCCGCTGCCACATCGACAACGGCTCGGAGGTGGTCGCGAGTCGAGAGATCACTTTTGTTTACTTTTTCCATCGTGAGCCGAAGCAATTCAGCGGCGGTGAATTGCGCATCTACTCGCGACGGGAAAACGACAGCGTTGTTCCTACCGCCAACTATCGCACCATTGTTCCCGCGCAGAACCAACTGGTTCTGTTCGCCAGTGGGCTTTCGCATGAAATTACCCCGGTCGAATGTTCGTCGGGGAAGTTCGCCGATAGCCGTTTCACGGTGAATGGATGGATTCACAGATAAAAGATGGGGCTTGGCTGGCATGGATTGAGCAGCTCGCAGTCGCACCCGCGAGCCAGAGTCGGGAGAACATAGCTCCCCGATCGCTCTTCCACTGCCGCCTGGACGATCCGCCGGACCACCTGGTACCAAAAGGTCTCCTCCGGCCAGGGCTTTGGGAGGGTCCGGCTGATCGTCTGTTTTTTGTCAACCCCAGCTTTTTTGTTACGCAAAGCGGAGGATTGCCGGCGGCTGCTCCAACCATCGGTTTCGCTGTGCAAGACAAGATTGCGTGGGTCGGCGATCCGGGAAGCGGCGCGCTGCAGCCCTTTTGGCTAGGCCCGGAGTTGAGTAGCAAGCTCGGCAGCGCGAAGGCTGGGGATCCTGCTCCGTCAGGACTTTCGGCGCGGGCACGTCTTAGTTTGATCATGGCGAATCTGTTGGTGCCGAAGGATTACGTTTCGCAGCGGCGCACTGAGTGGGCAGAAATTGTGTCGGTCACAGGCGCTCAGTTTCAGTTGCAGGCTTATGCTCCTGTGGGCGGCCTCATTCATCCTTTTCATGTCGCGGCTCTCAGGCGTTATTACCGCTATCAATTGCGCAGCGGGAAGCTTCCACTCGGCGACGGCCAAAGTCCGCTTCGTTACATCGCTCACAACGACCCGGTTGCGCGTTTCTTTCATCAGCAATTGACCACTGCCATGTCTGCATTGGCGGGCCAGCCTTTGAAAGCATCCTACTGCTATCTCGCTTCGTATCAGCCAGGAGCCCTGCTAGAAAAACATACAGATCGCGAGCAATGCGACTTCAGCATTTCCCTGTGCCTCGATTACGCGCCGGAACCGTGCCATGCCACTCCGTGGCCGCTGTTTCTCCACAAAAAATCAGGGACAGTCGCGGTCTTTCAGGCAATCGGCGATGCGCTGCTTTACCGCGGCTGCGAGATACCGCACTCACGCGAGCCTCTGCCCACGGGACACGCGTCTACCTCAATCTTCTTTCATTACGTGCGGGAAGATTTCGCAGGCAGTCTGGACTAAGTCAGTCGCGGATTCTTGGGATGGATAACTCGCTTTCTTAGGCTATAATTGCGCGCACTGATGGCGATTGCCTCTGGCACGAAATTTGGTCCCTACGAAATTATCTCTCCGCTGGGCGCCGGCGGAATGGGCGAAGTGTACCGCGCTCGCGATACCCGTCTCGACCGCGACGTGGCCATCAAGGTTCTCTCCGGACATTTCGTCTCAACTCCTAGTTTGAAGGAGCGCTTCGACCGCGAGGCGCGTACCATTTCGCAACTTTCGCATCCCAACATTTGCCGGCTTTACGACGTCGGGTCGCAGGATGGCGCCGATTATCTGGTGATGGAATGTCTGGAAGGCGAAACCCTCGCGGACCGCCTGGTGCGAGGACCGCTTCCGATCGAAGAAGTGCTGCGCTACGGAGCCCAGATCTCCGACGCGCTGGATAAGGCTCATCAGCAGGGGGTGGTTCATCGCGATCTGAAGCCGGGCAACATTATGTTGACGAAGTCTGGCGCGAAGGTGCTCGATTTCGGCCTGGCTAAGCAAGCGCAGGCAAACAACGCGAGCGCCAGTGTCCTGACCGCGATGACTGCGGGAAAGCCGCTCACGGTTGAAGGTACGATTGTTGGGACGTATCAGTACATGGCGCCGGAGCAGATTGAAGGCTCGGAAGCCGACACGCGCTCCGACATTTTTGCTCTGGGCTGCGTGCTCTACGAGATGGCCACCGGGAATCGGGCATTTGCTGGCAAGACGCAGGCCAGTGTGATCGCGTCGATTCTGGCCACTGACCCTGCGCCGCTCTCACGCGTCGCACCCATGACCCCGCCGGCACTCGAGCGATTGATACGCTCGTGCATGGCGAAGGATCGCGGAGATCGCATCCAGAGCGCGCACGACGTCAAGTTGCAACTGGAGTGGATTGCCGAGGCTGGCTCGCAAGCGGGCATTCCAGCACCCGTGGTGGCAAGGCGACGAATATCGCAGAAGCTGGCGTGGATTGTGGCAGGCGCGGCCGCAGTGGCCGCCCTCGCGTTCGCGATTGGATTCGTCTTGCGGGCGCCGGTGCCGGTCAAGCCATTGCGGGTTAGCATTCTGCCGCCCGAGAAACACAATTTCGATCCGCTTAGCGTTGCGATATCTCCTGACGGGACCAAGCTGGCATTTGTTGCAACCAGCGATGGAGCGTCGCCTCAACTTTGGGTGCGTCCACTGGATTCGACTGCGGCCCAACCGTTGGCCGGGAGCGAAGACGCTGTTTCCCCCTTCTGGTCACCCGATAGCCGCAGCCTGGGATTCTTTGCCGATGGAAAACTCAAGGTGATCGACGCCAGTGGCGGAGCCGTCCAAACTCTCGCCGACGCTCCCCAACCTCGCGGGGGCTCATGGGGCGTGGATGGCACGATTTTATATACTCCTGATGCCACGTCTGCCCTGCTTCGCATTCCTGCGGCCGGTGGAAGCCCAACACAAGCGCTCACCCAGGAGAAGACGGGCGTAACCATCAGTTCGCCGCGCTGGCCCGCATTTCTGCCCGACGGAAAGCACTTCCTCTTTTTTGAATTCGCCCCGCAGAGTCAAGGAGGGGCGAATATCCATCTGGGGTCCCTTGATTCGCAAAAGGACACAGTACTGGTGGGATCGGATTATCGCGCTCAATATGCCAGTGGACACTTGGTGTTCGTCCACGGCGGCAATCTGATGAGCCAGGCTTTCGACGACAAGAAATTAAAATTGATCGGAAGCCCCGTTCCTATTGCCGAACAGATTCGCGGCGAAGCTCGAGGTGCGGCTGCATTCTCGCTATCGAATGAGGGCAAGTTGATTTTTGCGGGCGGGCAGGCGACTGCTCTCGACCTGGCATGGTATGACCGGACAGGGAAGAAGGGCGACGTGATCGACACCGGAACCTTCCAGGACGCGCACATCTCGCCTGACGGAAAGAAAGTTTCAGCGGCGAGAACCGATTCCGGTGGGCATCTGGAGATTTACATCTACGATCTGGCTCGCGGCACCAAATCGCAATTCAGTTTTTCGCAATCAAGAGACGACGATCCCGTCTGGTCGCCCGATGGGAACACGATTGTTTTCGACTCCTCACGCAATGGGAGGATCGACCTCTACACCCGGCCAGCCGATGGCGCTCGCCAGGAGGAGTTGCTGTATCACGACGATTTGGACAAGTACCCGAGCAGTTGGTCTTCGGACGGAAAATACATCATTTACGAAACCATCGGCAACAGCCATTTCGATGCGTGGGTAATACCGATGTTCGGCGACCGAAAGCCCTTTCCCTTTCTGCAGGAGAAATACAACGTCCGATACCCCGCGTTTTCGCCGGACACGAAATGGGTTGCCTTCACTTCCTTCGAGTCTGGGCATAGTCAGGTTTACGTTGTGGCTTTTCCCAAACCCGGCGGCAAATTCTTAGTCGGAGACGGAGGGGCACCGGTGTGGAGCAGCGATGGTAAAGAAATTCTTTACATCGATGACCACTCGCGCATTGCCTCAGTATCGGTTACGCCGCACAGCGACAGCGTGGAGCTAGGCAAGCCACAGCCGCTTTTTCCCGTGCAGCCCGGCAACTTCGAAGCCTCCTCGGACGGCCAGCGCCTGCTCATGATGCAAGCCCCGGTGCAGAATTCGCCCAGCATGACTCTGGTAGTGAACTGGCTGCAGGAACTTAAGAAATAAATAAAGCCTGCGCGATCCTCCAAGACTTTGTCATCCCGAGCGCAGCGGACGTTTCGCGAAGCGAATCGGCCGCGAAGTCGAAGGACCCCTAGCGCGCCAGTGGCACCGTTGCTGCGTCAAGGCCTCTAAACAAAGGCCCATTCAGCGCGAGAGCCGTTTCCACAAGACGGCGATCCCAAGAACGACGATGCCGATCACGGTTCCGATCGCCCGTGCTTTATTGGTCTTTTCCGTCATACGTCTCATTCGAAGATCAAGGCACTGTTCGGCTTGAAATCATCCTCTGGTGTGGCCGAGAGTAACTGAATCCAAGTCTTGAATTATGCGCTCCGGTTCCTCGTGTCCCAGAAAAACTTCTCCATTGGTTGTCTGGATACGAACGCCCTGGTTGCACCAGACATAGGCGCGGCTATTGCCGACGCCGCGGATTCCGTAGCCACGCAGAAGATTCCAACTTTCCACATCGTAGTGCTTGATGTCGGCCCGGGGAATGGATCGCAGGCGAAAACCTAAAGTGCTGATTTCCACGCCCGCGTTGGTGAAAAGGTAGTGAAATCCGCTCCAGGTATGGAAAGCTATGGCTGCGAACAGCAGGCACAGAGGAATCGACGCGATGCGGAGCGAAGGTTGTGGTATTGCGATGGCGATGGAAATCTGCGCCACTAGCAACGCTATGAACAGCAGGCTCCAGAGGCGCGAAGCTTGGGTCTCTTCCGCAATAACAGTTTCATCCGGCAGGCTGTCGCCGCGTTTTGTGCCGAGGAAGATCGCCGTGAAAGCGACTACCCCAACCGAAAGCATGACGGTCCAAATGTCTATGTGGAACGCGCGCCCGTCCAAGTTGTACTGGACGACGCCGCTATTCAAGGCGTACAAGAAACCGATTACGAGGTACGAAAAGCCCAAGAGCGCCCAGGAGACGGCGTCTGGGACATGGCTTCGATGGGCGATGTAGGACACAACGGTGAAGACGACGAGCATGAATGTGGCCGTGCACAGGGCTAACCAAAGAGCTGTCTCGCGCGGCATCCAGCCGTTGGGCTGCCAGTTAAGGTTGAAATGGGTCGCCATGCGCAGCGGCAGTTGATTCCAGACCTGCAGATAGCGAAATGCTGTCAAGGGCAACGACAGCCACATCAGCCAAATGAGCGCTTGAAATGTTTTGCGGTTCATCGGTGAGAGCCTCCGCAATTTCTCAACAATAGTTATTCTATCGCGCGCGAAGGGCCGGCTAGAACTTCGTAGTGCAGCACGCGCGGCCCTCGGTCGAGGAGAAACTTTTCGTCCTCAGGATAGTAAACCGCTTTCTCGTATTCAGGACCCGCGAAGGCTTTGATTGCCTCCCACGAATTCCAGAGCGAAATCAGGGTGAACTCGGACTTGCCGTCGTCTACACGCCGCAGCACCCACACACCTTGATTGCCGGGAATGGACGCGTATTCTTTCAGTCCCGTTTTCTGCAGATAATCGAAGTAAACGTCTTTATGGGCTTCGCGAGTGGTGCCTCGCCAGATGCGTGCAATCATATTTCTCCTGTGCTTCGGACTCGGAGTTCGATGCCCTAAAGGCCGGCTTCGATGCGCGAGCGTGGATCGAGAAAATCGCGCAGGGCATCGCCGATGAAGTTGAACGATAACACCGCGAGCATCACGGCCATCGCGGGGAAAATCACGAGGTGAGGCGCGTCAAATAGGTGGGCGCGGCCGTCGTTGAGCATGGCTCCCCAACTGGCCGTGGGCGGTGGCACGCCTAGACCGAGGAAGCTCATGGTAGCTTCAGCAAGGATGGCTCCGGCCATCCCAATGGCGGCTTGCACGATGATTGGCTGAATGATGTTGGGCAGGATGTGGCGGACGATCACGCGTAGATCGCTCGCCCCGAGGGCGCGTGCGGCTTCGACGAATTCGCGCTCGCGAGCGGCGAGAACCTGAGCTCGCACCAGACGGGCATAACCGACCCAGCCTCCAAGCGAGAGTGCCAGCACTAAGTTGAAAATTCCCGGTCCACGGAACGCGACGAAGGCAATCGCCAGAAGAATTCCGGGGAAAGACAGAAAGGCGTTCATCACGACGACGTTTACAAAGCGATCGAGGCGGCCACCGTAGTAACCGGCGATCGATCCTACGATCAGGCCCAGGGCAAGCGACGCTGCCACTACGCAACTGCCGACCAGCATCGAGATGCGCGAGCCGTAGATGAGGCGGGAGAGGATGTCGCGTCCGAGTTCGTCTGTTCCGCACCAGTGGGTTGACGACGGCCCGGCCAGGCGATTCGGCAGGTCGATGTGGGCAGGATCTTGAGGGGCGAGCCAGGGAGCGAAGACGGCGCAGATTACGAAGGCCGTGACCAATACGACTCCGGTTGACGCCAGGACGTTGTGGCGGGCGGCGCGCTGGAGCGAAATGGCAGTGGTGGACATTACGCAATGTTAAATTGCTACGCAGCCTTGTAGCGGTTCGAAAAATATGTTCTGATTATTGAAGACTATCGCTGCGGGCCACCCGCATGCGTCTGGTAAACCAGCACCTCTAGCTTACATTCCGAGGAGAAAAATCATGAGCAAAGTTTCGTATATTCCCAAAGATTACAACTCTGTCACACCCTACCTGGTCGTCAAGGATGCGGCCAAGGCCATTGAATATTACAAGAAAGTTTTCGGCGCGACTGAGACCGTTCGCATGAATGGTCCGGATGGCAAGGTGGGGCACGCCGAGCTAAAGATCGGAAATTCGCACATCATGCTGGCCGACGAAAACCCCAACATGGGGCAGGGACACGCGAGTCCCGCGACCGTGGGTGGGAGCCCGGTTAGCCTGTACGTATACCTGCCCGACGTCGACAACGTGGTTAAGACTGCGGTATCGGATGGCGCGAAGATCCTGAAACCGGTGCAGGACCAGTTTTACGGAGACCGCAATGGATTCATTCAAGATCCGTTTGGGCATCTGTGGGGCATCGCCACGCATGTGGAGGATGTGTCTCCACAAGATATGAAAGAGCGGATGAAGAAAATGATGCCAGCCGCATAGCTGATTGTTGTGAGGCGGGGCGGCCACGTCCCGCCTTTCGACTGCGTTTGCTGCTCAAAAGCAGGTCCCTCCACGGGATGACAGAGCTATGTCTCACTGCCTGATCCTTGGGTTCGCCACTGAATACAACAAGTCCGTCAGAAAGTTTACTGCGATGTAGGTCAGGCCAATTGCCAGGATGCATCCTTGCACCAGATAGTAATCGCGATTGCCGATGGCCTGGATGGTCAGGCGGCCGATGCCGGGCCAGGAAAAAAATGGTTTCGGTCACGATGGCGCCGGCTAGAAGGGCGCCGAATTGTAAGCCCAGAACCGTGATGACCGGAATCATGGCGTTGCGCAAAGCGTGGCGGTAAACGACCGTGCGCTCCGGCAAACCCTTGGCGCGCGCGGTGCGGATGTAATCCTGGCTCAGTTCTTCCAGCATGGAGGTGCGGACCATGCGAGTCAGGATGGCTGCGAGCGCGCCGCCCATGGTGATGGCTGGCAGAACCAGATGCGCCAGCGATCCTGAGCCTGAGACTGGGAGCAGTCCGAGTTTGATGGCGAAAAATAAGATCAGAATGGGGCCGAGGGCAAAGTTTGGGAACGACAATCCGAAAAGGCTGATTACGCTGAGCAGGCGGTCGTCCCATCGATTGCGTCTTTGGGCGGAGCGGACGCCGGCTGGAATTGAAAGCAGAACAGCGACGAGCAACGCCGCCAGAGTTAATTGCAAAGTGTAGGGATAGCGCTGGGCAATAAGAAGGCCGACGTTTTGGTTGAAGCGCAGCGAGGGGCCGAGATCACCGTGAAGAACGCCTTTCCAGTAATGGAAATACTGCTGGCTCAGCGGGACATCGAGCCCGTAGGCGTGCCGGGTGGCCTGAATATCGGTAGCGGGCGCGCCCTCGCCCAGCATTTGCAGGACTGGATCGCCGGGGACCAAGTGGATGAGAAGAAACACCAGCGAAACAACGAGCCAGACTACTGGGAGCGTGTACAGCACGCGGAAGCTGAGGTAGCGGAGCATCAGGCTTTAGGCTTCGGGTCGTCTACTTCAATTCCAATGTGCTTCAAGTGATGCAGCATGTGTTCGATGTAATCTTCGAACACGAATTTTAGTGTAAGTGGTTGCGAGTCGGCGATGGTGCAGGTTCGTGACCAGGCGCTGTCGGACGTGGCTTCGGCGGCTGCAAGTAGTTGCTCATTTAACGCTCGCCACAATTCGATCATTTGGGGCCAGTTGCGCTGTTGATATCCGTGGAGTTTGACCCACGCGTCGCCATCGTAGCCCGGCATTTTGGGTTTGTCTTCGAGTTGGGTGCGGACGATTCTCTGGTGATTGTTGGCGGCGGAGTCCAAGAGATGTCCGAGTTCTTCCTTGGGAGACCATGTGGACGGCGAGGGTTTGAGTTCCACTTGCGATAGTGGAAGTTTATTCAGCCGCGGTGGGATTTCTTTAATTAGATCGCGAAGTTTCTTGGTTGCTTGCATAGTTTCATAACACCCGTTTTCAGTTTTCAGTCTCCCGCTTTGCCTACCGCCGCCGGCTGCAACTTTTCAATTTGTACTTTGGCGATGCGGTGCGCTTCCATTTCTTCGACCGTGAAACGATGGCCTTCGTAGTCGAAAGCGTCGCCCACGCGGGGGATTCTCTGAAGCCGGGCCAATACAAATCCGGCCAAGGTTTCAAAACCGCCGTCGCGGGGCAAAGAAAGTTGATACTGCGATTCGAGATCACGAATCCCAAATGACCCTTCGAGGACTAACGCAAGCTTCCCCGGAAGCACGGGCTGTTCGGGCGGCGCCACGTCGAATTCGTCTTCGATCTCGCCGACCAATTGTTCCAAAATGTCTTCGACCGTGATGACGCCCGCGGTCGAACCGAATTCGTCAACCACGACCGCCAAGTGCCGTTTGCGATCCTTGAATTCTTCCAGCAGCTCCGTGAGTACCTTCGTCTCTGGTACGACCAGAACATCGTGCATGATCTGGCTGATTCGCATCGCTGCGGTTCTAGAGGCAATCGGCTGCGTGAGACGAAGCCGGGCCCAGCGCATCAGGTCTTTGGAATAGAGAACTCCGACGATGTGTTCGGGACCGCGCTGCGGATCGTAAACCGGGATACGCGAGTGTTGCTCCTCGACGACGCGGGCCAGCGCTTCGTCGAGCCCGAGGTCGCCGGGCAGGGAGAAAATATCAGGCCGCGGCACCATTACCTCGCGAACCGTAATGCTCTCGAGTTCCAGCGCGTGGTGAATCATCTCCTCTTGAAAGGGAGGGATTTGGCCAAATTGTCGGCTGGCAGTGACGATGAGCTTGAGTTCGTCAGGAGAATGTATCGGCCCCTGCCGCACCTTGCGCGAGCCGAATATCCGTAAGACCGAACCAGCGGCCGCGCTCATCCCGAAGATGAACGGCCGGCTCAGCGTGAGAAAGACTTCCATGGGCGCAGCGACCGCCAATGCGACCTGCTCTCCGCGCTGCAAAGCCAAAGACTTGGGTACCAGTTCTCCCAGGATCACGTGCAAGCAGGTGATGAGTAAGAAGGCGATACCGATGGCTATCCCGTGGGCATAGACCTTCGCATAGGGTATCTGGCCAAGGGGTTCAGCGAACATATGTGCCAGCAGCGGTTCGCCGACCCAGCCAAGGGTCAGGCTTACAATCGTGATTCCTAGCTGAACGCCGTTGACCACTTCGTCGAGGTTGCGGTGCAGCTTCTGGACGATGCGGGCGCCGATGCGGCGGGCTTCAATAAGCTGTTGAATGCGGGTTTCGCGAATGCTTACCAGGGCGAACTCGGCCGCGGCAAAGAACGCGTTGGCTGCGACCAGGAGCAGGATCAAAAACACCCGGATCAGCACAAAAGCGATCATGGATGGGTAATTCTAACATTTGAAAGGCAGTACTGTATTCTTGGTGAAGGTCCAGACATTGGGTAAGGTAGGCTCAAGCTTCGGGGATCTACGAGTCGCCGTTTGACTCGAAAACATGGTTCATTTGAGCAATGATCAGTTTGACGGCAAATGTTTGCTTCCATTTCCAGATTTCTTCGGTCTAACGCAACGGGCGTGACTGGACGAGCGAGGCCCGAATGAGCGTGGCCTGAACGTCCTAGGAACAAAACCTGAGTTGCTTTCGTAATAACCTAGAGAAAACACCCCGATTGTGCGTAGGAGGCGGATGTGAACGGCAATACTAATGGCAAGAAGAAGCGGCGCAAACGAATCATAATCATCGGCGTAGTGGCAGTGCTTTTGTTGGTATGTGCAGGGGCGCTTTTTGCCTTTACCCGCGGTGGCACGAAGATCGATCCTTCGAAGCTGGCGAAGGTCGAGAAGGGTGATTTAGCGAAGAGCGTCGTGGCCACCGGCAAGGTCACTCCCATCACAAAAGTTGAGGTCAAATCCAAAGCCAGCGGCATCGTGAAGAAACTTTATGTCGAATACGGCGACACGGTAAAGAAGGGCCAATTGCTGGCGCAGTTGGACAAGGTTGAGATCGAAGCGCAGGTTGACCAATCGCGTGCTGCGTTGCAGGGAGCGCAGGCCAATTTGGCGAGCTCTCAAGCCGACTACCAGCGCGCCCAAGTGGATGCTGAAGGTCCTGATGTGCCTCTGTTGAAGCGGGCTTACGATCGCGCCGTGGAGATGGCGAAGGACGGCGTGGTTTCCGACTCGGCGCTCGACGATGCCCAGAAGAATTATCAAATGGCGTTGAACAAACAAAACGTGGCGAAAGCGGAGGTCACGGTTTTGAAAGCCAAGATCGCGCAGTCTCAGGCAGAGATGGTGCGCGATGAGGCGAATCTGAAACAGTTGGACGAGCAGCTTAGTTATACCGATATTGTTTCGCCGATCGACGGCATCGTCCTCTCGCGCGACGTCGAAATGGGCGACGCGGTCAGCTCTATCCTGGTGCTGGGTTCGTCGGCGACTTTAGTCATGACTCTGGGCGATACTAGCGAGGTTTACGTAAAAGGCAAGGTTGATGAAAGCGACATCGGAAAGGTCTACCTCGGGCAGCCGGCGCGCATCAAGGTTGAATCCTTCAAGGACAAGACCTTCAACGGCAAGGTGACGAAGATCTCTCCGATGGGCGTCGAGAAGGATAACGTGACCACCTTCGAGGTGCGTGTATCGATCAATAATCCCGGGGGAGAGTTAAAAGCGGAGATGACTGCGAACGCGGAAATTATTCTGGAAGAGCATAAGAATGTTTTGCAGATTCCCGAGGGCGCGATTATCTACGATAAGGACAAGAAAGCGTCGGTCGAAATCCCTGACTCTAAGGCGAAGGACGGGAAAAACAAAATTGCCGTAAATATTGGCATCTCGAATGGCGCCAAGACTGAAGTTCTCAGCGGCCTGAAGGAAGGCGATCAGGTCGTGCTGCAATAGGCGCATGATTATTCTGGAAGGGCGCGTGCTTGGTTAACTCCATGATTCGCGCCCTTTGCTTTTGATCGCGATTACAGCGGATATTTCACCTCTCGCCCAATCAGCCAATTACCTCCGTGCCTTGACGCCGCTCTTCGCCACAGGTTACTTTCGAGTTTCCCGGCAACAACCCGCGTCGGGCAAGGAACAGCATTGGCCAACCGTCCGCTTATCACTCTTACCACCGACTTCGGGCTCAACGATCACTTCGTCGGGACGATCAAAGGCGTCATTCTGGATATTGTTCCGGAAGCCGAAATCGTCGACATTTGCCATGCCGTGCAGGCGTTTGATGTCCTCGACGGGGCGCTGACGGTGGCTCAGGCTTATTCTTACTTTCCCAATGGTACGGTTCATGTTGTCGTCGTGGATCCGGGAGTCGGCACGGCACGCCGTCCCATTCTTTTATCGACTGGACGCCATTACTTCGTGGCCCCCGACAACGGTGTGCTGTCGTTGGTGTACGGCCGCGAAGAACGCCTGCAAGTCCGCCACATCAACGCCGAGCACTATTATCGGCAGCCAGTGAGCAATACGTTTCATGCGCGTGACATTTTCGCTCCGGTGGCTGCGTATCTTGCGAAGGGAGTGGAATCGGCGAAATTTGGCGAGGAAATCACCGACTTCGTTCGCTTCAATGCGCCCAAGCCCAAGCTGGCGGATGCCCAAACTCTGCGGGGCGTCGTGCTTAAGGTAGACCGCTTCGGCAACATGATCACGAACATCACTCCGCAGGACGTTCCGGCACTATTTCAGGCTGAGCCTGCCGGATTCAAGATTCGTGTGGGCAAGCGCGAGATCACGGAGATTCATGCCAACTATGCTGCGGGCGCGCCCAACGAAGTTTTCGGCATCTTGGGAAGCATGGGCTATTTAGAGATTGCCGCCAACCGCGCCGCCGCCGCGCAAATCGTTGGGGCAGGCAAGGGAAGTGAAGTGCTTGTCGTGTTGGAGGGCGCCGCGGCCGCCAGCACCGGCCAATAGACTCACGAACTCTTTGGCTTGGGATGGACGTGGCGTTCCATCTCCGCCGTCCATTTCAGGAAACGCCACAAATTCCTGCGTTCCCGCCAGGCAAACTCCCAGAATTCCAGCACGCCGACCTGTTGCATTTTTACGCCGCAGTAGGTTTCGATTCGCCATAGCAGGTACGGACTCCGCCACGGGGCGAGGTGGTGCCCTCGAGTCGCGTTCCACAGGAATCGAAGCATGTAGCGCATGTGAGAACCATGATAAACAGAAAAAAGAGCTTCGACTATGTATCGTGCAGGTATGGGCGGACGAGGCCGTCTTTCCCTCTGTTGTTTTAGCCGCGTGCTAGAATCCACTCTCTGCCCGAGGATTTCCGTTTTTATGGCCGACAATGAAGTGCGCCAGAAGGCTGAAGACCATTACTATGCGGCTCTGGACCTGGTGTCCGAGGGCGAGCACGAACGCGCCGTCGAGGAATATCAGAAGTCGCTCGATGCCGACCCTACTTTCACCGAAGCCATGCACGGGTTGGCTCGGGCGCTACAGGATCTTGGTCGATTGGACGAGGCAATTGTGGCAGCAAAGCGCATTGCGGAAGTGGATCCGGACGACGTTTTGGCCTATACCAGTCTGTCAGTTCTTTATCAAAAGAAAGGCATGATTCCCGAAGCTGAGGCTGAAGGTGCGAAGGCGAGAGTCTTGGGCTGGAAGCAACAGTTGAAGAAGAGCGGTCCTTAGCCGCTGGCCGTGGTCATTAGCAGCCGGGCAAAATAGCTAGGATTACAGGGCAACGGCAAACGACCGATAACCAACGACTACAATTCGTACTTCTTCATCAGGTGCCGGAACGATCGATAAGAAATCTTCAGCAGGTCCGCAGCTCGAGTCTGGACTCCGTTCGACTGGCCCAGCGCCGTTAGCAGCAGCGACTTTTCAATATCGGCGACGTACTTCTCCATGTCGATGCCGTCGGGCAAGGAGGTCATGGTTCCGTTTACAGCCGTGCCTGGGACACCAACCCCTGCGGCGGCGGCACGAGCCTTGGCCTTTTCCGCGGGCAGATCGACGCGCAGTTCGTCTCCCGTCTCCAGGGCGACAGCGCGCTCGATAGTATTTTCAAGCTGGCGCACATTCCCCGGCCATTCGTAGCCTCCCAACGCTTCCAGCGATTGAGGGTTCACCCGCTGGATGCTCTTTCCGGCTCCCGGCGCGTACTTCTTGAGGAAATGGTTGACCAGAAGTGGAATATCCTCGCGGCGCTGGCGCAAAGGCGGCACGGAAACCGGAATGACGCTGAGCCGGTAATAGAGGTCCTCGCGAAAAGTGTTTTCGGCTACTTGCTTGTCCAGATCACGATTGGTCGCGGCGATCACGCGCACGTCGATGGGAATCTCGTTCGTCCCTCCCACCGGACGCACTGAGCGTTCCTGCAAAACCCGCAGCAATTTGACCTGCATAGTCAGGCTCATCTCGCTGATTTCGTCGAGAAAAATCGTGCCTTTATCCGCGACTTCGAACAAACCGCGCTTGTTCTGGTTGGCGCCGGTAAACGCGCCCTTTACGTAGCCGAACAGTTCGCTCTCCAGCAGAGTTTCGGGGAAGGCTCCGCAGTTGATAGAAACAAATGGTTCGGCAGCGCGCGGAGAACAGACGTGCAATGCCCGGGCCACGAGTTCTTTGCCGGTTCCGCTCTCGCCATAAATCAAGACGGTGCTTTGCGTGGAAGCGACGGTGCGAATCGTCTGCTTGAGTTTCTCCATCGCCGGACTCACGCCGACGATGTTGTCCAACGAGTTGCGGGTTGCGGCATCGCGTTTGAAAGCGAAATTTTGCCGGCTCAGCGATACTTTTTCCAGAGCCCGGTTGATTGCCAGCTTGATTTCGTCCACCAGCCCCGGAGATTTGCGAATGTAATCGGTAGCGCCCCCCGCTTTGACGGCTTGAACCGCAGCCTCGTAGTCATCCACAGCCGTCATCAGGATCACCGCTGAATCGGGAGAAATCTGATGGGCGTGGCGCAATACTTCGATGCCGTCGATGTTCGGCATTTTGATGTCGGTCACAATCACGTCGTACAACGCGCCGTCGAGCTTTCTTTTTGCGGCTTCGCCGGAATTCGCAGTCTCAATCTTATGGCCTTCGCGCCGCAGCGCGATGTCCAGCATTTCGCAGATGGAGCGCTCATCGTCGCAAACTAGAATATTACCCACGCGCTCCTCCTCCCCCCGCAGCCGCCGCCACGGCGGTCGAGTCGGGCTGCGCCGCGGGCGTCTGTTGTCTGGAGCCGGCGAGCGGAGCGATCAGAGTCTCTCCTGCCGCGTAGCGACGCAGGCGCAGGACAAATACGCTGCCCTGCCCGAGCTTGGAGCGCGCCCAGACTTTACCTTCGTGGGCTTGAACGATCTGATAAACGATTGCCAAACCCAGACCGGTGCCACCTTCGAATTGTGACTGGAATGGCTCGAAGATTTTCTCGATTAACTGCTGGCTCATTCCCGGACCCGTATCTGCGAAGTTGACCTGCCAGTCTTCGCCACTGGACTCCACCGAGACCGTCAGGGTGCCTCCGTTGGCCATGGCGCGCACGGCGTTTTCGCAGAAATTCCAGAAAACCTGCTTGAGTTTGTCTCCGTCGGCGGAACTCCATGCTTCTTTCACGCTGTAATTTCGTTCGACGCGGATCCCGGCATTTTGGGCCGCCAGCCGATGTTCCAGCAGGGTAAGCGTATCTTCCAAAAGCGGCAGTAAATCAACCTTCGAGAATCTGTACTGGCGCCCGCGCGAGTACGCCAGGAAATCGGTAATGATGGTATTGAGGCGCTCCGACTCACGGGTGACGATCTGCAGTAGCTGCCGATGTTCCTCGCCTAAATCCGGGATACCGGAAAGCATGCTTACAGATCCAGCAATCGAGGTGAGGGGGTTACGAATTTCATGCGCGATCGCTGCTGCCAGACGGCCTACGGCGGCGAGACGGTCCTGCATGCGGACTTCGCGCTCCAGCCTCCGGATTTGCGTGAGATCGTCGAAGGTGTATACGAAACCCAGCGTGGCCCGCTCCGGCACCGCCAGTGGGGAAACCAAGACGCGAAAAGTCTTACGATAGCCATTGGGCGCAAGCCAGCGGACTTCCCCGTGAGCCGGTTCCGATTCAACTTGGGGCAGCGGGTCCAGAAAAAGCTGGCTCACTGGCTGGTCCAGTAGATCGTCTTCCGAACGCTCCAATAGCTTTTGTGCCGCAGTGTTAGCCAGCGTAATGTGTCCGTCGAGCCCGGTCGTGATCAGTCCTCCGGTGATGGACTGGATGATGTTCTCGTGCAGAGCCTGAAGATTTTCGAGGGCTCCGCTGGTGTGTTTCAGCTTGACGTCTACCTGTCGCAGCTTGCTGGCCAGCAGTCCGGCGAGATAAGAAACTGCCAAATAACCGAACAGGTTAACGAAAATGATCGCCTGCAACGCCCAAAGTTCCGGATGGGTGGTCGAGTACGAAGGAATAATTGCGAAGTAGGTAAGCTCCAGGACCGTGCCATACAGAATGAAGGCCAGGGCAGCGGTGAGATAGGCCCAGACCCGTGGCAGAAGAATGCAAGCCACGATGATCACCAGCGGATAGAGGAAATTAAGCGAGCTGTCCACGCCGCCAGTCGCGTAGACGACCAGGCTGACTAGAGCCAGATCGGTGAGCACCTGCAAAACCGCCTGAATACGGTACTCTTGCCAAAAAGATAGCAACAGGACATAGAAAATCGAGATCGCGTACCACAAGAGGATGACGTTGACGAAGAGACGCAGAGGCAGAACCGTGGGCGTGAGCCGCGAGATGGCCAACTCGACTCCCAATAGGAATGTCAGGATGAGGATGCGAACCTTGACTAGCCAGGCCAGCCACAGCCGCTCATCGAACATGGATTGCATGCCTGATCCCAATCTCCGGAGTCTTTCTCTTGGGACTGCCGTTGCTCTCAAGCAGCCCCTTTGCAGTTACGAACGGAGTCTGATGCCGGGCTCGTCTCAAGCCCGGCATTCCGCGCAGATTCTTTTCACACTTAGCCAGCCATCTTCGCGATCAGCGAGAACAGCGGCATATAAAGCGAGATCACGATGCCGCCGACCGCGACACCCAGGAAGGCGATCAACACTGGTTCCAGCATGGCCAGCATGTCTTTGGTCGCGGTATCGACTTCGTCTTCGTAGAAGTCGGCGATCTTCTGGAGCATGGCATCCATGGCACCGGTAGCTTCGCCGACGCCGATCATCTGGGTCACCATGCTGGGAAAAACTCCGGATTCGCGGAGCGGATCGACGATGGTGCGGCCCTCTTCAATCGCCTTGCGGACCTTCATCAAGGCTTCTTCCAGCACGGCATTGCCGGAGGTTCTGGCGGTGATGCTTAGACCTTCAAGAATAGGTACGCCCGAAGTGATCAGCGTTCCAAGCGTTCGGGTAAAACGCGCGACTGCGATCTTGCGCAGCAGCACGCCGATAATCGGCATCTTCAGCATTCCATAATCCAGGTAGTAACGGCCTTTGGGATTCTTTCGGATCTGTTTGACGGCAAAAACCATCCCAACGACCCCAATGACGAAGAACCACCAGAACTGACCCACGAATGCGCTCAAGCCGACGACCACGCGAGTTGGCAAGGGCAGAGCCACCCCCAATCCAGCGAAGAGGTTGGCGAAGATGGGAACCACCCACTTCAAGAGCGCGGCCACAATCAGGACGGCCATGCTGATGACCGAGACCGGGTAGATGAGCGCGGATTTCACCGCACCCTTCAGTTTCACGGCCTTTTCGACATACTGCGCCAACCGCTGCAGAATGATGTCGAGAATACCGCCGGTCTCGCCGGCTTCGATCATGTTGGTGGAGAGATCGTCGAAGATCTTGGGATACTGCCGCATGGCATTGGCCAGAGTTGCGCCGCCTTCTACGGTGGTTCGCACGCCCGTAAGCGTCTTCTGAAATGCCATGTTCTCCTGGTTTGCGGCCAGGATCTCGAGGCACTGCACCAACGGCAGACCCGCGTCGATCATGACCGAGAACTGACGGAAGAAGATCGCGATCTCCTTGGTCTTGACTTTGCCGGAGCCAAAGGTGGGCATGACGAACTCTTTGCCCTTTTCCCGGATGGCTCCCGCGTTGATACGCTCTTTGCGTAGCTGAGCAGCCAGCGCTTGTTTATTAGGCGCAACCCGCTCGCCGCTGACTTTCTCTCCGTCTTCACTCTTCCCTGAAAATGTAAAAACTGGCATGGCTGACGTCTCCTTCGCTGCTTAGCATTCCTTCCGGTGCACTGTTCGTTCGCGCACCGTGTTGTGATCTTCGTAAAACCGTCCGCTGGTGGCGGACAACAATCGTTTTAGTGCTTTCCGGTCGCTGCTCCCTTGACCGTGGCGCCGGACTGGTTGCGGTTCAACAATCCTGCACCCCGGTTAATCATTTCCTGCAACTCGTCGGCATTACTCGAGCGCGCCATCGCGACCTCGAGAGTGATCTGCTTCTGGTGGAAAAGCGTGGCCAGCGCCTGATTGAATGTCTGCATGCCAAACTTGTCCTGGCCCGACTGCATCGAGGAATAAATCTGATGGATTTTGTCTTCGCGAATCAGGTTGCGAACGGCGGCGTTCGGCACCAGAATCTCCATACCCATGGCTCGGCCCTTGCCGTCCGCGCTGGGCAGCAAGCTTTGGCACATGATGCCTTCGAGCACCAGCGACAGCTGCGCACGGATCTGGGACTGCTGATGCGCAGGGAAGACATCGATAATTCGGTTAATGGTGGATGACGCAGAGTTGGTGTGCAGCGTGCCGAATGTAAGGTGGCCCGTTTCGGCGATACGCAGCGCCGATTCGATGGTTTCCAGGTCGCGCATTTCGCCAATCAGCACCACATCGGGATCTTCACGAAGCGCAGCTCGCAGGGCGTCCGTAAAGCTTTTTGTGTCGGCGTGCACTTCGCGCTGATTGACCACGCAATTCTTATTCATGTGCACGAACTCGATGGGATCCTCGATAGTGAGGATGTGGTCGTGGCGCTCGGTGTTGATTTTGTCGATCATGGCGGCGAGCGTCGTGGATTTTCCCGATCCAGTCGGTCCGGTAACCAGCACCAGGCCGCGAGGCTTGTCGCACATCTTGCTGACCACGGCAGGAAGTCCCAGCTGGTTGAAGGATTTAATCTCAAAGGGAATCAGGCGGAAGACGGCCGAGGTCGCGCCCCGCTGGTTGAATACGTTTGCCCGGAAACGAGCCAGACCTTTCAATCCGAAAGAGAAGTCGAGTTCCAGATTCTCTTCGAATCGATGCTTCTGCGAATCGGTCATGACGCTGTAGGCCAACTGTTTGGTCTCGGCTGGCGTCATCTGCGGCAGATCCAGCGGCACCAGGTGCCCGTGGACGCGGATCTGCGGCGGCGAATTCGTCGTAAGGTGAAGATCGCTTCCCGACATCTCCAACATTCTTTTCAACAGATCACTTAATGCGAGCGACATCTTTGACTCCCTTTCTTCGTTACCAGCTTTAGTGAATCGTTTCGCGAGCTACTTCTTCGAGCGTGGTCATGCCGGCCGCGACTTTGATCAGTCCGCTGCGCCGCAAGGTAATCATTCCGCGCTCAATCGCCTTCTTCTTGAGTTCCACTGCCGAAGCGCCCACCAGAACCAGTTCTTTAATTTCGTCATCCACTTCCATGACTTCGTACAATCCGCAGCGGCCTTTGTAGCCAGTGTTGTTGCAAACGCCGCAGCCCTTTCCTTTTTGTATCTTTACCGTCTTGGCCTCCTCCGGGGTGAAACCTTCTTCGATCAGGGTCTGCGCGGGCACATCGACGACTTCGGCGCATTCCTTGCATATACGTCGGACGAGGCGCTGGGCACAGATCAGGTGCACTGAAGTCGCCACAAGGAAAGGCTCGATACCCATATTCATGAGCCGGGTTATGGTTTCCGGTGCGCCGTTGGTGTGCAGCGTGGAAAGCACAAGGTGGCCGGTGAGAGCAGCTTTGATCGCGATTTCGGCAGTTTCAAAGTCTCGGATTTCGCCGACCAGGATGATGTTGGGGTCCTGCCGTAGAAAAGCGCGCAAGGCAGTGGCGAAGTTTAACCCGATCTGTTCCTTCATTTGCACTTGGTTGACGCCGCCCAGCTGGAATTCGACAGGGTCTTCCGCGGTCATAATGTTGGTATCGGGCTTGTTCAATTGAGAGATTGCGGAGTAAAGCGTATTGGTTTTGCCTGAGCCGGTTGGTCCGGTAACAAGCACCATGCCGTAGGGCTTTAGGATGGCCTTTTCGAACTTGGTCAGCGACTCCGGCTCGAAACCCAGCTTGGTCATATCCAGGCGCAGGTTTTCTTTATCGAGCAAGCGCAGCACGATTTTTTCTCCCCAGAGTGTGGGCAGCGTGCTGACACGAAAATCGAGTTGTTTCTTGCGTCCGCCGATGTTCATCTTCAGCATGATGCGGCCGTCCTGGGGCAGTCGCTTCTCGCTGATGTCCAGCTTCGACATGATTTTCAAGCGCGAAATAATGGCATCTTTCAACTTCAGCGGCGGCGTCATGATGCTCTGTAGAACACCGTCAATACGGAAGCGCACGCGAAATTCCTTTTCGTATGGCTCCATGTGGATGTCGCTGGCTCCCCGTTTCACGGCGTCGGTCAATACCAGGTTGACCAGCTTGACGATAGGAGCTTCATCAGCTGCCTTCTCCAGGTCCGCGAGTCCTAATTCCGCCTGATCAGCCTGGAGTTCGACGTCGGATTCATCCATCTCCGACATCGATAGCATGACCTGCTCGAGGTCTTCCTCTTTGGTCGCACCGTAAGCCTTATCGATGCCCTCGAGAATCGAGCTCTCCGATGCGACTACCGGCTCGATATTGAAACCGGTCATGAACTTGATATCGTCCATGGCGAACACGTTGGTGGGATCGACCATCGCGATCGTCAGGGAAGCGCCAACACGGCTCAGAGGCAGGATTTGATAGCGTTTGGCAGTTTCAAAGGGAATCAGCTTGACTACTGCCGGATCGATCTCGAAATAAGAGAGGTTGATAGCGGGAACGCCGTACTGCCGGGACAGGAAGTTGGTAACGTCCTCGTCCGTCAGAAATCCCAGCTTCACCAGGGCGGCGCCCAGGCGAATATTGGATTCCTTCTGAGACTTCGTCGCTTGTTCCAACTGCTCTGGGGTTATGACCTTCTCTTTTACAAGAAGATCACCCAGCCGTTGAGACATACCTCGATCTCCTATCTGAGCGGCAGAGGGATGACGTCGACTTCCTTTTGCTCGCGCAACAATGCTGCTTGCTAGGGGAGAAATTGCAGCCTATCGCGTTGACACAAATTGTCACAGCAGAAGCGTTACTTCACCAGTAACTTTGGTGTGTGTACTGTGCGCCACGAGACGTGCAAAGCCTTTAGACACTGTGAACTGCGCCTCAGATGTGCTTTTGGAGACATGCCAAGCGCAGAGGGGCATGCACTTCGGTAAGCCAGAGGGCAATGCGAGCGATGCCTTTCGCGACCTTCCCGATGAATGAACGTCAGAAGCGGCGACGACATCCCTTGCCAGCGCTCATCCGCTTATAATGGGCAAAGCCTGCGACCTTTGCGTTGGAGTTGCCGGCTGTCGGAAAATGCCTGTTTCCAACCCAATTCGACCAGATCAAAAACCTTCCAGCCGTAAGAAGGTCATTATCCCGCTTGCCGTGGGCATTGCGCTTCTTTTCGGGGTGCTGCTTTCACTGACTTCGTTCGACCTCCCTCTGAATCCGGGGACCAACCAACAACTCCTTTTTTTTGCCTCCCTGTCCGCGCTGATTTTTCTACTCTTCGTGGCGTTGACATTCGTCCTCGCCCGAAATCTCCTGAAACTCTTCGCGGAGAGAAGACTGGGTGTTCTGGGATCGAAATTCCGCACCCGGCTTGTAGTGGGAAGCCTCTTGCTTTCATTTCTCCCGGTCATCGGCATGTTCTTCTTCGCTTATGTTCTGATGAACCGTTCGATCGATAAATGGTTCTCGACTCCGGTCGAGGAAGTGCGGCGAGACACGGCAACCATGGCCTCACTCCTCGCAAGTTATGCAGCGCAAAACACACGAGCCGAAGCCGACACTATAGCGGCTTCGCCGGAGACGCAACGCGCTTTCGCCAGTCACAACTTTTCCGCGCTGGCAAGCGACTTCGGGCGCCACGAACCGACTCTGCAGGGAGGCTTTGCGCTGGCGATAGTCAACGGAGATGCAAAAGCCAGTTTTGGCACGCCTGCGTCCTGGGAGGTTTTGAGAGCCAAGCTTCCTCTGGAGCGGCCGAAGTCGGAGGCTCCGACTCCGTTTACCTGGGACCAGACCGAATACATTCTGGGTAGTTCCCGTGTTGGCGACGACGGTTTAATCCTGGTGGGCATCCCCTTGCCTAAGAAATTTTCTGAGACGGTGAAGCAGGTAGAAGCCAGCCAGCAGCGCTATCTCGACCTGGCTCGCGAACGCAGATTGGTTCGACGAACGTATATGGAAGTGCTGCTTCTGCTCACCGTGGTAGTACTTTTCGCGACTACCTGGTTTGCATTGTTTTTGTCCAAGCTGGTAACGCGACCGGTGGTCGCGCTTGCCGAAGCTACCCAGGAGATTTCTCGTGGCCGGCTCGATTACAGGGTGGAAGTTCGCGCAGCGGATGAAATCGGCGATCTGGTGCATTCGTTCAATCGCATGGCTGCGGAGTTGGAATCAAGCCGTCGCCAAATTGAAGCCTCCAGCCGGGATCTTGGCGTCGCGAATATTGCATTGGAACAACGCCGCCGTCACATCGAAACCATCCTGGAAAGCATCCCTAACGGCGTTCTTTCCCTGAATGCGGAGCGGTTGGTCACGCATGCTAATCACGGATTGCTTCGCTTGTTTCATCCTTTGGGCGCGGAATCCGGTATCCCGAGTGTTCTGATCGGGGCGCCGTTGCGAGATGTGTTTGCTCCCGAGGTCCTCGAAGATATTGAACCGCTACTGCGTCGCGCCGATCGCATGGGTACCACGACCACTCAGATGGAAATGGCGGTACAACGGGTCACCCTGAATGTTGCCGTTACTGTGGCCACGCTGAAGCACGATGGACAGCGGCTGGGATATGTTCTCGTGTTTGAAGATCTCTCCGAGTTGCTGAAGGCGCAGAAGCAGGCTGCCTGGCGCGAAGTCGCACGTCGGGTGGCGCACGAAATCAAGAATCCGCTTACCCCGATTGCACTCTCGGCGGAGCGCATCCGCAGGCATCTGCAGCGCGGGACAACGCCCGACGCAGCTTCGCTAAAAGTAATCAATAGTTGTGCGGACACCATTGCCGGAGCTGTCGAGACAGTCCGCACTCTAGTGGATGAATTCTCCACATTGGCCCGTTTCCCTACGGCGCGACCGCAGTCGACCGATATTAACTCGATCGTGGAAAGCACTCTCGCGATGTTCAATGGACGACTGGATGATATCCGAGTGCGCATCGTTCTGGCGCCAGAGTTGCCCAACGTATTGGCGGACCCCGAAGCTATCAAGCGAGCCCTTGCCAACTTGGTGGACAATGCTGCCGAAGCGATGCAGGATGCGCTGTTTCGTGAGATTCAGATTTCCACCGCTCTGGTGCATAGCCGCGACGTGGTAGAGGTCATCGTCGCCGATACTGGCCACGGCGTGACTCGCGAGTTGAAGGAACGCCTGTTCTTGCCGTACTTCTCCACCAAGAAACGCGGAACCGGTCTTGGACTTGCCATCGTAAACCGCATCGTCGAAGATCATCACGGCTCGATTCGCGTAGAAGAGAATAAGCCGGTCGGCGCCCGGTTTGTGGTGGAACTGCCGATTGTGTCCGAAGCCGTTGCCGCACCCTCCATCAATCAGCATGCATAACATTCTCATCGTTGACGATGAACCCACCATTCGCCAGTCGCTCAAGGGCGTCCTGGAGGACGAAGGTTTCAAAACATCGATGGCCGAAAGCGGCGAAGCCGGCCTCGAGATCATCAGCAAGCACGTATTCGATGTAGTCCTGCTGGATGTTTGGCTGCCAGGAATCGATGGCCTGGAGACACTAGAGAAGATCCGCGAGAAAGAAAACGCTCCCGAGGTCATCATGATTTCCGGACACGGAACCATCGAGACTGCCGTTCGCGCTACCAAGCTCGGCGCGTACGATTTTCTGGAGAAGCCGCTTTCCATTGACAAAACTCTGATCCTGATTAAAAACGCGATTGATGCTAAGCGATTGCGAGACGAGAATCGCGAACTCAAAAAGCAATTAATCCCGAAGAGCATGATCGTGGGCGACAGCATCCCGATGAAGGCGCTGCGGCAACAGATCCAAATTATGGCTCCAACCAACGGGAGGGTACTCATTTATGGAGAGTCGGGGACGGGAAAAGAGTTGGTGGCCCACGCGATCCATGCCCAGGGGTTGCGCAAGGATGAGATGTTTGTCGAGGTGAACTGCGCGGCGATTCCAGAGGATCTAATCGAGAGCGAACTCTTCGGTCATCGCAAAGGATCATTCCCCGGCGCGCCGGGGGACAAGGAAGGAACATTTCAGAAAGCCCATGGCGGCACCCTGTTTCTCGATGAGATCGGCGATATGAGCCTGAAAACTCAGTCGAAGGTTTTGCGGACGCTCGATGAGCAGCGGTTCACGCCGGTAGGGAGCGACGAAGCGATTACAGTGGATGCGCGCGTGATTGCTTCGACCAACAAGGATTTGGAGGAGGAGATTTCCCGGGGAAACTTTCGCGAGGATTTGTTTTACCGTCTCAATGTCATCCCTTTTTCGGTGCCGCCGTTGCGCGAGCGCAAAGAGGATATACCGCTGTTGGGGCGTCACTTTCTAAAAGAGTTTTCCGCGACTTATGGCCGCCGTCTTCGCGAGATCACCGACGATGCGATCGACACGCTAATGCGCTACTCCTGGCCGGGCAACGTGCGTGAGTTGCGAAATGTGATTGAACGGATCGTGATCATGAATCCAACGACCATTCGATTCGAACGCAAGCATCTGCCACCGCTGGTTCATCGCGACGGTACTCGGCGCGCAGCTGGCGGAGATTTCTCCACACTCCATCAAGCTCGCGCCGCTTACGAGCGCGATTACATTTTGAAGAAATTGGACGAAAATCATGGCAACGTCACGCGCACGGCCGAAGTTCTAGGCCTGGAACGCAGCCACCTGTATCGCAAGATGAAGACGTTGGGGATTGCCGCAAAGGAATAGGTCGGAGGAAAAGCGACTATCGCTTGATCATGTGAATCTCAGTGCCGTTCTTTAGGAACTTCACTTCGTCCATGAGTTGCGTGATCAAATAAACTCCGCGGCCGTGACCAGAAAAAAGATTCTCTCCAACTACCGGGCACGGGATCGCTGCGGGATCAAAACCGTCTCCGGGATCGCGCACGACGATCAGCAGACTGTGGTTTGTGTCGCAAGCCACGTCACATTCCACGATCTTCGACGCGTCGGACTTGGCTCCATGTACCACGGCGTTGGCGAGAGCCTCAGAAAGCGCCAATTCGATTGCCGACTCTCGGCCGTTCGCGCACTGTTTTTCCCGGATGCAATCCATGATTCGTTCCACCACCGAATCCACGGCTCCTTTGTCGGCAGCTAGGGTGACCTGAAGTTTGAAAAGCAACTTGTCGGCGAGGAAATCGAACGTGGGTTCGGAGTTGGTGGACATCAATGAAGATTGTTCCAGTGGCTCGTCGTAGCAGTAGCCAGTGCGATTCTACAGAGGAAATGCACGTCCGGCAACGTCAAAAGCACGGCAAGCAAGGTTACCTCCGTTATCTCAAGCCTTGGGGGCACCGGTCAGCAACTGCAGTTGACGGCGCCAGTCAAGATCCTCAATAAAACTGTGCGACTCGCGCCAGTCCGGACTCACTTTGACGAACAACTCCAGATACACCCGGGTGCCTACCATCTTTTCGATCTGCAGGCGCGCAGCCGTTCCGATCTTCTTCAGCATTTGTGCCTGCTTGCCGATCAGTATCCGCTTCTGTCCTTCGCGCTCACAATAAATCGCCGCGGCAATTCTCGTAAGTTTTGCTCCCTCCTCGAACTGTTCGACCAATACCGTGGTCGCGTAAGGAACTTCTTCGCTGGTCTCGGCCAAAACTTGTTCCCGGATAATTTCGCCGACCATGAAGCGCGTAGGCTGGTCGGTTACCTGGTCTTCGGGGAAGTAATGCGGACCCTCGGGCAAAATCTTAATCACACTATCCAGCAAAAAATCCAACCCTTCAGGCTTACGTGCCGAGATCGGAATGATTTCCTTGAAAGCGTGAAGCTTCTGGTATCCGTCGATGATCGGCAGCAGTTTGTCTTTCTGATTTCGTAGCAAATCAATTTTGTTCAGCAGCAGAAAAACCGGCGTTCCAGACTTCTTCGCCATTTCGAGCACAGCTTCATCTTCCTTACTAAACTTTCGTGTCACATCGACAATCAACAGGAGCAGGTCGCAACCTTCCAGCGCCTCGCGCACCTCAGACATCATCTTGCGCCCAAGAGAAGTATCCGGCTTGTGTACACCCGGCGTGTCGATCAGGACAATCTGCCCACCGACCCTTTTCTTTTGCTTGGGAACCTGCACAATCCCGAGAATGCGGTTGCGCGTCGTCTGGGGCTTGGGACTGACGATGGCCAGTTTCTCGCCAACGAGTGCGTTCAGCAACGTGGATTTCCCAGCGTTGGGACGGCCGAGGATGCAAACGAATCCGGAGCGAAAGGCCATAGGGATTGAGAAAATTGGTAATTTAGTAATTTACAGATCAAGAGACTTGTCAGAATTACTAAATTACCCAATTACTAAATTAGCCGCATCTGCTTCGGCTGCACCAGCGAAATCCGCACTCGCTGCACTCGACGCTCCGTTGATTCGATCACTTCGAAGCGCAGGCCGTCTTCTTCTACAACTTCACCCCTTTGAGGGATGCGACCGGCCATCTCGCTGACCAATCCCGCTACGGTGGCGGATTCCTTGCCTTCGGGACGCGTGCCGAGCAACTCATTTAACCGGTCAACATCCATGTTTCCGGGAACGATATAAGAGTGGTCGCTCTCGCGCACGACTTCGGCTTTCTCGTGCTCGTTGTCAATTTCGCCGACAATTTCCTCCACCAAGTCTTCGATGGTTACCAGCCCCGCCACTCCACCATACTCGTCAACCACGATCGCCATGCGGATGTTGTTTTTCTGCATCTCTCGCAGCAATTCGCTTCCGAGCTTGCTTTCGGGCACAAAATACACATCCTTGCGCATCAGCGTGTCCACGGTGCGAGTGTGGGCTACGGTGTCGGGCACCTGCAATACGTCCTGCGCGTAGACAATCCCCTTGATGTTATGGATGGTTCCTTCGAACACGGGGACGCGGGAGAAAGGTTTCGTACGCAGTAACTCGACAAATTGTTCGACGGTGGTGTTGGTGGGAACCGCGACAATTTCCGGCCGGGGTTTCATCGCTTCGCGCACCGTCTTCTCGCCGAACTCCACCGCCGATTGGATCAGGTCGCGATTGCTTTCGTCCAGAATGCCTTCTTCCTGGCCGGCTTCGATCAAAGCATCCACCGCTTCAGCCTGGGTTTCAGGTTGCTCATCCGAATGTTCTTTGGTCAGGGCTGCGACCGACTGCAAGAATCCTAATACCAGGGTGACGGGCAAAACCAAATAGATGAGGACCCGCAAAAAAAGCGTCCATCGAATGAGCCACTGACCTCTGGTACGCGAGAAAAAAACGAAGGGCAAAAATTGATTGCAAACGATGACTGTTAGAACCAGAGTCAGCGTGGCCTGCAGAATTTCGTAGATGCTCCAGGCACGGTCGCGAAATACGGTGAAGCCGACCAGCATGGCGATCGCGGCGGTGGTCAGTTGCGTGAGCACAGCCATCGACAATGCCGCACGAGCGCGGCTCACGTGCAGGCGGGGCTCGACATCGTGCTCGAAGGCATCGATGTTGTCCTGGAAGTCGCGGGATAGAAACTTGCCAATCTCGGTGTAAAGCCGGTCGACATACGAGACCAACGTTAGCAGCCCGAGCAACATCAGCAGAACGATGGCGATGACAAAGTTCATCGAGATGCCCGCTTAGGGCGCGACGTCGTGACAGTTTTGGCACGTCGCGAAACAACCGTCCGAGGGCTGCGGCGTGATCTGGTTCTGGTCTTCGCGCTTACTCGGTCTTGCGGCGATCGCCTGACTCTCCCGATTAATCCCACCGGCAATCCGAGCGACTTCCGCAAACGCTCTTCCTTGCGCTCCATCTCTCCGTCGTCAAGTTCATGATCGTAGCCGGCAAGGTGAAGCACCGCATGCAAAACGAGAATTCTGATCTCCTCCGCCACCGTGTGCCCAAGCCGGCGCGCATTAAGGGCTGCAATCTCAGCAGAAATAGCAACATCGCCAGCGAAGCCCCGCATCAATCCCGGCATAGCCGGAAACGATAGCACATCGGTCGGCTTATTCTTCCCGCGGAATCGATGATTCAATCCCCGCAGCTCCCGGCTGCTGGTCACAAGCACGCTGACCGCTCCTCGGAGCCCAGCCGACCGCTGCGCGCGCGTGACGAACTTGGCTAACGCGGCTTCAGTCAACCCGGCTACTTTTTGTTGAATGATGACCAAGAACTTTCTCTCCGACAGACTCTCCTATAAATAAAACAGGAGGGCCATAAAATGCAGCCCTCCCATCTCGTCACACTCAGCTTTATTCCTTGGCGTCCGCTTCCGTAGGTATCCCTTGTGGCTGCGGGAGTGGCATCCTGTCTGACCCGTTGGTCTTACCGTTCGCATTGACTTTCGGTTCGAGCAGCGACAATTGATGTTCCGCCAGTTTTGTCTTGTGTTCGTCGTAGGCGCGGATAATGCGCTGTACTAAATGGTGCCGGACTACGTCTCCCTCGTCGAAGTGGACGAAAGTCAAGCCTTCGACGCGCTGCAGGATATCCACCGCCTCGAGCAACCCGCTGCGGCGAGCATTGGGCAGGTCGATCTGCGTGACGTCGCCAGTGATCACTGTCTTGGAGTTGAACCCTAGACGAGTGACGAACATCTTCATTTGCTCTGAAGTCGTGTTCTGCGCTTCGTCGAGAATGACGAACGAGTCGTTCAGGGTGCGTCCGCGCATAAAAGCAATCGGCGCAATCTCGATAACATTCTTCTCTAGATAACGATCGACTTTTTCAGGATCGAGCATATCGTAAAGCGCGTCGTAAAGCGGGCGCAGATACGGGTCGATCTTATCCTGCAACGTTCCGGGAAGAAATCCCAGTCGTTCGCCCGCTTCGACGGCCGGCCGCGCCAGAATGATCCGGTTAACTCGCTTCGACAACAGTGCGGAGATCGCCATTGCCACGGCGAGGTATGTTTTCCCCGTACCCGCGGGACCGATGCCGAAGACCATGTCATGACTTTCGATGGCTTCGACGTAGCGTCGCTGATTCAGGCTCTTGGGTTGAACGGTGCGCCGTCCGAAGGAACGCTGACGTCCGGCTTCGGCCAGCCCACGCAAAGTAGCCTTGGGGTCCGCGATCAGCACGCGGAGCATGCTGTTCAAGTCGCCATTGTTGAAGGCGTGTCCGGCGCGTTGTAGATGGTTATAGTCGGCAAAAACCTGTTCGGCGCGGGCTACGTCGGTAGCTGCACCTTCGAGCTCAATGGAGTTGGAGCGCAGGTCGATATTGATGTTCAGACCGTCTTCCAACACATGCAGATTTTCATCCCTGGTGCCGAACAGGGCTTCAATGTGAGGAGTAATCTCGATGCTCTTCTTCATTCAGTTTGGGCGCATCCCTCCCTGCGCCGGTTGCGCGTTGCTGTGAAAGCTGGTCATTAAATGACATCGCCGCGACGCAAGCAGAAATGCGTCCGTCTCAACGACAAAATTATTCTGTCTGCAGGTGGAACCAACCGGAATGCTCGCTCCCGAGGTGCAAGCCACTACCATTGCGATAAGGGTACCCCTAGCCTTAGACAGGAGTCAATGCCGCAAAATTCTGCGGTACACGCCAGGCCATTGGCCGTTTCAAAACTTGTGCACTTCGTTACCCAAGCTCAGAGCAACCCAGATGTTAGCGCCGTCGAAGGCCACGCCCGTCGAGCCGCCGTTAGCATTGAAGTTGCCGATTATCTGGCCATCACTGGCGCGCAATTCCTGCAGCCCCGTCCCGTCCGTTAGCCAGATGTTGTCATCAACAAAATGCCGATCAAAGTTTGCTTAATAGAAATCACCTCCTCGGGAGTCCGTCCGGAAGAACCTTGGCGGCATTGCAACTATGCGAGACGATAGCTGTGAGGCGGTCCATCGCAGGCTCGGGGTTTCAGTCCCCCAAGCCATTCAAAAATACGCCAGCGATTCTATTGCGCTTTCGCCAGCGGTCAAGAGTAGATCGGCCTCGTTTCATTATCCGGAAACAACGCCCATATCCATTTGACCAGCAGCAACTTACTCCCGTAAAATAGCTGTTTCGTACCTACTCGAAAATCTCGTTGTCAGTAACCAAGCGAGAAAAACCAGAGAACGAAGGCAGACGAACTAATGGCAAATCATTTTTCGGCGCTAAAACGCGCCCGTCAGACTGAAAAACGTACGGCCCGCAACCGCGCCAACACTTCCCGCCTGCGCAGCACGCTGCGCGACTTGCGAGAGGCGCTCGCCAAAGGTGATCAGAAGGCAGCCGACCAGGTTTTTCGGCAGACCGTTTCAGCCCTCGACAAAGCCGTGCAAAAAGGGGTGCTTCACGGGAATACGGCCTCGCGGTACAAGTCCCGATTGAATGTGCGCTTGAACGCTGTCGGAAAGAAATAGTCGCTATCGGCCCGCCTCAGGTGTCGAGCCTCGCTCAGCGGGGGGCGGCTGTCGCTCCGAGAGCAAGCCCGCTACACCGGCAGTTCTTCCTGCATCCAGCCTACTTCTGGCTTCGGCTCGGACGTCAACTCCATCACTAACTTCTCCAGCATGATTCGTTTGCTTGGTGGATTCGAGCGCAACGCGAGATCAGTTTTTGCCACTAGCCGGATCGCGCGCGTCAACTCTCGCTTTGACTTGTAGCGCCGCGCCTGTTTGATGATGTCGTCGGCGGCAAACGGAGGCACGCGGAAGCCCTGCCAGAGCGCTGCCCATAGCATGCGCTGATCGCGCACATTGCGCTCAAGAATTACCAGCATCTGGCGAAAAGTTTTAGCCAGCATATAGAGATGTCCGATGGCCGCTTCGTCCCCTTCACCGGTGGTGAGGATCGCGTCGAGCATTTCGAGCGCTCGTACTCGGTCTTTTGATGAAATGGCATCCGTCAGTTCGTACAACGATCGCTGCTTCGCTGCCAGCACCATGGTTTCGACATCCCCCAGGGTGATACGTTTTTTTTCACCCACGTACAGAATCAGCTTCTCCAGTTCGTTCGAAACCATCATCATATCGCCGCCGAGAGCATCGACCAGCTCGCGGGCTGCATCGGAATCGATCTTGACCTCCCGCGTGGCGCCGTATTCGCCAATCCAACGCACCGCTTCGCTTTCTTCCACGCGCGCCAGTTCGACGATGGTGCAATATTGCCCGAGCGTTTCCCGAATTCGTTCGTAACGTTCTTTGTCAGTCAGTTCCATGCGGCGCGCGTCGGCTGGGATGTTGATGTGATCGGCTACGAAGATCAACACCGCATCGGGATTAGGATCCTTGCAATATTGCTCGATGGCCGCCAGCTTTTCTTCGTTCGACCCGCGTCCGAAGAGATTCTTGACTCCCCGGACGAAGAAAACCTGAAAGGGAGCCATCAGCGAGGGCGTGCGCGCTCGATCAAGAACTTCTACCAGATCGGTTTCTGCCAGATCAAACTCGAAGAGGCTAAAATCACGCAGATCAGGCGTGACCAAATGCTCCAGAATGGCTTCACGGCAGCGTTTGCGAAAGAAGACCTCTGCTCCCACGAAGACATACGCCGGCCGCAACTTGTGGGCTTGCACTTCCGAGAGGAACCGGTCGGTCTGGGCAAAGGCCCGCATCAGAAGCCCTCCAGAATATTCGACACCAGAGTTTGGGCGAAATCATGCGACAGGCGTTGATAAGCCGGGGAGTCTTCCTCAAAAAAGCTGTTCAAATCGCGCGGGACTTCGTATTGCTCGCGAAATAAATACGAAGGGTTCTGGTAAAGCGTTTTGCCTTGCTGGTCGAGCAGGGACACTTTCATCGAGACCACGACCATCACACTGGCGGCACGTCCAGTCTGCGAATCGTAAGTGAGCGGCGTTGTGTACGCGGCCAGGACGGTCCCGCGCAGGACCGCGTCAGCGTCATCGTCGACTTGATTGATGACGTGATAGTGCGTGCGCATGATTAACTCTTTAACCACGGCAGAGGTCAGCATTTGCTCGATCTTGAAGGTTTGAGTTTGGTTTACAAAGGCCGGTACCGCAATGGTGCGGACGTTTTCAGGAATAGTGTTTGCGTGACCGGCGGCGTGATATCCGCAGCCCGCGCCGAAGGTGCAAAACAATGCCGTCAGCGCCAGCCATCCTCGCCTCATTGAATTTTGCCTCGAGGACGGGTCGCAGCCATGGTTTCCGCACACTCGACTGCAGTGGCTGCGGCAACGCGCAAGTTGTCTGACGCGGCCCATAGCCAGAAGCCATTGGGCTGGCTCGCATCTGCGGAGATTGCGACCTGAATATCAGTCTGTCCGGCGGCATTCACGTTTGAAGGAGCGTCTTCCGCTCCGTGCGCGATCTTGACGTGATCGCCCTCGAGAGCCCGCGAAATGGCTTCGACATCCGCTGTATGCGCAAGTTCGATGTGGATCGCGAAGGCGTGTCCATGAAAGATGGGCGACTGCACCAGCAAAAGCGATGGCACGGGAGCGTGCTGGGCAACGATTCGCTGATAATGTCTCAGCACCCGGCTCTCGATCGCTGCCAGAGCGGGCATCGAAAGTTCGCCGTAGCGGGCGACCATATTAAATGCAACCTGCGTGTCGAAAATATTCTTTGGCAATTGTTGGAACGAAAGCAGGTTCACGGTTTGCTCGTGCAATTCGTCCATGCCTTTCTGTCCGTGCTCGGAGGCAGGCTCGAAGACCGTCGCCACAACCCGCTTGAGTGGCGCAACTTTCTGCACGCGCAGCATTACAAGCGCGAGCACGACCGCCGCAGGATGCGCGACGATTGCCGGGCCCGGCTGCAACTCGGGAACCAAGGCCTGCCCCAATTGGCGCTCGATCCAGGGCGAGCGCACAACCGCATCGGGTTCGTCTTCCAGTGCCGCAGAGAGGTCGATGATGGCGCTGCCTGCGCTGCGCGCCGTCTTCCAGTTCTTGCGCGTGGATTCCGGGTCTGAAGCGAAGAACGTAAAATCGATGTTCTGGAACTTTTCATTGCGGACGTTTTGAATAAATGTAACCTCGTCCCCGACGGCTTCCAACTTTCCGAGCGCCTCATCGTCGTCTAGCAACTTAATGTCAATAGACGGAAAATTGCGATCGCTGAGGACGTCCGCAACCTCCTTACCCTTGAGCGTGCCTGCGCCAACGATCGCAAGGCGGTAAGAATTGCCCCCGCGAACAGGTTCGGCATGCGACGCTGGGCTGGACTTGAGATTTGAATTCATGAAATCTGAGAAGCCTCTTTATATTGTGGAGGAGGTGGGTTCCGCTTTCGACGGAAAATCCATTGCAAGCGCCAGAACACGCCGGAAAACATGTAGCTCAGCGCAATCACGAAGAGCACCCATTGCGAGAAGAACCAAATTGATGCGAACAGCAGCCCCAGCAGAATCACCAGCTGGAAGGGTTGCCGTGAGCGGAAATCGATATCTTTGAAGCTGTAAAAACGCCAGGTGCTGACCATCAAATATCCCGCGGCCACAACGATGAGCATCCAGGTAATGCAACTCCACAACGAGGAAATCGGATCGCCTCCGGAAAAGTGAACCACGGCAGCCACCACACCAGCCGCAGCCGGAATAGGCATGCCGACGAAATATTTTTTGCCCGGCCGACCCGGATTGGAAGGCTGAGGATTGGGAACGATATTGAAACGCGCCAGGCGGCTCGCGCCCGCCATCAGAAACAGAAAGCTCGCGATTGAGCCCAACTGAATCATCTTGCCGGTCAATTCGCTCGAGCCCAGAAACACCGGCAACTGACGGAATCCCCACATCCACGCGAGCAAGGCCGGAGCGACCCCGAACGTGATGACGTCGGCCAGGGAATCGAGTTCCCGGCCAAAGTCGCTGCTGGTGTGAGTCATCCGGGCGATGCGCCCGTCCAACCCATCAAACAAAACAGCAAATCCGATTGCCTTGGCCGCAAAGTCAAAATGCCAGGGTTCCGCGGCGGTCGCGTGGGTGACCTGCAGGATCGCGTAGTAGCCCATCGCAATATTCGCCGCAGTGAACAGCGAAGGCAAAATGTACATGCCCTTGCGCAACCGTCCCGAAGGCCTGTCTTCTTTTCGCCGCTTGGGAACCACTGAAAATTGCGAGTCCATTACAGCGCTCCTGGCAAAGCCTGTGCTGCGCCGCCCGCTGCAACCGGTCGCTCTGCCTTCAAGTGAGCTAAGACGCTCGATCCGCCTTTTACGCGATCTCCGATTTTGACTTCGATGCTCGCCGATGAGTCCAGCAAAACGTCGACGCGTGAACCGAATTTGATCAAGCCGACGCGTTCGCCACGTTCCACGCGGTCTCCTACCTTCTTATTGAAAACAATTCTACGTGCCAGGAGACCGGCGATCTGCTTGAAGATGACGGTTTGACCATCACCCTCGACGGTGACCACATTCTGTTCATTTTGCTCGGCCGAAGCCGCACTCATCGCGTTGATGAACTTTCCCCGCTGATATCGAACATCGCGAATGGTTCCGGCGATGGGCGAACGGTTCACATGCACGTCAAACACGCTCAAGAATATGCTGATGCGAAGACGAGAGCCGCCGTCTGAGCCCGCAGGTGAGATATCCGTGACTTTTCCGTCCGCGGGCGATACCAGCGCACCCGCTTCCGCAGGGAGGGTCCGTTCGGGGTCGCGAAAAAACCAGAGAAAAAACACAACCAGAAGCAACGCAGGGAAGGTCCAAAGCGGACCGGCCAGCCAACCGATCAGCGCAGCGGCTGCGAGAAGCGGAAACGCGTAATAGTAAGCGTCACGAACCATTTTGGGCGATGCATGGAATTATAGAGCAGGCTTCGTCGACATACACCCCTTGATGCTTAAATGTAAATAAATAAGGGCGCTTACAAGCGCCCTGCATGGAGACAGATAACCCCTATCGCGGCTGAGCCGCGCGAGGTTGGAGACTGATTACGCGACCTGGTTCTGTGGCTGCTGCCGATACTCCCGCTCAATGTTCTCCATCTGATCTTTCAGACGGAGCTTGAGCTTCTTCAGTCGCACTTCTTCCAATTTTTCGTCGTCGGTGAGATAGCGTTTTTCGGTGAGTGAATCAAGACGTTTTTCGTAGAGCGTATGCTCCATCGCCAACTTGCGGAATTCATCGTGGCTGGCGAAGAGCTGGTCCCTAGAAGTTAGCATCCAGCAGACCTCCTAACCGGGTTTTCAAGTCAAACTTACCACACGACCTAACCTGCTTCAATGTGAAAGGTAATAATGGCTCTGTGTTGTCGATGTCAAGCAGAAAACGGGCTGATCTGCGGCGCCCCGTTATTATCTCTTTGGTTTACCGATAGTTCCGAAGAAGTGCACCAAGGCTGATGCAATTTTCAGGATAGATTCAAATGGCAGACAATGGCGTCTTCCTCGGGCTCACGATAGTACGACTTGCGACGGCCACTTTCCACGAAAGCCCATTTCTCGTAAAGTCGCCGTGCTGCAAGGTTAGACTCTCGAACTTCGAGGAAAACCCCGGCTGCGCCTCGAACTCGGGCCAAGCCAAGAAATTCTCCCAGCAGACGGCTCCCGAGCCCCCGACGCTGTGCGAGCGCTGCTACGACAATATTTTCAATTTCCCCCTCCTTGCATACGGCTCTGCCCGCGATAAATCCCTGCAGGCTCGATTCTTCCTCAACAACCAATATCACTCGCGCTGGCGCTTCGCGGGAGAACGCAGCTTCATATTGCGACGTCGACCAGTGGGCCGCGGTTGCTGCTTGCTTCTCCAACACGATCATCGCGGGAATATCTGCCGGAGTGGCGGGACGAATACGCATTCGCAGGCCTGGCAAAAAGAGATTGAGCTAGTTCGGTTTAACGAAAAGCTCGGCTTCCGAACGACCGATGTAATTCGCTTCAAGTGTCTCTGGCGAAACGGTTTCTCCGGACGCAATCTTCCGCCATCCCAACTGCGCGACGGCATCACTGCGCGGACGCTCTACCTCTCGCACATTCAGCCCCTGCGCCCGGGCTGCTTCCGCAAGAACATTGTCCGCCGTCACGATAACTTCATCGCGAGCCGATTCCAACCATTGGTTACGGGTGAACAGGCGCTCGCGGATCAAGCGAGTTCCAGCGCTGCCAACCTCGTACTCTCCCTGGAAAACTTCGTTCCTGCCTGCATCAAGGGCCGCCAGTATTTTCCCCTGTGAATGAGTTGCGCTTGCCAGAAGTTCCAAGAGTGAAACTGCCGCAATCGGTTTCGCAAGCGCTTCTGCGAGGCCTTTGATAACCGCCAAGCCGATGCGCAGCCCGGTGAACGATCCCGGCCCAGATACTACCGCAAGGGCATCAATGTTGGCTTTGCTGAATCCGTGTTTCTCGATCAAGGTTGCAATTTGCGGAACCAACTCCGCGGAGAATGTCCCTCCCAGCAACGGTGAAAGTTCTATGATTTCGCAAACACCCTCAGGCCGGCAACGCGAGAGTGCAATGCTGCCGTGTTTCCCGGAAGTATCGACAGCGAGAAGAAGCATGAGTCAGAACATTGTGTGAGCGCGTGAATCAGTGTCCGGCTTCTACCAACTCCAGCAGCACACCACCCGCGCTCGATGGATGCACGAATACGTATCGATGCCCGCCTGCGCCAATCTTGATTTCATTTGAGACCAGTCTCACTCCATCTTTTTTGAGCCGTTCGACTGTCGAGGTCAAATCAGGTACGCGCAAGCTGATGTGATGCAGGCCTTCGCCGCGTTTGGCGATGAATTTTGCAATTGTCGAGTCTGTGGACGTTGCCTCCAGCAGTTCCAGGCGGCTCTCTCCGACCGGCACCATCACCACCCGTACCTGCTCGCCTTCGACCCACTCTTCCGCGGATACAGCTAGCCCCAGTTTCTCGTAGATATCCTTCGCCGCCGCCAGCGATTTCACCGCAATGCCGAGATGATCAATGGTAAACATGAACATTCGTTCCAGCTAAACTATCTTGCCCGCGATTTCCTCTATCAGGGTATACGGATCGCGCTTGTGTGCGGCGACTTCCGCGGCATAGCGCGCGAGATTGCCATCTTCTATTTTTTCGTGGGCTTTTTCCAGCAAGGCATCGCGCAGCATCTCAATCAACCGCTCCTGCCAGTTTTCAATGCTGTGCTGTAGCACCAGGTTTTCCTTTTTAAGATACTCTTCGTACTCCGCAATCGCAGCGACCAATTCGCTTATTCCGGTTCCGTTGCTCGCGACGGTCTTCACAATCGGCGGAGTCCAATGATCGCTGCGGATTGCCAACGATTGCAATGCGCGAATCTCGCGCTCCACCCGTTCAGCGCCCTCATGGTCGCTCTTGTTGATCACGAAAATGTCAGCGATCTCCATGATCCCAGCTTTGATGCTTTGAACGTCGTCGCCCATCCCCGGAACGAGAATCACAATCGTGACCTCGGCCAGGCGCACGATATCGACTTCATCCTGCCCGACGCCGACGGTTTCAATCATGATCAAATCGCGGCCGGAAGCGTCCATAACCGTGGCGACATCGGCGGTTGCCCGCGCCAACCCGCCGAGCGAGCCCCGTGTCGCCATGCTGCGAATGTAAATGCCGGGATCAGAGAAATGATCCTGCATGCGGATGCGGTCTCCTAGAATCGCTCCGCCGGTATAGGGGCTGGTAGGATCGACCGCGATGATCCCGACCGTGCAATTTTCTTTACGATAGTGCTTGGCCAGTTGATCAACCAACGTGCTCTTGCCCGCGCCGGGCGCTCCGGTAAGACCCAGAATTCGCGCATGTCCAGTCTGCGGGAATAATGCTTTGAGCAACTCCGCCCAGCCGGGCAAGCGGTTCTCGACCATGCTGATGGCACGCGCTAAAGACCGCGCATCGCCCGAGCGCAGTTGCGGAATTAATGGTTGGAGGTCGTGGCTCAATCTGTCAGTGTAAAGCAGGTGCACAAAGGCCGGAAATCTTTCATGACCTCAGGGTCGGAACGACACATGCGGCATCCGTTGCAATCCCGTCGATCCGTGGCGAATTGAGCGTTTAGTCCTTCAGCAATTGGCGCGCGATCACCAAGCGCTGCACTTCACTCGTGCCTTCGCCAATGGTGCACAGCTTCACATCGCGATAAAACTTCTCCGCCGGATAATCCTTGATGAACCCGTATCCGCCGTGAATTTGCACACCCTCATTGGCGCAGCGGACGGCCACTTCGCTGGCGTACAGCTTCGCCATCGACGACTCCAGCGTGCTCTTCGATCCCGCATCTTTTAACGACGCGGCGCGGAGGGTGAGCAGCTTCGCGGCTTCGATCTCCGTCGCCATATCCGCCAGCTTCCACTGGATCGCCTGGAACTCGCTGATCGCCTTGCCAAACTGCTTGCGCTGCTTGGAATACTTCAGCGCAGCTTCGTAAGCGCCTTCCGCCATGCCCAGCGAGAGCGCAGCAATCGAAATGCGCCCGCCATCCAGTACGCGCATGGCATCAATGAATCCGCCGCCCTCTTTGCCCAGAAGGTTCTCGGCTGGAATTACGCAGTCTTCAAAGATCAGCTCGGCCGTATCGCTCGCCCGCAGGCCAAGCTTGTTTTCTTTTTTCCCGGGACGGAATCCTTTAGCGCCTTTCTCCACGATGAATGCTGAGAGCCCGTGAGTGTGCGCAGCGCGATCAGTCACCGCGATCACGACCAGCGTGTCGGCGTAATGTCCATTCGTACAGAAAGTCTTGGTGCCGTTCAGCACCCAGGTGTTTCCTTTGCGTACGGCTGTCATGCGCGCGCTGCCCGCGTCTGAGCCTGAGGATGGTTCCGTGAGTCCCCACGCTCCGATGTGCTCCCCGGTCGCGAGCTTGCTGACGAATTTCTTTTTCTGCTCTTCCGTGCCGGCGAGAAAGATGTGGTTCGAGCAAAGCGAGGTGTGCGCCGCGACGATGATGCCTACCGAACCATCCACGCGAGAGAGTTCCTCGATCGCGGTCACGTATTCGATGTACCCCATGCCCGCGCCGCCGTACTCCGTCGGGAAGATGGTCCCGAGCAGGCCAAGCTTGCCGAGTTCCTTAATCGTGGCCAGCGGAAACTCGCCAGCTTCGTCCCACTTCATAACATTCGAAGCGATTTCGCGCTCGGCAAATTCGCGCACGCTTTTTTTAAGATGAAGCTGTTCTTCGTTTAGTAGGAAATCCAAGGTCCCTCCGAAATGATTAGGGCAAGCTCGCGCGAGAATTCGATCCTCACGCCACAAGTGCAAAACATTTGATTAGAGCACAGTGTGGTCAAAGAGCGAAAGTCACCTTCGGCAGCAACGAGGCAGCGCTCATCCCGATCTCCTACCGTATACGAGCGCTGACCACTGGAACCATCCACACCGCGTACCCGCGGGGATCGCGAATATTGTCGATCATTTGATTGAAGTATGCGACCGCGGAGTCGCGCGAAATCGGCGTCAACTGTCCAATGGGCTCCGCGTACCCATCGCGCCAAGCGGTAAGAATCGCCGCGAAAGTCTCCCGCGGGACACGCAGCGTGTCCACGATTACATAGTCCAAGGTGATTGCGTCGAGCTTCATCGCGGCAAGGATCCCGAAGATATTGCGCCCGATGAACAAATCCGTCCCGGTCTTGGATCCAAAACTAGGCGCCGCAATCTGCCAAAATTCTCCCGGATCGAGCTTGCCGCGCTGAAAGTGCAGCATCCCATAATCCTCGGGAATGAGGTGCAAGTAGCCCCCTGGCCGGGTGACCCGCGCCAGCTCGGCCAGCACGCGATCGGGATGCGGAATGGAATGGATGACGTGGCGGCAGACCGTGAGGTCAAAGCTGTCATCGGGAAATCCCAGTTCGAAGATGCTCCGGTGCTCGAAGGTCAGCCGGTTCGAAAGTTTGGCATAACGGGACCGGGCCAACTCCAGATGATGATCGACAATGTCCACCCCGACTACTTGTGCGCTCGGGAAAAGCTCTGCCAGCCGTGAAGATCCCTCACCCGTCCCACAGCCGGCATCGAGAAAGCGGGCATCGGCTGGGAGCTGGTAGCGACGAATCAACTGCTGTTCCTGTGGCCAGATTGCCCGAGCTTGCGCATCCAAACCGCGGACCATGGATTCATCGGCCATCTGCTTGGCCTGAGGATTGAGATCGGTCATGTGCCCTCCCTGCGCAAGGGTTAGAACCTCCAGCCTTCTCAGGCCGGAACCTCGCCAGCCTGCGCGATGAACCGCTCAAAAACTTCGTTGGAAAGGAGCCGCCCACGCGGCGTCAGTCGAATTACATCTCCCTGGTTCTCGACTAATCCGATCCGAACAAAATCGGCAATGGTTTCCGAAAAGCCGTTGATTGCGTCTTTCCCGAATTCAGCCGCTACATCTCGTAAATTAATCCCGCGATTGAGCCGCAGCCCTAAGAAGAAAGTTTCCTCGAGCGCTGCGGCCGGCGTCACTTGCTGACAATCCGGTGGAGCGCCTGCAACATATGCCTCCAACGAATCTGGCATAGAAAAGCGCACTGCGCTCCCCGCCGAAGCCGGAAGCATCGAGTGCGCGTCCACGCCAAATCCCAGATACGGCTGCCGCATCCAATATTTCAGATTGTGCCGCGACTCGTATCTTGAACGAGAGAAATTCGAGATCTCGTAC
>Ga0206812_1027_pt1 | contig 43301 bp, 44 predicted proteins | sample Alteio_BWOrgCont_54_FD_152912 | JGI IMG/M metagenome (GOLD analysis project Ga0206812, IMG submission 152912) | Enriched cells from forest soil in Barre Woods Harvard Forest LTER site, Petersham, Massachusetts, United States -... | ecosystem: Environmental > Terrestrial > Soil > Temperate forest >... | reverse complement strand
GTCAAACTATAAAAATGTTGTTTTTGATTTCAGAAAAGAAGATAATGCACATAATAAAAATGTGGTAGAAGATTTTTTCGCAATGACAAGGTTTGACTGTCTAATCCGTGGACAATCAAATTTTGCAATTATGGCATCTAAAATTGTTGATTATAAAATTGAAATATCACCTGTAGGATATTATATTGCAATGAGAAAAGTTGTTATCATCGAAAGAGATATACGCATTAAATAATTAACTTTGAGTACAGTATTTAGATTAACAGGATAAATCTTATTAAAGAAAACTTTAATAACAAAGACTTTTTGACCCGGTTATTAAAGAATTCTTTAATAACTAATGGTTTTTATGTATCTTATTAAAGAAAACTTTAATAAAAACTAGGAAACCCTTATGTCACGTAGTGGAGCATATATAAAACAACTTTCAGGATATAAAGCTTTTATTCCAAATCCTTTACCTCCTGAGCCCGGTATTACATTAAATGAAGAATTAACCGAGAAACTATTAAGGGCTAATTTTTTAATTGCAAGGTTAGACGGTTTAGGTTTTACATTGCCCAATACTGATCTTTTTATAAGTATGTATGTAAAAAAAGAGGCGCTATTAAGTTCTCAAATTGAAGGAACTCAAGCTTCTTTAGAAAATTTATTTGAATTTGAAAGTGGAATGCAAATTGATAATCTCAATGATGTAGAGCAAGTAGTAAATTATATTAAAGCATTAAATTATGGAATTAAAAAATTAAAAACCTTTCCAATGAGTTTAAGATTAATTAAAGAAATTCATGCATTGGTTTTACATGAAACGAGAGGCAAGCATAAAACTCCCGGGGAATTCAAAAAAACACAAAATTGGATAGGTTCTGCTAATTCAAATTTAAATAATGCAATTTTTGTACCACCTCCGGCAGATGAGACCATAAAGGCCATGGGTGATTTAGAAAACTATTTTTATTCTGAAAATAAAATTCCCGAGTTAATAAATTGTGCACTTATTCATTACCAATTTGAAACCATACATCCATTTTTGGATGGTAATGGAAGAGTTGGGAGATTGTTAATCACATTTTATCTTTATTGGAAAAATATAATTGAACGACCATTATTATATTTAAGTTATTATTTTAAAAAAAATAGACAAGAATATTATGATCGTTTGATGATTGTTCGTAATAAAGGTGATTATGAACAATGGATAAATTTTTTTCTAGATGGTGTAATAGAAACATCTGAAATGGCGATTAATGATATCAAAAAAATTCTTGAGTTACAGGCTAGTGATCAAAAATTATTATGGGAAAAGAAAATATCTTCGCCATTAGTTGTTATGGTGCATAATAAACTTTTTTACACACCGGTGATTACCATAAATGAGATTGAAAAAGCTTTTGATGTTTCTTATCCTACCGCATCAAATGTTGTTAATCAATTAATTAAAGTTGGTATTTTGCAGGAAACAACTGGGCAAAAAAGATCAAAGAGATATATTTATAAAAAATATATGGATATCCTTGCGCAAGGAACCCAAATTTAATTTATAGAAGGATAATATTCTTAAAGAAATTTTGTGGAAAAAGTAGATAATAAAAACAATTTAATCTTAGATTTATTAAATATGAAAATACCAAAAATATACTCTTATAAATACTAATCTTATAATATTAATCGCATTTTACATGCACCTGAGAAGACCTGGTGTGATACAAAGCATCACACCTAGTGGACGTATTCAGGAATTTTTAATATTAAAAATTATAAACTACTTAGTAATTGATTTTGATTTTCTTTTGAAGGGAAACAAAAATGTTCGTATGAAATTCTAAAATTTCTAGCTAAAAAATGTAATTCAATATAAAATGCCTGTAATTGCCAAAAACATTCGTAGGCAAAAATAAAAAATTGAGAATATGATAAATTGGCCCCAGTAAATTTTTTGCGCTTTAAAAATAATTCATATTCATATAGCTTGATACCCATAGACTCAATTTGTTTAACTATCAATAATGCATTTCTAGACATCTGTGGCTCAATATTAATACATGGATTTATTTTATAAGCATTAATATCAAATTTTATATTAGCAATATTGGTATTGCAGGATTTTATTATTTTACCTGAGTTTATTACTCTTAAATTAAGCCATTCTTCAACTTGTATTTTGTCTCTAATATTTAAACTATTAAATAATATCTGTGATTCAAAAAGAAAATGATTCATAGCCGATCGAGGCATCATTTGATCTGCACAAAATAATGATACTGACTTAATAACTAAAATTAAAATTAAGATAATTTTCTTAAAATTCATAAACAACCTTTTTAAGTTATGTATACATTAATAAGCAGATACACCGATACAGCAGAGTCTATTATAAATAGCTTCGGCTTCATTCATAAGCCCTGCATTTACGAATGATAGAAATACTTCTCTTACTATGATTTGGTGATCTGATATGGGATTTCTTCCAGGGAAATTGTATTCAACAGTCCAATATTCACCTTCTTCACCAATAGGCCCAAGATGTTCAAATCTAGGATTTTGTCCTGGAAAACCTTGAATTCTTTGGGTTAAAGCATCAAAATCTCTTGGGGCTTGCTCATCAGGGAACCCAAAAGAAATAGAACCTGAAGGAACAACCACTAAAGACTCGGAATTTACTGCTGATTTAGTTATTAAAGTTAAAGATATTGCTAAAATTACGATTATTTTTTTAAACATAATGACTCCATTTTGTTAAATTTAACACTTTTGACCTATAAAATTAATTATATCAAAAATCTATAATATGTCCATTAGAAATTAAAAACATTGAGTTACAGGTTTGGTTTGATTAAAGAATGTCCAAAAAACATAGGTAATCTTTCTTTTGAGTTGGTTTGATAAGCTTTGTAGACATGGGCATATTTAATACATGCTTTATTATCAGAACCCAGTTTTTTTAGACTGTCTCCGTGTGACGTTAAAAACATGCTAAAAACTGACAAGAATGTCTTTACAAATTTTGATAGGCTCTTTTGCCCCATACTAATGAATAACACGTGCATAATAATATATGCAGGTAAGAAATTTCCATTAAGGCCTGTTCAGAAGTGAATAAGCTTGGAAAATCTGTATATTTTAAATCTTTAATTCTCAGCGCAGCCAAAGCAAATGACAAAAGCGATAGGATAGCATTAATTTTTACCTTTTCTCTACCTGTTAGATTGTTATTACCGGGTTTATTAATCAACATATAAATACATGCCGCATGGAACCCAGTAAATCCTAATGCCGCGCCAACTTGATTGGTTAAATTATTATCATTATCTCCCATTGCTTCAATAGAAACCATAACTTTTCGAGCTTTTATACCAAATCATTGTGCAATTTTACCTTGCAATATATCATTTTTGTAACGGTACAGGGTGTATAAAACCAAAAGAGAAAATCATGGTAGTAATCGCGGCATTGCAGACATGGAAATTAACATGTTTATAATTTTGATAAAATTGGACTATAATATGAGATTATCATTTTGAACTAACAATATATGGCGTTGTTATTGCTATGTTTTCTTAAAAAATCTAAAATAAAATTAAGTTTATATTTATTGACTATCTCATTATCAACGATGTAACCTTGAAGTTATTAACTTGAATAGGTTTAAAAACATGAAACTAAAATTTGATTGGATATATGATGCGCTTGGAAATAAAGTTGAGGTAAAACTTAAATATAGAGATTTTAAGCGTATGTTAGATTGGTTAGAAGATCTTGAAGACTCTTACACAATATATAAAGAAACATCAAAGCCTTTAAAAACAGTCTCGCTTGACAAAGTAATGAAGGAAATATCAAGTAATGGTATTCGTAAATAATCTTCATGGATACAAGATAGTATTAACATCAAAGGCAGAGAAAAAATTAAAAGAGATCAATAAGAAAGATGCCAATAAAATTACTCTCAAACTAAAAGAACTCACAGAAGGCGCTATAAATTTAGATGTTAAAAAATTACAAGCAACACAGGGTTATCGTTTAAGATACAGAGATTACAGAATTATTTACAAAGTCGAAGAAAAAATCATAACAGTATTGGTTATTGATATAGAATTAAGAAAAGAGGTGTATAAAAACCTATGACAAAAAAAATTTCGATTAACCCTAAATTTTCTAAAAAAAACGGAAAACTAACAGAAGTATACCTTAACTCCAAAGAATTTCAGATGATTATCGAAAAAATAAAAGATTTAGAAGAAAAGATAATAAAATTTAAGAAAAAAGAAAAATCAAAGAAATTTAAGCATTAGGCTTTTTGTCTTAAAAATTTTTTCTGATTTGGAGTTCGTCCTGTCGCGTCCACCATCCAGGCTTCGCACAAGGCTTCCGACTTCGCCCCAGCCGTCGCTAAAAGCTATGGCGGGCACGGCAAGGCTTCGACGGACGCGTCGCCGGACGCGGTAGCCTTTTGCAAAGACTGGGAGCATGTCGAATGGTCAAGCCTAATAAAAAACTTTAATAACGAGTATTTTTTATTTTATTGACCCAGTAATTATTAGTTAGTTTTTCACGATAAATTGGGTTTGTAAAAGCATCTTTATATTTTTCAATCCAAAGTTCTAGATTTTCTTGCGTAATTTCTTGCCAATCTTTCACAATAACAACCGGTAAATCTTGGTATAATGCATCAAGAGGAGAACTTTTAACAATTACAATACATCCAAGAACTAAATCTTCCCATGTGCGATGACAATCTAAACCATTGCCATGTGGGCTAATAGAAAATGCATATTGGCCTTTTATTTTCCAGAGTTCTGAACGGGGCACAAAATTACTATGATCGATTAGTCCCGTAAGCAAAATTTTATGGAAAATAGTTTTTCTATCTTCACCACACTGAAGATATCTTTGGAAATTTGCGTGCATTGTATCAGAATGTTGAAAATCTACAAAGGCCTTTTTTTTACGCATATAAGTAGGTTGCAAAGTAGAAACTATTGTTTTTAAATATGCTTCTTGTTCTTTTGGGCTTCCTGTATTTCCCCAGCCGCCACCTTTGTAAGCAATTGTATGAAAATCTAGACCTATTGGTATGTGACTTACTTTATTACTTTTATAATCACAATTTTGTGCAAAAATATGAATAATTTTATTATTGTTTATAAAATTTTCTATGTCAAAACTATTACTAAAACAATCTGATGGAAATGACTCATCACCGTCACTTATTACTAAAACAAAATTATTTTTAACTTGCGGTAATATAAGTTCTGCAAATTGTTGAATAAATTTTGGATTTACCCAGACTATATCCCCATTTTTTATATTTTTATAATTATTGATATTAAAGCATGGTTCTGTTGCAAAATATTTTATAGGGTGCGTTATTGTATTTATATCACATGAGCAAATGATTCCAAAGTTCCAAATAAAATCTGTTTTTTCCCAATTCTGAGCATTAGTTATTAATGTATGCAAATAAAATATTATCTGGTACTTCATCTTGATCACCACCTGCAATAAATGTAATAGTATATTTGGGATTGATCTCTTTTATTTTTTTTATTAAATCTTGTTTGGTAACATAATCAAAAGCTAAAGTTCCACAGCATGACATATCATCTATTAAAATAGTATGTGTTTTAATAGGGTGCTTTTTTATTTGTTCTAGTTCTTCTATAATTGGTGCATTTTTATTACCATCAGTGCCATCAAAAATAGGAGGGTAAATATGGGCATCTAGCCAAAAAGTAATGGGTCTGTTTAAATTTTTAATAATATCCCAAAGAATATTTTTTGAATCACCTTCAATTATTTTAACATTTTTATTTTCTTTAAATCTTGTATTACAGGTATTAATATGTATTTTATCAAACTCTATTGAGTATATTTTATTAAAACAGTTTGCTTCTAGTGCTTTTTGTATACCATCGCCTGAAAAAGATCCTGTTTCTACAAAATAATGATTAGAAAAATTTTTAAATCCTGCTGTGCCAATATTTGAGTTTAAATTAAAAAAAATAATAAAAGTGAAACAAATTGTTTTCATTTTTTCCCTTTAAAGTTAAATATTGCATAATTTTAATTAAACGATTTACGATAATGTAAGAGTTTTTTGTTTAAAGGGGGATAAACGTATGATAATAAAATATAAAATTATCTATTTGATTGTATTGATTAATTTTTTGCAAAATGTATACAGCACAGTTGATTTTTATAATTTAAATGAACTATTACCTTTAAATTTAGATGGTTGGTGTAATCCTGCAAATAGAATACATTTAAAAAGGATAACTTTAGAAAAACAACCTAAAATTGTTGTAGAATTAGGTGTTTGGATGGGTTTGTCGATTTCTATAATAGCTCAAAATATGTTGAGTAATTCTAAGTTATATGCGGTTGATACTTTCAAAGGTTCAAATGAACATATTACAGACCCTCAATATTCACAATTCTTACCGACTTTGTATCAACAATTTTTATCCAATATGATTCATCTAAAAATAACAGATAAAGTAATTCCTGTAAAAATGACTACATTAGAAGCTGCATTATTTTTAGATATAAAACCTGAAATGGTTTATGTTGATGCTTCTCATGAAGAAGAAGATGTATATCATGATATAAAAGCTTGGTATGCAAAGCTTTCAAAAAATGGAATCATGTGTGGAGATGATTGGGGTTGGGAAACTGTTCAAAGGGCTGTAATTCGAATAGCTAAAGAATTAAATCAAACTGTAAGATTTGATGATAGTTTTTGGTGGTTTGCACCAAAAAATTAATAAGTCATATGGGTTAAAAAAATAAAATATTTGACTCAAATAACTCGTATGTGTCATGCTGAGTTAAATCAATAATAAAAAAGGTTTTTAACTTATGAAATATAAAGACAAAGAATCATCGACATTAGAATTAAAAAGAGAAATGCCACAAAATAATCAGATCATAAAAACAATAGTAGCTTTTTGTAATCAATTTGGTGGAAAATTAATTATTGGTGTAGATAATGATGGAACTATTATAGGAATTAATGAAGATGAAGCAGAAAAAGCTCGTGAATATTTAGAAAAGTCTATTTATGAAGCAACTAGCCCAACAATTTTACCGTTGGTATACACGCAACTTATTGGTAATAAGTTAATTTTAATTATAGAAGTATGGCCCGGTATGAACAAGCCATATTATGTACGTTCTGAAGGGCTTGAAAAAGGGGCATATGTAAGAGTTGGCAGAAATACAATGCGTGCACATGCAGATATGATTGAAGAATTGCGTTGGCAATCGCATGGTAGAGATTTTGACAGAATGGCAGTTTATAATTCTACAGAAAAAGATATAGACAAAAGTAAAATTGAAGATTTTTTAAAGCAAAGGAAAAAAAAGTTTATTTCAAAAATAAAGCTTGATGATGCAATGTTAGCATACCATGCATTAATTGTTGAACATGCGCAAAAATATCCAACTACTACCGGTATTTTATTATTTGGAAATCAGCCGCAACATTTTTTTGAACATGCAATCATTATATGTGGACATTTTAAAGGTATTTCCAGAAATGCAATTGCAAGTAAAGATTGCACCGGTGATTTGATTGAACAATATCATGCAGCATATGATTTTGTTGCCAATCGTTTAAATAAATCATTTACGATTAAAGGAAAAATACGAGAAGAAATTTTAGAGATACCGGAAATAGCGTTACGTGAAGTATTAATTAATGCTATTGTGCACCGAAATTATCATTTGCCTTCGCCAATTAAAATTGCAATCTATGCAAATCACATTGAAATATATAGTCCGGGAAATTTTGTAGGACCAGTAAAACAATATGGTTTACTTTCAGGAAGTACTTTTTGGAGAAATCCTGCTATTTGTAAAATATTTCGTGAGTTAGGCTTTATTGAATTAATGGGTTCCGGTATTCTTGAAATTTTTAAAAGTTATAGTGAAGCAGGATTAGATACGCCTGAAATTGTTGAAGGTGAAGGATTTATAAAATGCATTTTACCTCGTTCATCATCTGGACATGAACTCAAAAAAAGTCACTCTAGAGTTTTGCAAGAGGATCAAGAAATTTTAAACTTATTTAAAATAGCAAGAGAAATCACTATTTCTGATATTATTAGCACATTGCATATTCCACGTTCAACAGCAGGAAGAAGAATTGCTGCTTTAGTGAAAAATGGCACATTAGTAAAAATGGGTCAGGGAAAAGGAACCAGATATTTCAAAAAATAGATATTAAGAATTTAACTTTCAAAATATTCAATTTGACTTATTTTTCCAACCTGATATAGTTATAATTAACTCAGTTTGAATGTAGATATAGGAAAAATATAGAGGTTAACTATGAAAGTTCATGTTCAGGTCTTTTTGGCAATAATTACATTATTTGGCACAATCCAACAAATTCATGCATTAGAAAGCAATTTAACTAAAATTATTGCTACTAAATGCCTGGAGGTTGTTAAAAACCATCAGGGTAAATTGACTTTAACTGCTATAGGAGCTGTAGCAAGTTATATCTTATATAAAGCAGTTAATGGAAATAAAGATGAATTTAAACAATTGATGCCATATATTGGTCATGGCCTAGTGGGTTTATATCTATTTAGCAAAATCCGTCCTGACAAATTGGTGCATTATATGTTGGATAAGTTTGTAAAAGTACTAAAAAACAATCTTACAAGCCAAGAATCATTAATTATAAAAGTTAACTTATTAGTTGTGAAATACTGTCTAACAATGTATTGTGCTTTATTGTCGGGAGTTTTTACTTCACTTATAATAAATAAATATACAAGAGAGGCATTGCAAAAGGCAATTTCTGAAAATAATTTTAATAAATGTTTATTATTAATTTTACTTGGCACCAATGTTAATGACACAAATACTATTACACGTAATTTTAATTTTCAGCCTAATCATCTTAATCCTCTTTTAGCAATCACAGTTGGTGAACGACCAATTGAAACAACATTACGATTAAATAATGATGCAAAAATAGCAAGTTTATTTTTAAATCATCCTTTATGTATAACTGAAGATTCTCCTGTATTTAACCTGGATAGCTTGTTATTTGATGCAGTAACACAAAATAAGAAAATAGATTCTATAGATACTTTAATTGATAACGGTGCAAATATTAATGCAATTACAAATGATCAAACGCCCTTGATATTTGCAACAATAAATTATGGCATAGAGTCATTAGATTTTTTAATTCGACGTGGTGCAATTGTAGATTACAGAGATACTCAAGGTAGAACACCTTTAATGCACGCTGCAATAACTAATAATCCAACTAATGCTAAATTTCTTATAAACAGAATGGCCGATATTAACAAACAAGATTTTAACGGTAAAACTACAATAATGCATGCAGCAATAAATAATAATCTAGAGATTGTTAGATATTTTATACTAAATCATTTATCAGATTTAAATCTAGCATTAAAAGATATGTCTGATAAAGCATTTAATGACTATATAAACGATAAACCAGAAATATTAAATTTTATTAATGACCATAAAGCCCAAATTAGAGAAGCTCTTTATCAAGAACCATTAGAATATCCTTTAGTGCTTGGGAATGTTATATCTGAATATACTGTTTGATTAAGAATTTTTTATCAGCAAAATTTATATTTGATTTTGTAAAAAATAAAATAATAATTCAAGCAACTTGTGGTAATTCTAAAAATTTAATAACATATGAGAAAGTTGCTGTTTCTTTAAATAATGCAAAGTAGATACAAAGCATCAAAATTCAGTCTATTAATAATTTCTTGTAGGTTAAGATATTGAAAGTTTTGTAAATATGTCATTTCAAATTACCTTCATCCAATTTCCACCAAATTTTACAACTTGATTTATTATTACATTAGCAATCTTTTTATCATTAGGACCTTCTACATAAAAAGGCTTTCCATCTTTACCAAAAGTAATATTATCTTCAAATGTGCGATCGAATTCGATCATATATTTTGCTTGTTGCCAATCAGGGTGAGGATTAAAACCTAAATGCTTAGCGTATTTTATACTTCCTAAAATCATACTACGTGCTTCTTCATAAGAAATTGACATTGCACCTTCGCCATCTCCGGCTGCTATTTGCATGCAATATGAATGTATTTCATCATAATCTATATTTATTCTGATCAAAACGTTTTTTACACCTAAGCACCAAAAGTCTACCAAATATATGGCAACAATGTAATTGTTATTGGGCATTTTTCTAGTCACTAAAATATTCGCAATTCCTGCATCTTTCCAATTTTCGTCAATCATACACATAAATACAGGAAGACCTGATAATGCCGCACCTGTTTTTAACGGATCTTGTGTTCTAATAGTTGCATAACAACAAAATTTGAATTTTTTATTACTTCCACAAGAACAGATATTATAAATTGAGTCCATGTTTTACCATTCAATGTTGATCAATTGTATTATTAACTTTTGCAATTATAGCAATTATATAAAAAAATTTAAGATTTATTATTTTTTCTAACTTTTTTTGATAAGTTTAAGTTATTATTATTAAGAATTTTTGCATCTTTCTTGATAATCTAAAATTAGATTTAGCCAATATTTAAAATATAATTTTTCTTTTTTATATTCTTGGTTGCATATTTCTTTATATTTTTTTTCAAGAAATTCTTCAGTTACTTCGTGCCAATCTTCAACAATAACTACCGGAAGATCTTTATACAAAGCATCTAAGCTTGATTTTTTAACTACAGGAAAAACATTAAGATATAAAGCTTCCCATGTTCTATGGCAGTCAAGGCCATTACCATGTGGACTTAAAATAAATTTTGAATTGCAGACATCTAATAAATAATCATGAGTTGATTTATTTTGAGCAAAATAACAAAAAGATTTATTTTTAAATAAATTATAAATTGGCTGACGGATTTGTGCATTAGAAGTTAGGCTAAAATTACCATATAATAATATATTTTTTTGCATATGTTGTTTTTGCGCAAGAAATTTATTAATTAAATTAACGTAATTTCTTTTCCAATGACTATTTTCAAGGCCTATTGGAATATGAATTAATTTAGGATGATATTCTAGCTCTATATTTTGTGAAAACCATATAAATATTTTTTCATCATCTAAATAATCTTTAAATTTTCCGGGAATAGTTCGATCACCATTATGTGTAACCAGAATGTATTTATTATTTATTTTGGAATGATATTCGTTAAAAAACTTTTCTGCATTGGTAAGATCGCCAATAGCCACAAAAACAATATCTCCCTTTTTGACAAGTGTTGGATCAAAAGACATATTTGTTTCATCAATAATAAATTGTGCGTATTTGCGAAATGTGTCACCTGATATATATGGTTCACTTGTTGCACGATCTGCATGCATAATATTAAAAATATTTAATATTAAAAATATTGTTTTTTCCATACTCTTTTCTTTCAGTTTTTAGATTGACAAAGCATAGTAACAATAATAATATTTGATTGCAAATTCCTATAATTTGAAAGAAAATAAAAAATATATGTTAGCATTTGGATTTTTGTTTATTAACTGTTTTTTAATTTCATGCGAAGATAAAATAAGTAATTTAGATGCATTAATTAATTCAACATATTTACCAACTAGAAAATTTGAATCATCATTTCCCTATATTTCAGGAGATACGGTACGAGAATGTTGTAATCATATTTTAGATGTAACAGTTAAATTTGACCCTAAAGATGTTAAATTAGGTGATACAGTTTTTGTTATGGTTAATTTTTTAGAACATTTTTTTGATCTATACCATCCTAGAATTACGCAAAAATATATTTTAGTTACACATCATTTTTTTGATGAAAGCGATGACCCTGTTCCAGGCAAATTTGTTTCATATTTAGATGATCCTAAAATAATGGGTTGGTTTTCTCATAATATTGATATAAAATTTCATCCAAAAATGCATTCAATGCCAATAGGTATTTCAAATGCGCATTATAGGCCAAATAATAAAAAACTATTTGATGAAGGTATAGAAAAATATAAAGATAAAGTGCATAAAAATAGACTTTTATTTATGGGGTTTACAATAAATACTTATGCAAAAGAGCGTGAAAAAGTATTTAATATATTTAAAAATAAATCTTTTTGTACAAATATTAATAATCTTGAATTAACACATAGCAGAGAATGGGGAATAAATCTTTTAAATTCATTTGATCAATTTTTATTAGATTTGGCTAAACATAAATTTATTTTAAGTCCACGTGGTAATGGTCTTGACTGTTTTCGAACTTGGGAAGCGCTTTTAATGGGATGTTACCCCATTGTAATATCATCGACATTAGATCCCTTATTTAGTGATTTACCTGTTGTTATAATAAATGATTGGCAAGAAATAACTGAAGAATTTTTAGAGAAAAAATATTTAGAGATGGTCAATAAAAAATATAATTGGAATAAATTATACATGCCATATTGGATAAATAAATTTAACGCATTAAAAGAGAATTTTAAGAATAATGAAATATAAAATATTTTTACTTTTATTAATATCAAATTTTTATATTAAACCGGATAACTCAAATTTGAGTGCAGTAACTTACACTTTTAGTGGGGGAAGATTTGGTGATAATCTTATAGCATATTTGCATGCAAAATGGGTTTCTTATAAATATGATATCCCGCTTTTATATAAACCATTTCAATATTCAGATCAGTTAGTTTTACATGAAAGAGAAAAGCATTATAATGCAAAAGAGCTTGGCCAATTTAGAAAATATATGGAATTTAGGCGTGGTGATAATTTAAATATTAATAGAAATTCGCAAACTTTATATGTAATTCCTTATTTTGCAGAAAGTTTAGAAGAATATAAAAATCCTCACACTGGTACGCATCCTATAAATTTTACTAGAGAAATCTTTTTTTATTTTAAAGTTGATTGGAAAGATAAATTATTTTTAAAACAAATAAGGGAGCTGGTAAAAATTAAAACTAATTTCAATCTTATTGTGCCACCAAAAGATTGCATTAGTTTAGCAGTGCATGTAAGAAAAAATGGTGGGGGTTATGATAATATGCTTCTTGATGGTTTGGCTGTTGAAAAATATGACCCATCATTTGTTTATTTGGATCTTGCTTATCCTCTTAAATGTGCATCTGATAGTTATTATATAGAACAGATTAAAAAGGTTGCACAAATATTTAAGGATCAAAAAATATATGTATTTATTTTTACGGATGATCCTAACCCTGAAGCAATAGCAGTTAAATATAAAAATGTGATTAATAATGATCAATTAGTATTTGATTATCGTAAAACTGACAATAAATATAATATAAATGTTTTAGAAGATTTTTTTTCTTTATTAAATTTTGATTGTTTTATAAGAAATGATTCTAATTTTTCTTTAGCAGCATCTAAATTGGGTTCATATAAAGTTCATATTTCTCCTGAACATCATAAATGGGAAGGGCGAAATTTAATTATTGATAAAGTGAATATTGAAATGAATTTAATACCGAAAAAAATTCATCAGATTTGGATAGGTCCAAAGCCTTTGCCTGAAAAATTTAGTTGGATGCAGGAATCTATAAAAAAGATTCATCCGGATTGGGAATATAAATTATGGACCAATAAAGATCTTAAAGATTTTAAGTTACAAAATCGGGAGATTTTCAATAAAGTCACAAATATTGGTGCAAAAGCTGATATTTTTAGATATGAAATCCTGGAAAGATTTGGTGGCATTTATATCGATATAGATTTTGAACTATTGAAACCATTAGATGATTTGATTGTGAATTATGAGTTTTTTGGTTGCTTATTATGTGGAACAGAATTAGTTTCTAACGGTATCATTGGATCTAGAACTAATCATCCAATATTACAAGAATGTATTAGACGTGTTAGTGAAATAAATCAATTTGATAATAAAGGTGATAATACAACTGTTTTAAATATGACTGGTCCATATTTCTTTACAGATATAATTAATAGATATGTATCAAGAAATAATGATCAAAGATTAAAGATTTTATCTTCAGACTATTTCTTTCCTTTTCCTGCAACTCAAAGAGAAAGTTTTTGGAACAACAGTTTAAATAGAGCAAATGTTTTAGACTATATCAAGCCGGAAACATTGGGGATTCATTATTGGGCTACTAGTTGGCAAGATTGATATGTTTTTTATTATTTTATTATTATTTAATTTTTTTTTATTATGCGAGCAAAAAGATGCTAATCTTCGCATAGATAGTAATCCATATGTTTCAGGTGATGATTTTAGACATTTAGCACAATTTGTATTTGATGAAACAAGCCCTTATTTTAACCCTGAATTAGTCAAAAATGGTGATATAATTTTTGTAAGAACTGAACCATCAATAATAAATTTAAAAGTTTTTTTTACTTTTTTTCATCCCAAAATAAAAGAACCATATATTTTAATCACTCATAATGGAGATGATAATGTGCCAGGCCAATTTGAAAATTATTTGAACGATGCAAAGTTAATTGCTTGGTTTGGCCAAAATGGGAATATAGTTGATCATACAAAATTTATTCATATTCCAATTGGCTTTCAAAATAGATATTATCAAAATAACTATGTAGAAATAATTAACGAACTTAATCAATTGGGAATAAATAAACAAAAAAAATATTTATTATCATTAAACTTTGATATTAATACCAACAATATAATTCGCAGACCAGTATATAATTTTTTTAAAGATAAATTATATTGTTATATTCAATCTACAAAAAAATCGAATTATGAATATTTAGTTGATGTTGCACATTCTAAATTTATAATTAGTCCGCATGGCAATGGCCTTGATTGCCACCGCACCTGGGAAGCTTTATGTTTAAATACTTTCCCTATAGTTAAAACTTCTACACTTGATGTGTTGTATAAAGATCTGCCAGTTTTAATTATTTATGATTGGTCTGAGATAACTCAAGAATTTTTAGATCAAAAATATCAAGAAATGATAAACCAAGAATATAAAACCGAGAAACTATTCATTAAATATTGGACAGACTGGATTTTAGATTATCAAAAAAACTGTAAATCCTAATTAATACGGTCGTTTCTCGTTATACAGAATCACGACCTGGTCGATGCATTGATTTTCCTATTTGAAACATTGTTGATTTTTGAGAATGCTTTTTATTATAATAAAGATAAGTAAGTATATTTCTTAATGATTTAGTGAATATAATTAATGAATATTGATTTTTTAAACAAACTTTTGCTTTATTTTAGCCCTAGAACTAGAAGCTAATTTTTTAGCACCAAAATAGCAGCCTTTGCTAAAGCCAGCAAAAATATAAAGAGATGGTATTAATAACAAAAATGCATAACCGCCCAAGATACCTATTAATGTAAACATAACTATTGGTAACATTATTAAATTACTTTGCTTAAATGATGGAAAATGTATTTTTGAGATCATTAAGAAGGCAATAAAAAATACGACTGTTAATAATACACTCTTTTGTAATAAAATATTAGCCAATTTATCAGGTATTGAATTTTCAGATAAAACTAAACAAGTTATAAAAAAAGCAGCCACTGTAGTAGGCAAACCCACAATAAATTTATCAGAACTGTTAGAGATTAAATTAAAGCGAGCAAGTCTTAATAAACCAGCACATAAATATATCATTAAACCTATTAAACCCAAGTTGCCAAACTCTTGCACTTCCCATGAATAAAGCAAAACAGCAGGAGCAACACAAAATGAGATTGCATCACAAAGTGAATCTAATTCCATACCAAGCATTGTTGTAGTATTAAATTTCCTGGCTAATCTACCATCTAAACAATCACAAAAAGTAGCTAATAAAATACAATAAGCTGCAGCTATAAATTCAGAATTTAATGTTTTGAATACAGCCAGCAAGCCAAGCATTGCATTTGCAAAAGTAAAAAAGAAAGGAATTAAATATAAAGAATTTTTATATCTTAATTTAAATTGTTTTAAAATCATAACCATCTCCCTATAACGGTTTGACCGCCTTTAATTTTTTGACCAAGATTAACTTTAATTTCAACATTAGAAGGTAAAAAAATATCAACTCTAGAGCCAAATCTGATCATACCAAATTTTGTGCCCTCTTTTACATTATCACCCTTTTTTACCCAACAGCAAATTCTCCGTGCTACAAAGCCTGCAATTTGACCTATTTGTATTTTGCCTTTTTTACAATTAATTACTATATCATTTCTTTCATTAATATCTGAGCTTTTTGGTGCAAATGCAACAATAAACCTTCCTGGTCTATATATTACATTTTCAATTGTACCATCATCTGGTATCCAGTTAACATGTACATCTATTGGAGATAAAAAGACTGAAATTTTTTGTGTATAGTCACTCGAACCTGAAATTTTTTCTATCGTTACCACTTTACCATCTGCTGGAGAAATTAAAATATTATTATCAAATTCTCTTTCTTTACAAACACGATCAGGATTTCTAAAGAAATATAATGAAAATAAAAAGAAACCTAAAGCTAATATCGACAGTATATTAATTATAATAAGAACAAAACTATGATTAAATTTAAACTTTAAAAATAACAATACAGCTAAAGTTAACAAAGTTATTATAGCTATATATTTACCATCTTGCCATAAAAGATTATTGCTTAGAAATTTAAACATAATAACCTGCTTTCAAAAAAATAATGGGTATTCAATTGAATGAATACCCATTATTTTTATTATTTAAAACATTATAATAAACTATTATCAAAATTATACTTTTGATTGTTTTTCTAATTCTTCTAATCCTATTAGCCAACTATTACAAAAACCTATTAATTTTGTTCTACCGGATGGACTCAATTTACCTTCTTCATACAGCGTCGCTCCATTGTTAGAAGGTCTTTGCGAACCTCCTCCAAACGCGCTTAAAATATCAAAATCGTCATCATCATTACTATTTCTCATAGGTGTATTAGATCCAAAGTAAGTTGCTATAGATTTAATATCAGTTGCTATCTTTTTTAACATGCTATTTAATAATGATTCAAAATCTACATTACCATATAACTTAACTAATTTAAATCCTAAAAAATCACGCTTAAATTCTTTCAGTTCTTGTTGTTTTTTTTCCAATAAAACATAAGTAACATTATCATTACCTTTTAATTCTTTAACCATTTTGATAATATCAGCGATTTTCTTATTAACTTTTCCCTTTTCTTTCTTTAAAAGCTCTTCAGGGGAAAGACCGTCTTCATAACCATTAGCTAAAGCAATAACTTTAGAGACAATTTTAGATAATTTAACTAATCTTGCATAACATGCTGCTACTTTTAAATAAGTAATACAACATTGCTCTAACAACCTATCAGCATTTTCACCTTCAAACATCAAATATTTTTTGCTGTTTTCCGTTACTGTCTGAACTGATTGAGGAAAAGCTTTATGTATATCTCCTGCAAATTTACCAAATCCTTTTTTTATCATATCTCCAAAATCAGATGACTCTGATTTACCCTTACCCGCTGCTTCAACTTTACACAAATCAATAAATATTGTTTGTAGAGATTGCGATTCAGAATGAATATTCATACCTTGTTGATATATATGATTTTCATCAAATAAACAAAGATCACTAATATCATCTATAGGTAAAGTTTTAAAGCTCTCTAAATCTTTTACAAGATTAGCTTCATATTCCTTTGATAATTTTTTAGCTTGTATTTCTTTAATTTTATTATCTATATCAGCACAATAATATTGATTTCTACGTCCATTACAAGCCTGAACAAGTAAACTAGAAAGCTTCTCATCAAATGGCATCTCATCATTTAATTCATCCAGCTTTTCAAGAAGTTCTTTAATTTCTTTTTCAATAGCCATATTTAAATCTTTTAAAGTTTTTACAGAAGGCACTTCCTCTGAATTCATAACTGTAATAGGCTTTGCTTGGCCATCTTTTTGATTTAAATCATCCTTATAAGCTGATTTTTCTGGTTTTCCAAAACTAAATGGAATCAATGAAAAAACATTTGAATTTTCTTCTGTAATATAAATATCTCTAAATCTTAAATCATTATATAAACATGCAACAACTTCTGGTTCATTTAAACAAATATAATGAGCATTCTCAATAGAAATCTCAGGACGGTAATTATATCCGGCTCCTTTCACTCTCCAAGCTTTCATTCCCCAATTTTTTGCAATATCTGCTGGCGTATCGCCCGGATTAATTTTCTTATTATTTAAAGCCTTAACTACGTCCTTAAATTCTTTTATTTTACTGTCTACCATAAAATTTTTATATTGTACCCAACCGGCTCTAGCTAATATACCGGCTGTAGTTGCATAAACAACAGTTGATAAGGGTGTCATTTTACGACCAAAGAAATGAAAACCACAAACATTTTGAAATTGCGTTACCATAATCAATGTTGCAAACAATGATTTTTTAGCTAAATTCATTTGACCTCCGATAAATTAAATTCAAAAAAAGCTTATACATAATGTTTATTTTATATTAAACAGATAAAAATACAAACACTTATGCACTTTTTTTCAAAAATCAGACAAACGATGAAAATAAAAATTTACGTACAGTAGACATTGTTTCTGTTTGAATAAAAACATGAAACTTTAGGCGTTTTTTATATTTTGTGCTCGGCCCATGCTTTGCTTTTTAAGCTACGCAGGGCGCAGCAGGAATTGAACCTACGAAGAAATTTTTGTGCTCGGCAGGAATTGAACCTGCGACCTTCCGACTACGCTTATCCGGGCCTTCCGGCTCGGCAAGCTTCGACGGACTACGACAGATTACGGAATCTATTGCTCTATAATTTATGATATTGTGCTCGGCAGGAATTGAACCTGCGACCTACAGATTAGGAATCTGTTGCTCTATCCTACTGAGCTACGAGCACAAAAAATTTCAACTTTGGTCTTTTTTGCCTTATATCACTGAGCGGAGTTTATCCTGAGCTCGTCGAAGGAAGCACAAAGAAAGAATTTTTATTGCGCCCGGTAGGATTCGAACCCACAACCTACGGTTCCGAAGACCGACGCTCTATCCAATTGAGCTACAGGCGCAAAATAAAGTTTTTCTTATTATTTTAACTTTAGAAATATAAATTACAACCTAGCTCTTGCGAGCATCAAGAAAAAATTGGGTAGTTTTAGATAATGTATACCCATAATCTTTAGATAACTTAAGATCATCATCTAAAGCTTTATTTAATGGTAAAACTACAAATAAATTATCCTCAGTTTTTATTGTAACATATTCCGTCTTTAAACTTATTTTTAATGCTTTACGTACTTCATCCAAATTTTTAACTTCTATATTATTTATCTGAAATACAATATCTCCAGGAATTAAAACCTCTAAACGTGCCATTTCTGATCCCGGAAATATGGCTGAAATGATTACTTTTGATTCAAATTGATTTTCATGTTTTTCATATTTAAGTAAACTCTTATCAGCTTCTGATAATAAATCGATATGATTTTCAGCTAATTGCATAAAAACCATACCCCCAAATACTTCATAGTCTATATCTTCATATTGATGATATTTATATCGAATGGGTAATTTTAAAGATTGTTCAAATTTAAATGAAATCTCTTTTTTTTCACCATCTCTATATAAAACTATTGTTACAGGCTGTTCTTCTTTAAATGTAGCAATTACATCTAATAAAGAAATCTTTTCGTTACTCCAAGGTACAAGAATATCTCCATAAGAATCAATTTTATAACCATTTATCTGATATATCATATCACCAACTTTTATGCCCGATTTTTCTGCAAGTGAATTTGTATATACATTATATATATATAAACCTCCTGAATCCGGGTTTTTTAAAAAAGAAGCTTGTGTTGAACTAGAATTATGAAAAGATATACCTAAATCTATTTTTCTTAAAAAAGGATATTTATATAAATCATCTAAAATTATTTTTAATTCATTTATAGGAATTATATAACCAATATTTTGTGCTGTTGGAATCATAGAAGTTGTAACTCCAATAACTTCCCCTGCTTTATTTAAAACAGGCCCACCTGAGTTACCTTGGTTTATAGGTGCATCTATTTGAATTAAAAATCTATTTTTTATATGCTCTCTGCCACTTACAATACCTGTAGTGCTTTTTAAATAATGTTGACCTAATGGATAACCTAATACCAATACTTTATCTGTTCTATAAACTTTATCTGAATCCCCAAAAGTTAAAGTTGGAATTTGTTTTATTACTTTATGAATTTGCTCAAGACCTTCTTGAGTAACTTTTACCAAAGCTAAATCACGATAAGGACAAACACTTACAACTTTAGCATTAATATTTATTCTACCCAAAGATGGTAACTGTACCCAAACAGATTTAGCGTCTTCAACTACATGAGAATTTGTAATAAAATATCCATCGTCACTTATAATAAAACCACTGCCTGTAATGGTAAATTGATTAGGTGATTTAAAAGGCAATAACCAATTAAATTTAGATGCGACCGCAAAAACTTGAACTACTGCGTCGTTGGCATTATTTTCTACATCTTGCCAATGCTTTTCTTTTTTTGGCTCAAAAAATTTATTAACAATTATTTCTTTATGATTTTTTAATTTTTCTAAATTAATTTTTAAATATTCAAAATACAAAGCCAACAATAAACTGATAATTATTAATACAAGAATAACTATTAAAAAGCTCATTATTTCCCTTTTTTTGAAACATTAAATAATATAAAATTATATTTAAATCACTTTAATAAAAGCAATAATAAAAGCAATACCCTTAAAATATAGAAAAAATTAATAACATTATTTTATATTTAAAACGATTTGTATAATTTCAAAACTAAAGGGAAGTCAAAATGTCATATTTCAAAATGTTATTGTTTTCTTTCTTATTTTTATCACAAACACAAGCTATAAAATCTGATGAAAGTTATCATTTATCAGAGGACGCTATTGAAAAACTTGCTAACGAATATAATTTATCTCAAGAAAGTATTAATCAAGTTAAATTGTTACAAAAAATAAGCAGTGAAGAAGAAAAAAAAATAAACGAGCTTCAAAAGAAATATCTTCTTGAACTAAGTAAAATAGCAATGATCTCTGGTGGTTCTGCAATAGCGACTTACTACGTCCTTGCATTTTTATTGTCATACAAAATTGAAAACTCAGATTTAATAAATCAATTAAGTGGTATTACAGCTTGTGCATTATCATACATTATAAGTCACAAACTTTATGAAAACATGCTCTAATATTCAATATTTTCTAACTTTTCGTAAAATATGACAGCAAATGTAAGAATTTCTAGCATTTGCTGTCATATTTTATTTCTTTTAAAATAAGCCAAGAATTCTTTATTGCCCGTAGTTCCTGCAATAGGAGATTCAATAACCCCAACACATTCAAAGCCAAATCCTTTAATACCTGAAGTAATAGTTTCAATTACTTCTTTGTGTACAGATTCGTCTTTTACAATTCCACCTTTGCCAATTTGATGTTTTTTCGCTTCAAACTGAGGCTTTATCAAAACAACTAATTGTCCGTTATATTTCATCATACATTCGACTCGCCCTTTGGGCTCGCTCAGTATGTTTACGACTGCAGGCATAACTTTAAGAAGTGAAATAAAAGAAAGATCAAGCGTAACTAGGTCAATGGGCTCTGGCAAGCTTTCTAAATTTCTTAAATTAGTCTTTTCTAAAAGGATAACACGAGGATCACGCGTAACGCGTTCATGTACTTGTCCAAAACCAACATCAACACCATAAACTTTTTTAATACCACGTTGTAACATACAATGCGTAAAGCCACCTGTAGAAATCCCAGCATCAAGGGCAACTAAACCGTTCACGTCTATATTAAAATAGTCTAATGCTTTTTCTAATTTAAACCCGGCACGACTTACATATTTTGGTTCTTCAAAGTTAAACTCCACTTCAGAGTCTGTGTTGACTAATGTGCCGGGTTTTGTGTTAATCTTACCATCAACTTTAACTTTGCCCTGCATTATCATGCTAGCAATTTGTGTTCTGCTTACATCAGGCAATTTATCTTGAATATACTGATCTAATCTATTATTTTTTTTCATTTTGCTCAATGTAACGTTTAATCATTTCTTCTACAACATTTGATAATGGATATCTATATATTTTTGGCAATCTCATTTCATCTTGAACAACTTTTTTAAGATCAAAAACTGCAAATATATCATTTGAGGTTTTTAATGTTACAAAACCTGAATCCGTGCTTTTTCTAATTGCTTTTCTATATTCTTGCAATGTTTTTACAGGCATGCCATTAATCACAGTTATTATTGTACCCGGAGCCAATATTCTTGAACGTGATGCTTGCGAATCAGCAAGTACGTGTGTCACAATTAACACCGGCTCTGTTTGATTTTTTGCTTCCTCATATTTAATTAAATCAGGTGCTGCCATTAATAAATACGGTGTATGATTTCTTGCCAGTTGCATTACAACCAACCCTGCAAAAACTTCAAAATCGATTTTTTCGTAATCCGGATGCATTAATCTAATTTCAGGCAACTTAGATTGCGTGAATTTAAATTTAAAATCTTTCTTAACGCTATCTCTATAAACAGACAAAGCAATCTCTTTATCTAAAGGCAAGAATGAAATATAATCTGTCAAAGAAATCTTATCTTCAGAACCGGGAAGTTTTATTTCACCATAGAAATCCACTTTATGACCATTTACTTCAAAAATTACATCACCGGATTTTATACCTATTTTATCAAGTAAACTTTCTTTATAAACACCGGTAATATAACAACCACCTTGAGGGTTACCTAAATATTTAGAAAGTGAATCACTACCAATATTATAGAAAACACCTAAGAATGGCTTTCTTACTAATTTATTTGCAGGTGGATTCATAAGACTATCCAACACGACTTTTAATTCATTAACCTGAATAATATAATTAACATTTTGAGCATCTGTAAAACCAGCCACTAATATACCGATAACTTCGCCATGAACATTTACAGCAGGTCCACCTGAGTTACCTGGGTTACTTGGTACATCAATTTGTATTAATTGCTTTTCTCTGCCACTTACTACACCCTTTGTACTTTTTAAACACTGTTGCGCCAATGGATATCCAAGCAGCATTATTTCGCTGCCACCGGCGACTTTATCTGAATCACCTAATTTTAAATATGGAATTTTGCCAACAGCAATTTTGATTTTTTCTAAATCTTCTTTGGATATTTCAAGTAATGCTAAATCTCTATCAAAGCATACACCAACTATTTTGGCATCTAATCTTTCTTTGCCTAAAGCAGGTATTTGTAAAGTTATTGCTTTTGCTTGATTTATTACATGTGCATTGGTAACTATATGCCCTTTATCATCTATAAAGAAACCTGATCCTGCACCTTCACGTTGCGTTGGAGATTTATAAGGTTCTAACCAATTAAATTCACCTGCATGGCAAAATATTTGCACTACACAATCTTTAAACCCAGAACGTATTTCTGCCCATGGTTCTATAATAGTTGCTAATTTTTCTTCAAATTGATTTTCCGGCCCCGTTACTGTTTCTTCTAAAACTGGGACTAATTTTTCACCCGCCAATAACTTTCTATTAATTTCTTGTTGGTTTTTATACAGTTTATAACTGATAAAAGAGAAGACACCTGTAAGAAGAATCACTAAAATAATTATCGTAATATTTTGCTTTTGATTATGCATATTTACTTTCCTTTGCTGAAAAAACTTTAATTTTGTAACAGTTTACATTAAATTAATAAAAAACCAAATCAGTATAAAGGAGATTTATGAAAACTAAATTTTTATTAATTTTAAGTTTTATGGCAACCAATTGTTATTCAGCTGAAGAATCCAAAAAAGATGAGGCTCTGGAAGCAGCAATGAAAAAAGCTCAAAAAGGAATTGCTGAAAATATGGATCTAGTTGACAAACTTAAGCCTACTGCGTTTTTGAATAAAGAAACCATTAAACAACTGCAAGAAAAATTAGGCCAGCTTTCAAGCCAAACATCTAGTCTGGTAAATATTATGAAACAAGTACTTTTGTTGCGTGATATATCAGGGGTACAATCAAAAGAATTAAAACAGATCCCTTTGATTTTAATAATCGTTGATGCAATTTTGCTAAATTTGCCTGAAGGTAGTAATGAACTTGATCTTTTTATTACTGAAGCGAAAAAATTTGCACCCATATCAAATAAAGAAGATTTAAAAGAATATTTAATCACCACAAATCATAATTTAAACAAATTAATGATATGGCTTATCTCAACAGTCAACACACAACAAGCACTCGATTACCAACCTAACAGATTTTTTAATAGCTTGTTTAAAGCAATTCAACAAAGTAAAGATCAAGAAGGTATGGAAAATTATAAACAATTCATAACCCATCCCAATCATCTGGAAGCAATTTTTAAAATCATGCTACTTTATGCTCAAAAAGGAATGAATGTTAGCAATGAAGAATTTATAAATGCTTTTAAAAGTAATTCTAATAATGATCCTGCTTATCGTGACAATTTAATAAAAGCTTGTATTAAGAAATGCAAAGAACATGAATTTGCCGGTAAACGTTTATTCAATTCTATGCTTAACACAATGCAAGTATTTAAAGAGATGAAATCTCGATTAGCTGAATTAGCTTTAATTTGCTAAAAATATGCCTTTAGATTAAAATTTTATAAACTAAACTTTAGAATCAAAAGGCACTTTTAATGGAAAACCCAACAGTAACTTTAGATAAAATAGTAGCATTATGCAAACGCAAAGGTTTTATATACCAATCAGCATCAATCTATGGTGGTTTAAATGGTGTATATGATTTTGCTCATTTGGGAACATTACTTAAAAAAAATATACGTGCAGAATGGCTAAAATCTATAAATGCAACTTTCGATGATATTTTAGAATTTGAAGGTGGTTTATTAGGGCCGCATGCAGAATGGGAAGCTTCAGGACACGTAGAAAATTTTAGTGACCCTATGGTAGATTGTCTAAATTGCAAGCATAGATTTAGAGCCGATGAGATAGATTTAAGTAAGCCATGTGCAAATTGCGGGCAAACAAAATGGACAGACATAAGACAATTTAACTTAATGTTTAAAACACAAATAGGCGCCATTTCCAATGATGACCCAGGCTTCCAGCCGTCGCTTACGGCTATGGCGGACACGGTCGCACAAGGCGGAGTTTATCCCGAGAAAAATCGAGGGGCCGGGCATGGCAAAGCAAATATTGCTTATTTAAGACCAGAAACTGCGCAGCCTATTTTTGTAAATTTTAAGAATTTTATATCAACTTATAGAGTAAAAATCCCGTTTGGTGTTGCACAAATGGGTAAATCTTTCAGAAATGAAATTACTCCAAAGCAGTTTTTATTCAGAACGCGTGAATTTGAACAGATGGAAATTGAATGGTTCTGTAAAGAAGAAACTGCGCTTAAAGATTTTGACACATGGTGCGAATCTCGCAAGAAATTTTATTCTAATATTGGCTTGAATATGCAAAAAATTAGATTTCGTGAACAAACGCCTGATGAGCGTGCGCATTATTCTATACGTTGTACAGACGTAGAATATGAATTCCCTTTTGGGTTTAAAGAAATTGAAGGTATTGCCTACAGAGGCAATTACGATTTAACACAACATAGTAAATTTTCAGGCAAAGATTTAACAGTATTCGATGAAGAAACACGCAAAACTTATACACCACACGTTGTTGAATGTTCAGTTGGTACAGATAGATTATTACTAACTTTATTATTTGATGCTTATCATGAAGACATTCAAGCCGTGCCCGCCGAAGCTTTTGGCGAAGGCCGGGAGCAAGAAACGCGCATTGTGCTTAAATTACACCCTAAAATTGCACCAATTAAAGCTGCATTTTTCCCTTTAGTTAAAAAACTTAGTGTACCTATGCTTGCAATATATAAAAATATTAAAAAGCTTGGCTATGAAGTCGATTTTGATGAATCTGCATCTATTGGCAAACGTTATAGGCGTCAAGATGAAATTGGCACACCTTTATGTTTTACTTATGATTTTGATAGTGAAAATGACAATTGTGTAACTGTTAGAGATCGTGACACTACGATACAACAACGTATTAGTATTGATATTATTGAAGATTATATTAAAAAAACTTTAACCAAAGGGTAAACAATGCAAAATTTAAAAAAACTAATCATTTTAAGCCTAATTTTTAGCTTAAATAATATTTCTGCAGCAGAAAATAAAGAAGCATTAATCCAAAAAATGGGTTCAAAAATTCAGACTTTTTTAGGCATTGCAAATATTGAAGATCTTGAACATTTGAAAAATCAATTTAATGAAACTATTGATAAAAGAATATCTCATGAACTATCACGTTTTACTAATTTTATGAATGAATATGCACATTCACTTTGCAATCCGGAAAATAGAAATGATTCGGTTCAACGTTATGAAACTCGTTTCAATGATTTAAATGAAGAGATTAGGAAATTTGAAAGTAATATTAAGTTTTTTAAAAAATTAAAAATAAAATAAATTGTTAATAATTAAAAATATTTACGCTTGGATGTCACGTCAAGTTCATTCAAAGTATGCAGATTTCACTTTAGGGCTATTATTTTTTATAGAAGCAATATTTTTTATTCCTGTAGACCCTATTTTAATTTTATATTGCTTAGAACAAAGAAAAAAAGCAATTTGGTATGCAACAATAGCAACTATCACTTCAACAGTTGGTGGAATAACAGCATATTATATTGGCAATATCTTATGGGATACTTTAGGTATTAAAATTATACATGCATTATCTTCTATAGAAACATTTGAACAAGTTTGCCAACAATATAAAATTTATGAATATTGGGCAGTTTTACTTGCCGGTTTTACGCCATTTCCATATAAAATTGTAACTTTGACTGCCGGGTTTTGCAGGTTGCCAATAGTACCATTTATTATTTGCTCTGTGATTGGCCGTGGTTTACGCTTCTTTTTAGTGGCAATACTTATTAAAATTTACGGCGATAAAATTAAAGTTTTTATTGATAAATATTTTAATCAATTAGTTATAGTTTTTACTCTCATAATAATTTTTAGTTTTTATTTAATCAATTTTCAACAAATTAAAACACTCTAAGTTTTCAGGCTTGTTGAAATACTTAATTCAAATCACGGCAATCGGGTCAAATAATGAAATCTAAATTGACTTAAACCTGGCCTTGCTAAAAAAATAATTTTTAAATTTTTAAATAAACCAATCTTTTCAGTGATGAATTTTAACACTAGTTATAAGCTCATCAAGTGCTTGAAAAAAGTGCTAAATTTAAGCGTTTTTGATACTTAATCAATAGTTTATTTGCCATCTCAGAAATGATGGTTTTTTTTTGAAAACTACGATTATTTTTAACTAAAAAACAGTTGTGGCAAAACTAAAGAGCTCAAAAAGAAGCTTATTTCCAAAATCAAAGATTTTTTCGAAATTGGATCTTGTATCAATATCTTCACCCAAAAGAAGTTTTAACAAATATTCAAAGTCAACTGCTGCCTTAGCGCGTTTATTTTTAAAGCTTAATTTGGAAATTATCATTGCGATTAACTTTAAGCATATTTTTCTTAGAACTGACATATTTTCAGGAGCAAATCCTTTTCTAAGATTTGATTTTCTCTCACTGAATGTGGTGTTCAGTACCCAGTGACATTTGGATTCGATTGCCCAGTGGTTGCGAATTATCATAAGTAATGCTTCTGCATCAAGACTCAAATTTGAAATAAAATATCTGCAATCTATAGAGGTTTTTTCTTTTTCTACTATTGTAGTTTCCACAACAATTAAAGTTTTCAGATTTTTCCATTCTATTTTTTGTTCCAACCAAGCAATACATGTTGTTGCCCAAATTTTTCTTGTCTCAATTCTGCCATGTCCTTTATCAATTGTTTGGTGTGTAGAAAATTCTACCGATTCATCCTTAAATTCATTTTTGCGCAAGCTATCCATAAAATCTTTTACATCTTTATAAAAATTGTGTTGATTACCTTTTAGGGCAAGTAGGTAAAAACCACCCATCTGCAGGACTTTAACCCATTAATGTCTAGCCTCCATCAAATCACTGTTTTGCATTAAATTTTTGAATGAATTTTGAAGATGTTTTTTGACAGGATCGACATTTTCGTTATATTCATTTTCTGCAGCTTCTGTATCTATATTGATCAAATCATTAAAATGAGATTTTCTAATTATATTCACAACCTCATCTACACTTTTTTTCTTTTTGTCATTTTTCACCAGGTCAGTAGCAGCGTATATTAGAAATCCGGCCAAGATATGAGCCTGCTGTTTTTCGGCACTGATAACCTGACATTGCATTGCACCAAATTTTTGTTTAGTCGTTCTGATCATCTTTTCCATTGGCCATCTCAAATCGTATGCCGCTATTTGTTCTTTCGCTTTTAAGTCCATGTTGCTTACTATGAAAACAACTTCCCAACCGCCGTTGCGTTTTTTTCTTTTTTGGGCAGTAAACCAATATGTATCTCCGTATAATTCGGCCTTTACGGTTTTTGATCTTTCGTTGCGTATCAACTTTAATTCCTGACAATCCTGCAACTTCACAAGATTTCCATTGATTTTAATTTTTCTATTTCTTGGAATTCGCATCGTGGATTTTAAGTTGTTTTTCTTAAAAAAAGCAAACATATCAGGTCCGCAAAAAGCACCATCTACTGATACAAAATCAAATTCTACCCCATTTGTAATGGCATACATAATTAATTCCTGTGCAATTTGAACCTTAGATTTATATTTATTTTTTCCAACAATTTTTTCTTGTATCCAGAAATCAAGATTTAGCGGTATGGTAACATTTTCATCGACGATTGTAAGGTATACTGGAACCAAGCAACGTTCAGTTCTTCCCGTGCAACCAGATCGATCATGGCAAACTTTTTCAATTTTCTTAGAATACATTTTAATAAGAGAGGTTGGATCAATTACAAGTGTACGTAGAACACCCTTCTTTTTTGTTTTTTTTGCTATCTCAATAAGTTCTTTTTTGATTTGCTCAGAATGTGTTTTGTGTCCTGATAAGAATAAATATAATTGCTTATCTGAAGAACCAAGTTCTTCAGACATGGATTTACAATTTTTGCGGCCATTTGCAAGCATAAGACTCAATATATAAGTTCTAATTAATGGCTTGATATTTTTTAAATTATTTAATACACTTTGCAACATGTACATAAAAGGTTCTCCTTTTTTTTGAGTTAATATACAAAAGAAGAGAACCTTTTTTTATTGAATCAGTCAACTAAAATTTAAAAATAAAAAGTTTGAATTTGTTTAACGTAACTATAAAATAGCAAAATTAGTTCAAAAAATATTAAACAATTAAGTATGTTTATCGATTAGAAGAGCAATTTATATTAGAGGTTAAAGTCCTGATCTGCACGATTAAATTAACGATTTTTTTTTGAGTACCGATGGCATCCATGGTTATAACTTTATTTTTTAGATTTAGTTTTGTTAATAATTTGGGTATTGTACTTATTTCGCCTTCATCTGCTAAAATGCGTAATTGATCTATAATCATACCGCCTGTGATTGACCAAGCATGTTCAATTATCAATTTTTTGCGTGACTTGAATCCCCTTAATACCTTCCCGTCAATGCAGATTTGATCTATAATTTCAAATATAGGATTATCATCTTTTTTAAAAAATTTGTCTCTTTTTATGGTTTGATTGAGCCAATACATAAGTTTTTTAAACTCTTCGGGTAAAATCTTGGAAAAAATGTCATTAAATGTATCATGTGCCGGAATACCGTACGGTAGATTCAAAAATTTTTTAAACCATTTGCGATGTGTTTTACTGAATTCTTCTATAGCCGTAAAATCATTGGCGCCGGCTAACATTGCACATAATGCTATTGTTATAACTGATTCAAACGGATGTAAAGATGTTTTTCTTGGATCTTGAATAGAATTTATACAACCAATTAAACTTGCAAATCTTTTATTCTTTAGTAGAAATGATGAAGGTATGTCACCCATTTTGATCTCCTTTTTGGTAGATTGGTGTTCTTTTTGGGTAACATACCTCTTCTTTAATCTTTTTTTCTAGATTTTCAATCTAAAAACCAAAAACCCCCAACCTGGGACAAATGGTCATTTTTATCTATTTTTAGAAAAAGCTTATAAATATAGCAAATTTAGGCCTATTTTTTATAGCTGAAATTTAAAAAATCGACCGGTTTTGGCCAAAAATCGACCTTAAAAAAATGGCTCTCCAAACCTGTAATCGGAGCGAATGCCGTGAATTCAAATTGTTGTTTCTTTTTATTTAAATATGTTATCTTATATAAAGAGGTATTTCAGAGTGAAATATTGATTTTTAGAAATAAAAGGAATTTTATGAACAAAATAAAGGCAATTTTAATGTTATTAACTGTTTTTAGCCTGCAACTTAAATCTGCAGAAATGGCTAAAGACTCGTCCCAAAGCTCATATCATTTCACAATTTTAGAAGAAGCCAACAAACTTTATGAAAATGATAATGACAAAGAAGCAGCTGAATTGTATATGCGTATTATTAATGACCCTAAATCAAGCCCTGAAGATAAAATAAAGTCTAAACTTAGAGTTGGCAGAATGAAACTTGGTGGCTTGGGCATGGAAGCAAATCCTGATGAAGGGCGTAGAATTCTTGAAGATATTATCAATGGGGAATATGATTTACGCTATAAAGTAGTGGCGTATGCGGATTTAGGTCAATATTGTATGTCTATTGATAACTATGAAGAAGCATCTAAATTCTTTCAACTTGCTTTATCTACTTTCAAGGAAGCAAATTTAAAAGAAAGTGATTTAGACGCTTTATTTGCTAAATCTTATGCACAAGTCAAGCTTGGTAGTATATTAGTTGAAAAGGAGAAGTACTCTGAAGCAAGTGAATTATTAGAATCATATATAAATACGGAAATACCTGAATCATACCCCTTTTTCAAAGACTTTGAGTTTGGAAAACTTATGGCATTTACTCAACTTGCCATAGTATATTTAGGCATTTTTATTAAAAACAATTTAGATATTCCGGAAAATGATGAAAAAATATTGGAATTTATAAACAAAGTTAATAAATTCATAAACGAGGCAATGGAGCTCGGAAACAAAATAGCAAATGATCCTATGACTAGACCAGAAAATCTAGAAGCAGTTGAATCATTACACCAAGCAATAGCGCCATTATTAGAAATAATAATACAATCTCAAAATGAAAATGATGAGGGCACAACTGCTTTGGAGTAATTGAATCTCAATATTTTTTAACTAATGAAGTTTTGAAAAATTGAATATTTTTCAAAACTTCATTAGTTGATAATCTCTTAGGGCTTGTAAAGAAATAACTACTATTTTTTAGATACCCATTCGACTCGGATTACATCCTCGCTCAGGGTGACCGGAAAGAAGAGCAAATAGTCTCTCCGGTCATACTGCCGTGCCCGGCGAAGCCTTGCGCGAAGCCTGGGAGCGAACGAAGTGAGTCGAATGTATACATAAAAAATAAATAGCTCTTATTTGATTACAGGCCCTTACCACAAATATACAAACAACTGTTACATCTACACGCTCTTCAAATTTCTTTAAATTTAAACTATACTAAAAAATCTTAAGCTTATAAGATATTAAAAAAAGGATATTAATTTTATATGAGTTATTTACGCAGTTTTAAAGAAGTTATTAAGTCTCTAGGTTTAGTTTTTGGCGATATAGGTACAAGTCCAATTTATACATTATCAGCAGTTTTTGTAATAATTCCACCTACAATAGTTAACATAATGGGCGCACTATCATTAATTGTTTGGACATTAATATTAGTAGTAATGATGCAATATGGTTGGTTAGCAATGAGCCTAGCTCATGAAGAAAGTGGCGAAGGCGGAACAATAGTTTTAAAACAAAAATTAATTCCATATTTAACATCAGCAAAAAGCATCTCTTTTATTACCATGCTTGCATTTATAGGTATAGCATTTTTTATAGGTGACGGCGTAATAACACCTGCAATTAGCATTTTAAGCGCTGTCGAGGGAGTAAAATTAATACCAATTTTAAATGGATTATCTCAAGGAGTTATTGTATTAATTGCAATAATTATAACAGTTAGTTTATTCTTATTTCAACGCAAAGGCACTGAAAGTGTTTCTTTAGCTTTTGGTCCAATAATGCTTATTTGGTTTATATTTTTAATTATTTCAGGCTTGCTATCTATTATTAAATATCCACATATTATTGAGTCTGTAAATCCATATTATGCAATCGATTTTTTTAAGACAAATGGCTTGATGGCAATATTAATACTTTCTAAAATAGTATTATGCGCAACCGGTGCTGAAGCATTATATGCAGATATGGGCCATTTGGGTAGAAAACCAATAAGAGTATCATTATGTTTTGTATTTTTAACATTATGTATTATCTATTTGGGGCAAGGCGCATTCTTATTAGCAAACCCCAATTCGCATAGCATATTTCACGAGATGGCACTTTTTCAATTTAAAGCTTTTTATATTCCAATATTGATATTAAGTATAATGGCTACAGTAATTGCTTCACAAGCAATGATTAGTGGTTTGTTTTCTATTGTTTATCAAGGTATCACAACACATATAATGCCTAGATTACATGTTGAATATACATCCCAACGCATAATGAGTCAAATTTATATACCTGCAGTTAATTATTTTTTATTAATATTTGTTTTATTAACAATTCTTAAATTTCAAGATTCTACAAACTTGGCTAATGCTTATGGTCTGACAGTAAGTGGATCAATGACTATTACAGCTATTTTATTATTTTTAGTATTTTCATTTAATAAAAGTGTTTTTAAAGCATTTATATCATGCTTGCTTATAATTATAAATTCTACTTTTTTGATCTCCAATATTTACAAAATTCCATATGGCGGGTATTGGTCATTGATTACAGCATTTATACCATTAACACTAATTATTATTTATGATTTAGGACAAAGAAAACTTTATGAATGCTTAAGACAAGTACCTTTTGCTTTCTTTTTAGAAAAATATTTAATAATTTCAGAAAAAATACCTCACATCAATGGCACTGCAATATTTTTGACAAAAAGCACAGATCCTATACCAAAATATATTGCAAGAACGATGTTTACAAATAATATTCTTTATGAAGAAAATATTATTGTAACGTTTGAAACACAGAGAACACCTTTTGGAATTACTGCAATGTTTAAAACAGATATTATTGATCTGCCTACATTAAAAATTTTTGAAATTAAAGTAGGTTATTTAGAACGTGTTAATATTGAACGTATATTGACTGCTGCAGACATTCATCCTAAAGTGATATTTTATGGCGATGAAGACATTAAGACTAATAATCTAATATGGAAGGTTTATATGATTATTAAAAATCTAACCCCTTCTTTTGTCCAGTTCTATAAATTACCGGAAAATAAGCTTCATGGCGTGGTTGTCCAGGTAGAAATGTGAGATTAAAGTCTAATTATTGATATTTCCCTAGCTTTTTTATAAAATTTTGATACAATTAGAATATATACAGTGAAAATCTTTATTAAATGGGGGAATTATGAAATTCAGAAAATCAATCTTACTTTTAGTTGTTTTTACCTTTTTAAATCTAAATTCAGCTGAATTAGATTTGACTAATTGTTCAAATAATACAACAGAAATATTTATAGAAGAAGCTATTAAAAAAATGCGCCTGGATGAGAGTCAAGAACATGAAAAATATCAGATGGTTGAATTCTTAAAAAACATACCTTTTTTAGAATTTTGTTTAAAAAAGCCTGAATATCAACATATTGATCCAAACTTAGAACCCGGCTTAAAACTAGAATTGGGTATGGAAAATTTCTTTAAACAACAAACCTATCAATCACTTAGCCCTAATTTAAAAGCTAAATTATATTTAGAACTTGGAGTGAGATACCTTCTTATTCAAAAAATATATCCAGCTTTTAATATGTTTAAAAAAGTATTATCAATAGCAAAGTCTTTTACTATTGATAAATATACTGTTTCTGAGGCTAAATTAAGGTTAGGGGAAATATATGAATTTGGCTGTGATGAAATAAAACAAAATGAAGAAACAGCTATAAAATTATATAAATCTATTTTAAAAAATCCATTAAATGCATCAAAAGGAACTAGAGCCGATGCTCAACAAAGACTTGAATTTATTGAATTTGACCAAGAAGATAATTATTTAATCATTCAAGAAGAAGAACTTATAGGGCTCATTAATGAGATTACAAAAAAAATAGAGCAGAGTAAATTTAAATTAAAACATCATGATATTTCAGGCTTTAAAAAAGTTATCGCAAATGCTAAAAAATTATTTAACATTGATTATCGACAAAAATTACTAAGTGAAGAAAATTTTTTGCAAACTAAAACTAATATAAATGAAAAATTCTCTGCAGCTATTACAGCATTAATTAACATTAATAACAAAATTGATGAATCATTAGCTAAAGCACATGAAAAAGAATTAGAACAAGCAGCTTCATTAAAACTTCTGGAAGAATATTGGAAAAACTTCTGGAAGAATATTGGAAAAATCGAAACAGTATAAAAAAAGCTGAAATAACAAAAAAAATAAATATACCTAAATTAAGCTTAAGTTAAAGTTATTATTTTTTCACAAAAAAGAAAGAGATGACGTATGATTTCTCATATATCGTCTCTTTCTTTTGGTTATTTATTATAAAAACTAATTAAATAGCTTCAATACGAATTACTGTCATATTTTGACGGTGACCACGTTTAACTCTAACTTTTTGTCTTCTTCTAAATCTATAAGCAATAACTTTTGGAGTTCTCATTTGCTTGACTATAGAAGCTTTAACTTTAGTTGCAAGGTGTGGTTGGCCTATTTCTATACCTGAATCTGTCTTTCTTAATAAAACTTCATCAAATACTAAAGCTTTACCAGCTTCCCCGTCTATTTTTTCTATAGCAACAGTTTTGCCTTCAATACCTTGATATTGCTTACCGCCTGTTTTGAATATTGCGTATCTATCGAATGTTTGAATTTTTGCTGATTCCATGAGTTATCATCACCTAACTTTTTAACAAATAACTTATTTTTCTTTATTCTAACAAATTTTTAGAAAAAGTCCATAACAATAGATGATTTTTGATGATTTTATTGATCCAACCTATTATAGGACAAAATATAAAAGCTTCCTGTGTTAGAGTAAAAGGCTTAGTCTAAAAACATGAAACAATACATTAGAAAGTTGTCTATGCAATTTGAATTATACCCTTATGTTTAGCAACATGTACTAAGCCACTGTCTATAATATTATATTTTTTTATTAAATCTTCTTGTTCTTCAGCTGTATATTTATTAAACATTATTAATAGATCCTTTAATGAAATTTTAAGTTTTTTAGATATTTCAAGTAACGATAATGAATAAACATTGTTTAATTTGTTAGCATAATGATGAAATTCTATTAATTTTTTTAAATCACTATCAATTATTCTGTATTTTTCTATTAAATGATTTTTAATGCCTTCATTGAAACTATCAAGAACAGTAAACAACTGGATTAAAGAAACTTTTTCGTTTTTTGCTATACGCTGTAAAGATACATTATTACTACTAGATGTTTCAAAATCTCTTTTTAATAATAATATAAGCATATATTGTTCATAAGTTAATTTACTTTTAACAACCTCATTTAAATCATATATGACAGCATCATTACTATTTACATCAACAAGAGAATGATCACCTTGAAAAGTAAAAACACCTGTTAATCTTAATATCTCACTACCTGTCATTAGGCTATATACATGTGTGCAATTATCTTTATAGATTTGTATAAATCTTGAATTATACCTGTAACTATTACATGGGAGATCTTTTATAATCACTTTATTTTCAATAGTATCAACAACAGAAATCGTTTTAACCTGACTATTATCATCTAGACCTATTATATTCCTTGACATTAAGATAAATCTTGCATCTTTAGAAACCTCAATGCTATTATAGTAATCATGAGTTAAATGACTATGACATTGAGCGACATTCAAATCAATGTCATTTAATAAATCACCTGTAGAAAGATCATAAACTAACAATTTTTTAAATGTAGCAATATACAACTTGGTTAAATCAGAATTAAATTCAGATACAGAATATTCGTTCAGATATTCTTGCTTAATTTTTAACAAAATCTGATTGGTTTGCAAATCTCTAACATGTATGAATTTCTCAGAATCTTTATAATTATATTTATCTAAATCATCTTCATTTAAAAGTTCTTCAGTTGCACAATTTATAAGTATAATTAATTTAAAATTATCACTTACTAATTTAACTCTTCCACTATATACAACTGATTTTTGTACATCAACTTCTCCATTCACAATATTATTAATAATAGTAAAATTTTCATCTTGCCCAGATACTCTTATACATTTTTTAATATCAGGAGAAGGCTCCTGAAAATCATCATCAATCTCTATATTATTAGTTTCCAAATCATATATTGATTGACCATTCTCATACCATATAGCCATTTTTTTAGAATCCAATGAAATTAACCATGAGTCAATAAAAAGAACTACATCAGAAGATAGATTTGTATTTTGAATAATGGTACGAAAATCGAAAACTTTTTTATTTGTATTTATATTGTATAAACGCATGTTATTTACAGTTTTTATGAAAATATCATTACCATTTGGAGTAAATTCTATATATTCTATATCATCCTCATTGTTTAACAGTTCAAGCATAACGTCTTCATAAATATCAGCATCATGATCATATTTTTCTACATCTATTTTATTTATTAACTTCCCATCAATTTGATATACATATATAACATACTCATACTCAATATCATTTACATTACTAGCACTACAAACAGCAAATTTATTTGAATCTTTACTAAAAAAAATTTTAACAATATCTTCTGTATTATGAGATATTTGTGTTATTGTTTCTTTGGTATTAATGTTATATAAAATTATACTATTTTCACTTTCTGTTAACAAAAATTCTGTATTTGGACTAATGCATAAAAACGTACCTTGAAACTCTTTATTACCCTTTAAATTTACAGCTTTTATATCCTCAATTGGATATATTTTATCTGAATCTTCTAAAAAACATGATACATTATCTTTAAATACTTCTGATGTAATTTTAGAATTATTTAAAGCATTGAAAATATTCGAGGTTTTAGAATTTTTTGTTGAATTCGAACTAGAACTTGATGCAGCATAATTATAACTTGAATCATTCGCATGTTCTAACTTTTGTTTTTTGGCTCTATTTTCTTCTGCAGCAAATATTACCATATTTGCCAAAAACAGTATCGCTATTAGTATTTTATTCATTTTTTTAAACCTTTCTATTATTAATAATAATATAAGGCATGAAATTCAATCTGTCAAGTTTTTTTTAATTTTTTGTCATGACACCATGATAATGTCGTTTTTTTATTGAAAATACCCTTTCCCAAACCTGTATAGCTAAAAAAATTCTAATTTTTTAACCTGAAAGTGATAAGGCATGGAAAGTTAAGTATGAAAATCTTAAAAGATTATAGGAATATTAATAAATTTACACATAAAAAAGACTTGACTACAAAAAAACCCGGACATAAAATCCGGGTTTTTAATTCAAAATGAAATATTGTAATTACTTTTTAGCAACTACAGCAGCAACTGGAACTTTGCTTAATGCATATGAATATGCAGCTTTAGCTAAAGCATTTAATATTGATACGTAAACTAATTTACCGACTGGATTTGAAACTGCATCCTGTAATTGAGGATTAAGAGCACTGATTCCTAATCTTGAATCAGCTTCTGTTACTGCAGCATTAACTACTGAATCTACAGCCACAGATTGCCAATCATTTGAATAAGTTTGACCGAATGGTGAGAAAGCTCTTTGAAGAACTGCTTGAATTGAACCGCCTGTTAATTTATTTGTAATATCATTAACTGTAAGCGATGAATCAGCAGCACTACGTTTCACCATTGGACAGATATCTTTATCTTGACACATCATTTTTTGCATCATCATACATGCCGCTGGAACCATACACATTTTCATACATTTTTCCATCATAGGATCCATTGCACGTACGCTAGAAATTGAAAACAACAAAGCTATTGCTAAAACTTTTTTCATAATCTTCCTTTAACTTTAAATATTTTAACCCAATTCTAATTACAAGCGCTTGTAATTACAAGCTTAAGCTACTTTAAAAACTGTAAATGTCAAAAAATTTTTTATAGATTTTAAAACATCTTCAAATCAAGCTGCTAATAATATAATACATAATAAACACTTCTTTAAATATGCATTGGTTCAACATGAAGTTTTAAAACATTTTTAAAAATATAATTCACTAATTTAAAGACAGAAACATATCTTGCCATTTGACCTGAAGTAACACCCGGCATAATACCAAAACAAGTTTCTAATGGATAAATAATACGTGATTTCAAGTTATTCTTTTCTTCTTGCGAATGTATAGAACGCTCACCATGTTGATATGCATAAAGAATATTACATAATAGCAATGATAAGCCATTGCGTACTAAATCTACATAATATTTTTCAAACGTAGGATTTTTATCAATAATTCTATCACAGGCTGATAAAAAAAATGTTGAGGGAAAAAAGGCTAATCGATCATGAAAATCTTCATTACTATGATCATAATATGTAACTGGCAATTTCTGTTCAATTAACTGCAAACTCAATGCAGGTAATGATAAAATTACTGCCCATTTTACACTATCTTGCCAAGAAGTGCTTTTTGAATTGTGGATTATAAGTAAAAGTAAGATTGATAACAAATTGCGCTTCATAAAATTTCTTCCCCTAGCCTAAATTAATTCTTTAATCTCCCATAAAATATCAAATGCCTTTTTAGGTGAAAGCTCATCAAAGTTAATATTTAAAAGCTTTGCCAAAACTTTTTCATTTTTCTTAAGCTTTTTTTCAACTTCCAAAACTCGGACATTCAATTTTTTTAGCATATTATTATTATCATTATTAACGCAATCATTTTGTCGAAGTCCGGCGACGTGTCCGCCGGAGCCCATAGACGAAGAGGGGTTATTATTATTTAAATCATTAAGAATTTCAGCGGCACGCAAAATTAATTCATCGGGTAAATGTGCAAGTTTGGCTACTTCAATGCCATAGCTTCCATCAGCTATGCCTCGTACTAATTTATGCAAAAAAATGATCCCGTTTTCAGTTTTATTGCTAGCCATGTAATAAGAAACAATACCAGGAAACTGATCTTGTAAATTTGTAAGTTCATGATAATGAGTTGCAAATAAACATCTAGCTTTAATATTTTTATAAATATATTCAACTACCGCTTGAGCAATAGAAAGACCATCAAAAGTAGATGTTCCACGCCCAACTTCATCTAAAATAACCAAGCTTCTTTCAGTTGATTGGCTACAAATAATTGCAGTTTCTTCCATTTCAACTAAAAATGTACTTTTACCTTCAGCTAAATTATCGCCTGCGCCAATACGGGTAAAAATTCTGTCTAAAATTGGCAATTGGGAAGATTTTGTAGGCACGAATGATCCACATTGAGCTAAAATACAAATAAGCGCAACCTGGCGCAAATACGTCGATTTTCCACCCATATTTGGTCCTGTGATTATCCACAACGATTCTTCATTTGTTAAATTTGTTGAATTTGCAATGAATTTATTTCCAATAACCGTTTCAATTATTGGATGCCTGCCATCTTCAATTATGATGGACTGGTTATCAGAAAACCTAGGCCTTGTATAACCATTATGATATGCCAGCTGGGCAAAACTAATTATAGCATCTAGATTCGCTAAACTATTAGCAACACGGCGCAAATCAGTTATGTAATTATTAACCTCATCTTTAACACGCTCAAAAACTGCATTTTCAATAGCTGTAATTTCTTTATGCGCTGATTCAATTTCAACCTGCAACTGTTGTAATTCTGCTGTTAAAAATCTTTCTTTACCTGCCAAAGTTTGATTGCGAATATAATGCCCCGGAACTAAATGCAGATTTGTTTTTGTAATTTCTATGTAATAACCATACACTTGGTTATACCTAATTTTTAAAGAATTTATCTTGGTTGCTTGAATCTCTTTTTGTTCTATATCTAATATTTTTTTGTTAGCATTTTCTACAAGTTCACGATATCTATCAAGATGTGCATCAAAACCAAATTTTATTAACCAGCTTTTAGAAAAATCTTCGTTTAATGCGCTCTTGAGCAGGTTATGCAAACTAGAGAAATCGACAAGTTTTGCGTATATATTATTAAAGAAATCTAGCTTGTTAGGGTATTTTATATCTTTAAAAACTTCTAAACATTTTCTAATATCAGGAACTTTAGAAATTGCATTTGCAAGCGCAAGATAATCATTAAGTTGTGCTCTGCGCAATGCAATGCGCCCGACTACACGTTCTAAATCCATCACTTCAGTTAATAATTCAATTAATCTATCTTTAACAATTATATTTTTAACTAAAGCTTCAACGGCATCCTGTCTTTGAACTATTAGTTCAGCTTTTATTAAAGGACGTACGACCCATTTTTTTATCATTCGTGAACCCATGGCAGTGCAAGCTTGATCCAAATGCTCAAATAATGTATTTACAATTGTCCCATCATAATTATTTTTCACTAACTCCAGGTTTTTTTGCGTTGCAGAATCTAAAACTAAAAAGTCATCTGTTTTATAAAAATTGACTTTATTAAATTGCTCTAAAGATGTTTCTTGATTTGTTTTTAAATAAGCATAAAAATTTAATATCGCTGAACGTAGAGCAGAAAACTCAGTAATATTTTTAAGTGAATCAGCATTAAATTGATTTTGCATCCATGCTTGAAACTGCTCTTCGATATTTTCTTGTGCTTGCAAATCACTTATAGTTGTAAAATAACCTAATTGCTTAAAATAAGTTTCTAGCTGTTTTGCGTTTTTATTATTAGGTATTAAAATTTCATCCGGGAAAAACCTTACCAATTCAGATTCTAAAATTTTATATGCATTTGCAGGTATTAATGTAGCAAAAAGCTGTGCTGTTAATAATTCACCAAATAAAATACCCCAATTATCACCTGACGGGAAAAACGAAAATAAATAGGAAGCTGATTTTTCATTTAATAACTTATTATCTGTCAATGTAGCCGGCGTTAAAACTTGCCTTACACCACGTTTTACTACTTTTCCCGGAACTGCTACTTCAAGTTGATCACAAATTGCAACTTTATAGCCTGATTTTATTAATTTAGACAAATAATTATCAAGTGCATGTACAGGAATTCCACATAATGGTATAGGATCACCATTAATATTACCCCGTTTTGTTAATGTAATATTTAAAGATGCGGCTGCTTTTTTTGCATCGTCACAAAACATTTCATAAAAATCCCCTACTTGAAACAATAGTATTGAATCCTGAAATTTATTTTTAATATCAAAATATTGCTTCATTAACGGCGTTAGAGATTGCTGTTCCATAGGTGTCCTGCAAAAAAATAAGCTGCTATATATTTTCAGTATACAGCAGCTTATAAAATCTTTAAATAACTAATTTATTTTAAATATTTAATCCGGATGAGGTATTATTGCTACAATTGTAAGTTCATTTCTTTCCGGACCATAATGCCATAAAATTCTATAAGCACACGGAGTTTTTTGTTGAGCGTATGCCTCAAACACTTTTTCTCCTTGCAAGCCTTTAAGGCTTTTATACTCATGCGTATTCAAAGATGGGTGTCGCAAATTAGTTTCCATAAGTGCTAAAGCTTTATTTACATCCTTAGATATTCTTTTTTGTGAAGGATCATTTTCCAATTGAATCAATTGAAGATCAGCCATTTTTGTAAATACTAGTTCTTTTTTCATATGCCTAATCTTTTAAATATTTAGCAAAAGAACCTCGTCTTACGGTCCCTTTTTGTTTTAGAGCTTTTTTCACATCTTTTAAGATTGCTTTATTTTTAGGTTTAAAAAGCCAATCTTGTGGATCTTCTTCATCTTTTATAGGCTCCAAAATAATATTACCATTACTTTCATAAGCTTTATAATGAGTAGATAATTCTTTTGCTAACTTTTTTAAAGATACACGAGCCCGCGAATCAACTTTCACTTTTAAATAAACTAATTCTTCCGGTTTCATAAAGAAATTTCCTTTCTTTTTAATATATTAATTAACGCATAACATAAAAGTTACGACTTAATCAAAAAAAAAATAAGCTGCTATATATTTTCAGTATACAGCAGCTTATAAAATCTTTAAATAACTAATTTATTCTAAATATTTTGCACTTATTGTTGATATAATAACACCTAAAGCTATAGATTTTAATGCATTGTTTCGTTTTTTTGCTACACGATTCTGCAATTCTCTTGTACGTTTCTGAACACCTTTGGCACAAAGCGTAGAAATTACTTTTATAGGAGCATTAATTAACAATAAAGGTGAAACTTCAATGAAAGTGCTTACAAATTTATCAAATGTTGTTAAAGCTTTCTTGGGAAAATCGACAAAACCCAAATAATATATTCCAGCAGCTGTTATACTTAAACCTGTTGCCAATCCAATTCTAGAATATAATTCTTGATTATCTATTGCTTGCACCTTAGTTGTATTTTCAACTAAGCATAAACCAAAAACAATTGCTAAAAAAATCGATTTAATGTGATTATTCATTTTTTCCTTTTTGCCTGAATCGATACAACATTAGAATTCTTGGTGGGAACAATTATACGTTCTTTGCTATGTGTGCGTGAAGGGGTTGATACCCTAATATTCGCCTGCTTTTTAGATTTAGTTTTAGGCTTGATGTTTATGACTACATCTTGATCTAAAATATTTAAAAATTTAAAAAGCTCCACCAAAGAAAGCTGCGATAATTTTCCCAAACTTAGATCTAATAACTTTGATTTATCAATATTAAGCAGTTTACCAGCATCTTTTTGAGAAAGTTTTTTTTGGTTAATTAAATCGTTAATTTGTGATACTATACCCGCTTTTATCAATAATTCATCCGCATCCGGAAGACCAAGATCTGCAAAAACATTACCGGAACTTACTTCATGCTCAATATTTTTTTTCATTTTTTTAATCTTTCTTTGTAAAGTAATTTTGCCAACTTAAGTCTATTATTTACAAGATCCATATCTTTTTTAGGCGTCTCAATTCCATGCTTAGATTTCTTTTGAAAAACATGCAGGACGCAAATTATTCCCGGAATATTAATCG
>Ga0206812_1026_pt1 | contig 44686 bp, 37 predicted proteins | sample Alteio_BWOrgCont_54_FD_152912 | JGI IMG/M metagenome (GOLD analysis project Ga0206812, IMG submission 152912) | Enriched cells from forest soil in Barre Woods Harvard Forest LTER site, Petersham, Massachusetts, United States -... | ecosystem: Environmental > Terrestrial > Soil > Temperate forest >... | reverse complement strand
TGTAATGATCTGTTGTTTTCTCGAATTTTTCAATCACTTCTTTCAATTTTGTCTTAGTTTACAGGAGTAGTAAACAGTATGCAGGTAAAACTGCCCACTGCAAACTCAAAACTGCAAACTTAAAAATATTCAGGTGCCTATATCGGCGGTGTCCACCTCTTCCCATTCCGAACAGAGAAGTTAAGCCCGCCAGAGCCGATGGTACTGCAGTAAAATGTGGGAGAGTAGGTCGGTGCCAAATCTTTAAGAAGCCTTGTAGGAAACTACAGGGCTTTCTTGTTTTTATACCCCGCTAACGCCCCGTAAAATCCCGTAGAAACCCCTAAATGCCCCGCGAAATCCTGTTATCACTCCAATAACGCACCCAAATACCCTGTCCTATTTTCTGGGCGTTCCATTTTCTGAATGTGGAACACTTTGGAACGGTATTAAAAGTTAATATTGTTGAGTATTGATTAATATGTCAAAAAAGTGGCAGCCTGAAATAAATATGTGAGCCTGTTGAAACCGCGATATCCGCTGCTATCGGGTTTAGGTGGGTTGGGCTTGTGCTGAAATATTAATGGTCACGAATACGCCACGCCCTGCCCTACGCTGCATACTCGCGCCAGATTGGGTAAAAAAGTAGTACGATGTAATTTTGTCAGGCTTATTTAATTCAGATTTAGACCCCAAAGTCCGGCACGATGATATTGTTTTAAAATAGTTAATGGGTAGGAGATTCTTTCATTTAGCGTCTCTAAATCGATTGGGCCCGTTATTTCAGCTATTGTGTCCTTCAGCTCTACAATGTTTTCTTCTACTGACAGCCATAATTTAGAAAAATTATCTGGACAATTGGCTGGTTTCCAAAAGCCATTTGATATGCCAAATCGATCAAACCAAAAATTAAGATCAGTTTGTTTTACATTTGCTTCTCTAAATAATTCTGAATTTACTCCTGTCGACAATCTTAACATTAAAGTAGCTCGCGCCAAAATTGAGAACGGATTAATATCACCGTTTGAATCGAATGATGGTTTTTTAGATTCAAGTAATATCCTATTTTCTACAGTCCCCGTAAGGATATTAATGAGTGATTGATTTAAAGATAAGCCGAGATTTTCAATATTTTTCTCTACCAATGACTCAAATGAATCAATTATATTATAATCTTTAACCAAGCTATCATATAGTCTTTTTAATAGTGATGCCAATAAATATTTGTCTAATATTTCAAATTGATAATTACCACTAGGTTCAACAATTCTCCAAAAATCTTCAATTCGATCCACAATTTCATTTAACCCTAAGTTAGAAAACCCACTTAACCGTTGCGGGCGATAGCTAACTTCTCCTCTTAACCCCTTGTCGTTCCTAAATGCCTGGACATCAAAGTTCCAATCTCTTAGCCACTCGTGTACTATATTGCCACTCATCCCGAGTGTCACACGCGGATGGAAATTCAGTATCCATTTGTCAAATGAAATTCCTTGTGCAGAGAAAATTTTTAACAAATTCAGACCGTCTATAGATGGGGAGATAGACCATTCTTTAATAGCATTCCAAACGAAAATATGGGTACCTGATAAGCCACCTTGAACAAGAAAGGAATTATTGGCTTTGAGGATCAAATGTCTATCATTAAATACACCAATGCCTTGAGATGCTAAAAAAGCCATTGTTGCTCTTAACTCTGCATAATAAGCCAGATGAACACAGACGCCTATATCACCTTTGACTAATGAATCTAATGCATTCGACAAATACGACCAGCCATCAAAATTATGTAGAAGCGTTGAAGATGCTAAATACGTTGAAGCATCACTATAATTTATTAGATAGCTATTATTAGTCGCGTGATGATTGGGACCTTTATCGTAATACTCTAATGCTTCGATTGAATTTAATAGGAGTGGATTAAAAGAATCTGTTAATTCACCTTGATTAAAAAAATTGGCTTTTAGATCAAGAAGTGCAGCTTTGATATTTTGTGATGATGCACTAGCTATAAATGACTGAGTATCCATTATGCTTTTTCTGCAACCAACAATGTGAATTTAATTAATTCAGGATCGTTTGATTCAAGAAAAATTTTAATCAAGCCTTTCCATATTTCCTTGTAACCTGAGCTACCTTTGTACAATGCTTGCTTATTTCTTAGTTCTTCGTTCCCGTCAAATTCAGCCGATGTAGTTCTCCAATCAAATTTTGCTATCAATTCAGCGAGTCTTTCCAATACGTCAAATATTTTATCCTCTGCGAATATTTTTATTGCTTCTTCTATGCTATATATTTCGATCTTTTTTTCATCAAGTTCTTCATCCCAATAAAAGTCATTCAGATCCCAATCTTCAGAATTTGCTAAAGCATAAAAAAAATCATTCGCGAACATGGATATGCCTCTAACGCCTTGATCTCTAGATAACAGTGAATTTTTTCCTGCAAAAGCTTGATCTAATCTAGGAGTGATTATGTTGTCATGTTGGCTTTCAGTTCGCAAACTTATAGCCCATTCATATTTACAGTTTGCAATAGCTTTTTCAATTAACTCCCAAAGTAGTACAAGGAAACCAGCTTGTTGAGATCTATTCCAGTTGACTACTTGGTTGTTTTTATTATCGAGAATATCCCCAAATAGCCCTCCCATGGAATAACTACTTTCTTTACCTGATTTTAGGAATGAACTTGTTAAGGCTCTAATAAATGCGGCTTGGCTGATTGTTGGCCCACCTGCTTCACCTAACATATTTATGCGATTATGCCACGGACTTTCTTTATAAATCCATAGAGCCTCTACTAATTCCTGAGCTCTCGTTTCTCTATACACTAATAAAGTATCTCTTGACTTTTCTAACCATTCTTGTGTTCGTAACAAAGGGTAGAGATCAAATCCTAGACTTGTATTAATTTTTACAGGTTTTATATTAATTGTATAAAACAAATAAGCTTGCCAAGTTAAATCTAGATTATAATATGCGACAACTGGCAATTCATAATCACCATCTAAAACTTCATAATCATCAAATGCTAATAATCTATGTTGACCATCGATAATTTCAATTGGTAATAGTTCTGGATTCCAATCATCTTCAAATATGGAATCTGGAATATGTATTTTTACAAAATTTGTTTTTGGAACCTCCTCTATTCGTATTAAATCATTATTATTAATTGTATTATTATTCCTTTTTTGACCCGGACCTAATATGTTCGCAATAATAGCTGTAGGTAGAATCCCCGGCATTTTTAGATTCTGATATTCAATTGAGTTTTGTTGATTTTCTTTAAGAGTTGACCAGGGAAAACCACCGTGAACATATTTTTCTATTTCTTCAGATCGTTTACTTGATTGTTTGCGTTGCACAGCACCATCATCCGTTCTAGCTTTATCTGCTTTTCGACGATGTACATCAGAGAGCCTTTTTAATAATCTGGCATCTATATTAAATATAACGAAGTGGTGCGGCGGTTCTTGACGAGTAGTTCCAGTAAAATCTATTTCATTCCATTCGTTTAGCCATTGTTTTACTTTTAATCCGGATATCTCTCTATAATTTTTAAAAGCCGGGTTGACGGGTTCCAAATCATTAAAATTAGATTCAAGATCCGATCCGTTTAGCCATCTCCGATACTGATCCACTGTCAGGCTTAAAGTTTTATGAAAATTTAAGCCTAGACTCTTTTTATAAAATTCTTCTTCTGCGCTAATATTAAATCCTATCCTATGTAATCGTTCTTTTAAAACTGATTTAAACAGCAATCCCACTTTTCCATTTGAGAATAACTTCGAAAAATTGTACGGCACTTGAGGTTGACGTCTATATTTTCTTAATGCGGCTTCACCTTCAACTAGCGCACTACGAACATTTGTGGCACGTTTACCATCCTCAACAATATACAAGCCCCCCATATTTTCCTTGCCATATTTTTCGCCAAAATCTATTATATTTTGATAATGCGTGAAAAGAGTAGTTACTAAGGCAAATAAGCGTATCTGATTAGGATATTTGTAAATTTCTTTCCAATAATCCGGAATCGGTTCGGATAGTGATTTTATTCCTAAAAAGCTCCTGAGTATGGGCTCATCAATATATTTTTGTTTACTTATATATTTTTCAATTTCGTTATTAGCAACCATATTGATAACTTGAACAATATCGTATTTAGTCCAAGAGGTTTTTAAAACCGATAAATCAGGATTTGATGTCATTACTTTTTCTGGAATAACAGAATATACTCTTTAACATCTTGTTGCCTTTCATCACTTCTTCCCATAGTGCTGTGTATGTGGTCTTTTTCAAGAGGTTTGTAGGTATAATCTTCTTTGAAAATGTTATTTGCAAGTTCTTCTATTTCTTTCAGTGTAATCATGCCACTATCACTATAACTTAGTACCAAGTGGGAATTTGCTTTTTTTATAGCTTCAAAAAGCGAAATAAAGGCATTATATACTGTTGTTTTTTTACAAAATGGCGATTGATGACGATCATCTCTATATCTGCCTTTATGCAATACTTTGGGATAGTCGTATCTAACTAACGTTTCAAGAGCATGATAAAAACGCGAATAGTGAACGGATTGATAAGGTGGGTCAGCATAAACGATTGAGCCCTCTTCCAAAATTCTTAGGCAATCGAGATAATCTAAAGTGGTAATCTTGTATTCTTTCGAGGCATCACCATTCAGGACTAAGGTTAGCTCCCTGAATTTTTTTTCAAAATAGCTCCAAATATCTCTTTTGCGGTAACTTAAAATGTCAAGCATATTATCGTTTGTAGCATCCCTATATTGGGCATAGTGCCCTGTACTTTGAGAAGCATATGACATTGCAAATATTAAGGAAGAAAGTATTGCATAATATTCCGGTTTGCCTTTATATTGCTCAGCAACAGCCCGTAAGGAATCTATCCAAACACATTGGTTATAAGACCAATAGGTTCCTGAATAATTTTTTGCGAATAAGTGAAACCCTATTTTAAAGTCCTTGTCTATTAAAGCCTGTTGTTTTTCTTCCGTTTTTATAAAAGTTTCCAGAGTATTAGCAGCATCGTAATTAAAGGATAGTTGTGGATTGCTATTTAGAAATTCATTAACTAGTTCATTAGTTTTTAATTTAATAATATCAATCTCATTAGGTTTAATAGTGCCTTTTAAATTTGATAGATAAGTATGAGATAGAATAGCAGAGTAGGCTTGAATATCATTTGCATGAATATTATAAGAACTTTTTAATGACCCAGACACAACACCGGTTCCCGCAAATAAATCGCATACCCAAGTACTTTTTACGTCCAACGATTTAATAGCATCTACTACAAAACCTATAATTTCTCTTTTTGATCCCATGTATTTAAGCAAGTGCGGGATCTTGGCTTCAATAATGTCTATTTCCTCTGTTTCCATCTATTTTTTAAACAATTTTATGGCAATAAAGGTACTCAAATACACCATTCTCTAAGTTAAATATAATTACAGAAAATACAGGACTTGCAAGGAAATTTAATATGCCCCAACATGATAAAATACATACCAATATTAAACTAAATTTTGTTGCAATCAACCCGTGAAAACACCCTAATTTAAGATAGAAATTAATTCAGATAACGGCGATAATCATTTCCAGCACTGCCCTGCCTAACCTAAACCCGATAGCATAGCGGGGCTATCGCAACCTAAGAACCACTGCCCCTGCTTTTCAAAAAGAATTCTTACACCACCAACCGCCATCCGCGTATCGCCTCGCCCCACTCAAAAATCAAACAAAGCACTTGCCCTTATTCCCAATCTGCTGGTATTAGGATTATTGAGGTAACTAAAGCGGTCGACCAGGTCAACGCGGAAGATCTTGAAGATATTGCCGATGCCTACACCGCCTTCGGCATAAGGGCCGTTGTTGAGGGTAAAAGTTTCAGGTACGCCGTTTGTACCGGTCGGGAATTGGAGTAATGATGGGTTAAGCGCGGGGTTATTTTCATCGCGCAAGCCACCATACAAGGCTTTAAAGGAAATATATTCGCGCCATTTCAGCTTTTTGAACAGCGGTATTTTGTTCAAAATAAAACCATTTAAGCAATAGTCGACTTTTACGCTGGCATAGTGGTCGCTCACAAACTCTAAAAAGTTCATGAGGTTATAGGAGTCGTAGTCAAACTCATAGGTTTGGTTAGCCTGGTGAATGGTCAACAGCGGGAAAGGCACCTGCCCAAACAGGTAATTGCCCTCAACGGCAACATCAGCATAACCCAGCTGCGAAAGGTAGAAACGTTTATCAACCCGCATAAACAGGTTTTGATAATTGGTTTCGCCCCCAAAAAGCCCTTTTACACCTTGCCGGTAATCAAAGGTAAGGATGGGGTACTTGCTGGGGATAATAATGCGGTAAAGTTTGCCTTGTACCAATTGCTCGTGCGGGGCATAGCGTAGGTTTAGGGAGAATTCTGTAGTGGTGAGGTTGGGGACATTATTCGGCACGCCATCCACCTGGTTGGTAAAGCTTAAGGATCCAGCCGGTGTTTGCCGCCAGTTTTTAAATTCGAACGCATAAGAAAAGTGATTTTCGAATTCGTTCACATAATCAAACTTGTAATATTTATTGTAAAGGAACTTGTTATTAACCCCGCGTGTAAACGATAAGAAGAAATTATCCGCCTGTTCAAAAGCCAACTCCTCGCCAGGTATTTTGGTATCGCTTTGTATAGTTGCTTTTATATAGTTGTTTGGAAAAGTGTAGATCGACTTATTATTCAGCGCATAAGCGGCGCTAAACAAGTATTTAAACTGCTTATCTTTTGTTCCGTAAGCACCATAGGTTTCCAGGTACCAATGTGTGTTAAAACTGGGTGTGGTACGCCCCCCGAGGCGAAACCGCGAGCCTTCCAGCGGGTTAAAACTATAAAAAGTACCCCAGGGACCAACCTCAACCGGGCCGAATGACTTAAAACCCCCGGTAAGCGTATTGATGAGATCCATCGCGCGTTTGTAGGAGGGGATGGTTTGCAGGCTGTCGATATTTTTGTACGCACGTGATTCCACACCTGTCAGCGTATCGCGCCCACGACTATCCGACCAAAACTGTTCGCTTTGCTGCATCGCTGCTTTACCGATCACAATATTTTCGCCCGCATATACGCTATCAGCCCTCGGTGTATTGATCAAATAGTTGTTGTAGGTAATGGTTCTGTCGCCAAAAATGCCTTTATTCCCATTTTTGTTAAGACCGAAATCAGCCTTCATTTCGCTTTTGCTTAAATGATACCGACCATCGGGATTCTTCTCATAACTCAGGTCGACCGACATACCACGCACCCAGTTAAGGTTAATGTTTTTATTGATGGAGAGCCTTGCTTTTTGTACGGCATATCGCCCGTCGAGTGTGATGAAAATGAGGCCCTCGAATAACATATCGTTCCCATTACGCGGGGTAAAGCTCAGCTCCACCATTTTTTTATGGTCGACCTCAATGGTATCGGTAATAAAGAACTTGTAGAACGATGGTGCGCCATCCGCGATAGGGCTTAAAAACTGGTTGGTCATCAAAAAAATATTGTTGGAGTAGATGTCCACCTCGTTATACATCCTGTTGAGGTAATTGTTAACGCCTTCCTCATCAATAAAATTTATAATATTTACTTTCTTCTCACCCTCGACGATCTTTTTAGTTTTTTCGGGATTTTTTCGATAATAGCTTTGTGTCAGCTTTTCTTCCAAATAAACCGGGAGCAAGGATTTGCCTGGTAAATTGGTGGTGTCTCGGTTATCTAACAGAAACTTATATTTATGATAGGTTTTACTCGTAGCCAGTTTCGGCGCGGGGTTAATAAACGAGAATTGCAGTTTTTCGTATTGCTGATATTCGATGTAGTCATAGGCTTGCATACGGTTTGAATCCTTGTGGGCAATTACCTGCCGGATCAATTCAACTGCGGGGTTATCTCTATTGGTATAGCGTTTCTTTTTTCCCGCGTGGATGTTTACCGTTGCCAATGTTTGTACGTCGGCTTGCATTTTAACGTTGATTACCTGCTCTTTACCTGCTAAAATGGTTCTTATAACAGGTCTATAACCCACAAATGAGAATTTTAGCTGGGTATAGGTTTTACCAGTGGTTATAGAATATTTACCATTGCTATCACTATTTACACCAATTGATGTACCGGGAAATGATACCGACACAAATGGCAACGGTTGATTGGTTCGGGCATCAGTTATCGCACCGCTTACAATTGTATTTTGCGCTTCGGATGTAAGAGAGAAAAATAAAATAATTAGCCAAAGAGTGTGCTTCATTTAAATGCTTTAAACTTAGAATAATCGACAAGTTTATACCCTGCTTAAAAGCACCTTGCGAAGAACATGCAGATTGTTAATGTTGATCTGCTTATTTTTTTTATTAAACGTATAGAGGTTGAAAATGTTATTAATTGCCTGATAATAGGTAGTTGGGCAATATAACCTTTATATAAATTTTTGTATTTTTGTTATAGTAGCAAACTATTTAGCTATCATCATTATAAATTAGCAGTTATGACACATCTCACAATAGACAATAAGAAATATGTGCTTGTGCCTGAAGAAAATTACCAGGAGCTGCAAAGAAAAGCCGCTTTAAAATGGAAGCCGGAAAAAACATTTTCTGTTGATGAGGCCCGTGCTTTCAGTAAGACGCTGATCAGGAAATGGGCTTCAGAAAAGTAATCCCGAGACCTTCCCAGACATGGTTCGACAGGATCACCATGACAACGCTCTTTTTCTAATTCCCTGCTAACTGCTACTGCAAACTGCCCACTGAAAAACCACCTCAAAACACCTTATACAATATCCAGTCATCAGTTTCGTAAACTTTCTGGAGGTTAAGGTTATTATCCGAATGTTTGATGGCGGGTACATACCTGTAATTTAGCTGGGTATAGCTGGTCATGGGGTTGGTATCGGTTGCGATAAGTATATAACTCACATAATGCTCGGGTGCTTCGCTGGCACTTAAATAGGTTTCCTGGTAAGGCAGGGTGAGTCGCTGAACATGATCAGTGAACGAAATAACAGGGTATGCAATAGCATCATCAATTAAGATCCGCCCGTTGCTGGGTAATGTGTTGATGTAATCGGCCATCTCGCGGTTCCCCGCTTGCTTATCAACCGGGGCTGGGTTAAATAAAACGGTAGCAAAATCCCGTTCTTCAGAAATGAATGATTTTTTTAAGAAGGTGTAACCGGTATATAACTGGAATAGTACGAGTATGCTCAGGATGGTTTTCATGTGCATCTGCTTGTCATGCGAGTGCCCCCTAAGTATAAGGCACAACAAGGACAATACCAGGAAGATGAGAAAGTACTCGTATGATAGGAATATTTTATCGTATTTGATCTGCAGGAACTCTACAAAAGCAAACGGAGCCATAATGGTCAAAGTCTCGTAAGTATTGTGCCTGAATAGGTAGATGGCCACTACGATCATGGGGCAAAAAAGCGCTATGCTTGCCGTAACTAAGGGTGATATCTGTGACGACTGGTAATGCGAAAAACTGGTAGCCTGCTCAAAGCTCATGCGATCTGCCAGGACGGTCCAGGTGGCATAAGGGCTATCGATAAAATAGTCCAGGTCATTGGCATGTGTCAGGTTCAGCATTTTAAAGATCAATACTGTTGACAGTGGCAGAATAAATATGATGATATAAATGGCAAACGTTTTATTGATCAGCTTGCGCCGCAATGCAGGGCTGTTAAAGCTTTTGAATAGTCTGAAAATAGTTTCCTTTTCGCCGAGGTTGAGGCTTTGGATAGCGATGAACAGTACCAGCGGGATAAAAAATAAAGTGAGCCAGATAAACTTGTAATCGCAAAATACCAGTATCACCAGGCATATACTCGCAATAGAAACATGGAAAGTGGTATTTGACTTGTAATACCGGATGATATGGAAGAAGAATAAATAAAAGAAAATAAGCACCATGTATATTGATTTGCCCGAACAGGCCGTGTACAACATACCGGGGTGAAACACAAATACAACCAGTATCAACAATAAATAAAAATCATCATGGCTTCGTTTTGTTAAGGTTGACGCCATCACATAAAAAAGCATAGCTGTGCCAATTGCCGAAGCAAATACCGGTGCAAGCAGGCTATTTTTGAATGAAAAAATGAAGGTGCCAAAAAAAGGCAGCATAGGCGACGTTAGCCCCATTATCTTGAGGCGGTTGCCCAGTCCATCAAAAAGGATCTTGGTTTTCTCGATATAAAAAAGCGACTCCTGGTTATAATACCCCAGCTTGTTTAAGTAAATGCCTAAAAAAAGATAATAGGCCGCTAATAATGCCGTAATAATGAGAAGATATAAGGGTCTTTTACTTCTCATTTAATAACATTTGTAGGATTGTTTATTTTACTTAATCCGTGGTTAGTTTTCTCCCAGTAAAATGGATTTACTATCAATTGGTATAAACCCATATAAGCCGCTGCGGAGTGCATTAACCAATAGATAGGGTTGGCAATGGCAAACAGGATCAGCTCATAAAAACGGCGTTTAAAAACAGCCATCATATTTACATAGATCATCAGGATATTACCCACCATCAGGTTAAATATGGATATAAACAGCACCCAATCCGGAAAGAGCGATTTGATGGCAGCTATGTTAAATACAACATAGCTCAAAAACACAAATAACAAAACAGGGTAAATTAAAAATGTTATAGGGGTTGCGCCGACAAAAAAATTGAACCCTAAAAAGCCCTTCCAGCCGATCTTTTTTACCAGTTTGGCAGGGTTGCGCATGTGCACCAGGTAGGTTTGCATATATCCCTTTATCCATCTTGAGCGCTGGCGTATCCAGTTGATCGGTTCATTATTAGCTTCTTCGTACGTGGTTGAATTAACAATGGCTACTTTATAACCCTTAGCATAAGCCCGCACACCCAAATCGGCATCTTCGGTCACATTAAAAGGATCCCAGGCACCTAATTCGATCAGGTTTGCCATTTTAAAATGGTTACTGGTGCCACCCAGGGGGATGGGGATATCCAATGTATCCAGGCCCGGCAGCATATAATCAAACCAGTATGAATATTCAAGCGTAAACATCCTGGTCAGGAAGTTTTCGTTCCTGTTAAAATAGTTCAACGCGCTTTGAACGCAGATATAATTTTCGGGCAGTTTATTAAACAGGCTCACTACTTTTTTAAGCTGATCCGTATCCGGTATATCTTCCGCATCATAAATAGTTAAATATTCCCCGCGTGCAAAAAGAAGCCCATAGTTACAAGCCTTCGGTTTGGTTTGAGGCATGTGGAATGGCACAATGATCACCTCAAAAGTGGCCGGGAAATCGAGATTGCGTACAGCATTTAAAGTTTTTTCGTCGTCCTCTTCTATCAATAACTTAACATCGAGCTTTTCGCGTGGGTAATCCAGGCTTTGCAAATTCCATATCAGTTTTTTGATCAGTTTGTCTTCTTTATATACCGGTAAAAGAATAGTGTAAACAGGCAGATCGGCCTCAATCAGATCCCTTACATCATCTTTGGTAACAGCCTGGTGCAACTCAAACCGGGAGCCAACCAGGGAAAGGAATAATTTAAATACGATAGCTACCAGGAAAAATACACTCATAGCCACATTAAGTATAATGGTAACCGCCTTAAAATTCAGAACTAAACCTGCGGCGATCAAACCCAGCAATAAAAAAAGCAATACTAATTGCGGCGCCGTAAAGGTGGTTAGTGCTGAACTATCGGGGTCGCGGTTCAACAATTCAAAAACAGCCGATTTAACATACTTTTCGCCAATAAGCTTGTGACTGAACCATACAATATCCAGGTCGTCGGCTACAATGATCTCCGGCTCCATATTATAGGTCATCCTGATAAAATCAACAAATAGCCGGTCGGTGGGGTCAGCCATTACCGTCACCACCTTATTGTTTTCGATCCGTAACGGTAAAGCTAAATGCGAGTCAGCAAATTCAAGCTCGATCTTGCTTAATACATCCTTATCAAAAGCCAGTTCCCTGATGGGTTGAACCTCATACCCGGCGTTAGCTATTGAGCGGTAATAATTTTTACGGGATATGTGGCCAAAACTTAACGCTACTTTGATAAAAGATAAGTCGGATTTGTTTGCAAATTTCTCTATCCTGCCCCGTTCGGCGCGCGTTATAAAACCATCGCTGACCAAAAGTTCAGGAATTGAAAGTCCCTTCGGGTTAAATTCAGGACTTTTATTTACTGAAAGATCAGGAACTGATGTTCTCATTGTTTCGGATTATAGAGTTGACCGTTAGTGTTAAATTCATCAAACGGTTTTACAACCGGGGTTGCTATTTACTCATTAAATAGTTCCTGTGATTTTTGAACTTTTGAGCGCACATAAAGGAACGACATCAATATAATTACCAGTATGCCCAGCAAAATGTATAGATTATAGTTCTCCCAGAAACGGGTGAGGGCGCTTTTGGTATCAATATATTCCAGGTTTTCGCTTGATTTATTGATGTTGAACAAATATTTATTGCCGTTTACATCAGAGATACACACATTGCTCGAAAGCGTAGATAACTGCTCGGTGATGGATTTTGCGGCAGACGTAAAGGCATCCGAAAGTTGTGTCCCGGTAGCTGTCAGCACTAATACTGCGTTGTTGCTTCGCCCGTAAAAAATTTGGCCCAGGCCGTTTGATACCGAATCGGATAGCTCGTAAACCTTTTCCCTATTCTCGTTATTATATATTCTGAACCTGTGGTTAAACTGTATCGGAGCGTCCTGGAATTCAACCATCAACGGGTCGTTTTGTGCCAAAAGCGCAATAATATTGTACTTTTTCAACTCGGGTGCACCCATCTGGTCAGAATAAACAAACTCAGGGAAATTATTGGAGTTGATATTATTATTCAGCTCATAAATAATCTCGCCCATGGCAGCGGCGGCATACTTGGCATACTCCTTGGTAACCACTATGCGGGTGGTGCCGGTATTAAATGCCTCAGGATATTGGTAAAAACTAAGGTCATTTGTGATAAATGGATTTTTTGATTCCAGGTATGATTTATCTACATCGATCTCGGCAAAAAAGTTGGTGAACGAGTTGATACAATTACCACTGCTTGGATATATCCTGAATTCGGCCTCAATGGTATTGTACTTATGATGTTGGTACCGGTTAATAGAAACAGACGTGTTTAGCTTACCCGATGCATCAAGCCTTTCGCTGCTGATGAGCATACCATTCAGGTAGATGTTAAAATAGCCGCGATCGCCGGGGGTCAAACTGCTGTAGTTACCAATAAACCTGATCTCAACTTCTTTTGGTGTAAAACTAAAGTCGCTATTTTTAAAACTATACACATTGGTTAATGAACCAATCCCCGACATGAAATTAGGCGATCCGCCAACTTGCCGGAGTGTTAATTTCGACCTGTTCTCGTCAATGGTTTTGAAAAAGCTGTTTTGCGCGTTATCTATCAGCAAGTATTCGCCAAATGACGAATTTAATATATTCATGTTACCCAGGGCGGTGATGGTTTTTTCGTAACCAATATCATCCGCGCCGGTAATAAACAATATCTCACCCGGCACAGAAACCTCCGCAACAGATTTAACGGGTGTGGTTACACCTTTAGTGGTAACCATTTTTGTAATAGTATCCCGGTAGGTGCTCACTGATTTATTCAGGAACAACAAGCCCTGATTTTTCTGCGGACTTACGTTTATTAAAGCTTTTTTATCAGCAGGCAGGCTGGTCATATTGCCCACCATGATATAGTTTCTGATACTATCGGGAACTTTATCAGCCTCAAAAACTTTAATATCCCTGTTATTTGCCTTTTTTAACCTTGAATAAGCCCAGGCAACTGCTTTAAGATCATGCAGACTTGGATTTGACGGATATACAATAGCTCTTTTTGACTCAAAGCAATTGCTGATGTTCACATTTTTAAAGAAATTAGAGTTGCTTTTATTAAGCGATAAATAAGAATAGTCCTTTACTTTTACCCATGTAGCCGGGTTGTCTAGGTCCTTACATTTGTCGTCCGAAACGGTTAGCAGTGTTTTAACCTGTATCTTCAGGAACTTATCGGATGATAGATCCTCGGGGGTTAAATTAATCGTTACTTTTTCAATAGAGTCCTTAGTAAGCCGGGCGCTATACATGGGCCTTTCATTAATAATGATATTAATAAAAGAGTGATCTTTGATCAGCGCTTGTGAGGGCTCAATATACAATACCAGCGAACTCCCTTTCATTTCTGTTAATGGGCTGATCTTAAAGTAAAACGAGCTGGCGCCGATCATGCCATATATCGACTCGTCATCATGCCCCATTGCCTTAAAGGATGTAATGCTTTGCTGCGCCATTGCCGCTGTACTTAACAGGAATGCAAGAGCTAAAAGGCTGAAAAATTTATTCATCTGGTTATTAGTATTAATTGATCACGTTAAACTCCACTCTAAAATAATTGCCGTTTTCATCGCTGCGGTAAAGCAGCTCGCCACCCATTTCCTGGGTCATTAGCTTGGCGATGGAAAGCCCCAGTCCAAGACGGCTTTCTATATGTCCCGATGCATCATTTAAAGTCTTTAATTTATTAAACATCATATCCAGTTCTTCCTGGCCAATGGCAATGCCTTCGTCAATTATCTCAAAAATAAACCGTTGGCGCTGCAGCCCGGTTGCCACCTTGATGCTGTTGTTTGTTTGCGAAAACTTGATAATGTTTGATAACAGGTTCTGGAAAATTTGCCCGGTAAATACGCGGTCGAGCTTCACATTGAGGGGCAATTTTAGGATGTTATCAATCAAATGGATGTTTTTCATCTGGGCGGTTTCGATCAACCCACGATACACATGCTGCACCTCTGAGTTGATGTCAAATATCTCGAGGTTAAACTTCATTTCGGGCGATTCGATCTCCCTTACATCCATCAACTTGCTTAGCATATACTGCATTTTCTCGGCTGATTGCGTGATGTACCCTGTAAACTCTTTTTGATCGGGGCTTAAACGGTCTTCTTCCTCCTTGATCATGTTATTACTCATGATAATGGATCCTATCAGGTTTTTAAGGTCGTGCCCCGCGATATTGATAAAGCTGTTTTTTTGTTCATCAAGCTTACGCAATTGTTCGTATTGCAAATCGATGATGTTATTTTTCTCACTTATGTCCCTGTTCTGGGATTTTAACTGTTCATTTGATTTTTCGATCTGTATCTGCTGTTGCACCTCGCGCAATATCACCTTATGCCTCGCGTTTGGAATAAGGCACGAAATAATGGCGATGATCAAAAAGAACTGACCGCCGTTACTGATAAAGTTATCAATGGTATATTCGCTGAAGATGTTAAAAAATACAGCAAGCAGCACTAAAGCTATCAGGGTTTGGATAACCGAGTTGATAGGTTCCCAGAACACCTGCAGGTTAAAGAATAAAATGATTGCCGAGTAGGAAAGGAAATAAATAGCAAGATTCTGGATATTGACCAGCGAACATAAAAGCGCTGACAGGGCCGAAATGAGGAAAAAGGTTATATGTAAAAGTATGCGGTAATTATATTTCTTACTGTAAATATAGTTGTATAACGAATAAATAAGCAGCACAATAATAATTCTTACAATCATGATCTGCATCCATATATCTTTGGCATAGATCAGGTCGATGACAAAAAATACAGGGAATAAAAAAATTATAGTAAAGATGATATTGTGAGTCTGGAACCAGGCCTTTTTCGAAACTTCTTTTAAATATTCTTCTTTATTAATTTGAATAAACATTATATAGTTTCTTAATTGGTATAAGATTAAACTTGTCGTTAATTTAGTATGTAATAAAAGTAAGTGAAAAAAACAGAGTTTTCAACATTCTTTATTAACAGGCTGTTAGTAATGTTAATAAGCCTATCATTCTGCACAATTATACTGGCTAATCCGAAATTTCCCTCTAACGAGCCCGCTGTTTTTAAAAGGGCCGCAAGCCTGGACAATGGGGTAAGTATCTCGTGGCTTGAGCGAATATGGGATAAAAATATCCTAAATAAAAATGCCATACAAGCGCGCGACTTTAAATTGCTCAAAAAGTTAGGTTTTAACAGTATCAGGCTCCCTGTTGCCTTTGCCAGTTTCCAATCCAATGAGGATTCATTGAAAAAAGCGCTGCAGCATATTGACGAAACCCTTGTTTTGTGCAGATTATACGGATTCAAGCTCATCATTTGTTACCATACGGGCAATTTAGATGATAATAACTATTTGACCGAAACGCCAAACATCATTGATATCTGGATTAAATTAACACACCGCTACATTCGGGAAAGCGCTGATAACCTGTTTTTTGAACTATACAACGAGCCGCCCCACATGGATCCCAAAAAGTGGGAAAATGCGGCAAATAAAATAGTGGCTGCTATCCGTAAGATCGACAAAAACCGTACGCTGATAGTGGGTGCGTCAAACTTTAATTCAATTTATGAGCTAAGCCGCTCCACGCCAATGAGCGATGACAACATCATTTACACTTTCCATTTTTACGAGCCTTTCTTTTTTACTCACCAGGGCGCCGAATGGATAGGCGATCAAGTGTCAACAACGGGTGTGCCCTTCCCATACAACACAGCAAACTTTCCGCAGCTCAACCCTAAGGCAAAAGGCACCTGGGGCGAAACCAACTATTACCAGTACAGCAAGGATGGCAACGAACGCTCGGTGAAGGACAAGCTACAGATCGTAAAAAACTGGGCGCTGAAGTACCATGTACCCGTTTTATGCGGCGAATACGGGGTTTATAATAAATACGCCGACCTGGATAGCCGCTGCCGCTATATTAAAGCGGTAAGGCAAACGCTAAAAACCTTAAACATACCTGGGATGCTTTGGGATTATAATACCAACTTCTCTGTTTTTGATGGTGAACCATCGGTACAAAACCTACCCGATTGCATGAAAGAAGCCATAGGTTTTACAGCAAAAAAGCAGTGAATTAGCAGTTGAAGGAATAGTAAAGCGGGAAATCGCTTTTAAAATAACCGGCTGTTTTACCCTCTTTCCGCGCAGCGAAGAGAGGGTGATCGAGCGGCTTAGCGACGATCGGGTGAGTACTAATGAAGTGACATTTCCGCCTTTGTTGGTGACAACACCAACAAGGGCGAGAGTAGTGAATGACTATCGAGGAAATAGTAAAGCAGGGGAAATCGCTTTTAAAATAACCGGCTGTTTTACCCTCTTTCCGCGCAGCGAAGAGAGGGTGATCAAGCAGCTTAGCGATGATCGGGTGAGTCCTAATGAAGCGACATTTCCGCCTTTGTTGGTGTTGTCACCAACAAACTGCAATAGTGGTACTTGTTGGTGACAACACCAACAAGGGCGAGAAAGAAGCCATTGGTTTTACAGCAAAAAAGTAGTGAATTAGCAGTTGTTATTTACTGATATTAAATGATTACCTTTGCATACCAACGGATTTTGTATGATATTTTTTGAAGAGAAGAGATGTGAAGTGATGAAGCATATTGAGAAATTTATGCTTCAGAAAATTGATGAATATCTTAAACCCGTTGACACCATCTGGCAGCCCTCTGATTTCTTACCTGATTCAACAAGGGAAACATTTTTTTCGGAGATCAAAGAATTACAGGAAAGCTCTGCAGGCTTATCATATGACCTCATCGCTGTTTTGGTTGGTGATACCATTACTGAAGAAGCGCTGCCAACCTATGAGTCGTGGCTCACCATGGTTGAGGGCGTATCTAAAGACGAAGAAGGCGGCTGGATGAAATGGACCAGGAAATGGACCTCTGAAGAAAACCGTCACGGCGATCTGCTGAATAAATACCTTTACCTCTCTGGTCGCGTAAATATGCGCATGATGGAGGTATCCACCCAATATCTGATAGCCGATGGCTTTGATATAGGTACCGGCACCGATCCATACCGCAACTTTATTTATACTTCGTTCCAGGAGCTGGCAACCAATGTTTCGCACCGTCGTGTAGCCTCGCAGGCAAAAAAGGATGGCGATACCCTGCTTTCAAAAATGTGCGGCGTAATAGCCGGTGACGAGGCGCGCCACGCAAAAGCCTATAAATACTTTATCGAAAAGATATTTGAAGTTGACCCCAACGAAGCCATGCTGGCTTTTGAGGATATGATGCGTAAAAAAATCGTGATGCCCGCTCACTTCCTGCGTGAAGTTGGTTTAAAAGTTGGCCAAACTTTCGGCCACTTTACAGATGCTGCCCAGCGTTTAGGTATATATACGGCTATTGATTACGTGGATATCCTGAAGGAACTAATCGAAGACTGGCATATTGAAAGTGTGACCGATCTGAGCGAAACCGGAGAAAAAGCCCGCGATTATATCATGAACCTTCCCGCGCGTTTACTCCGAGTTGCCGAACGGATGAAAAACCCCATGCTCGATTATAAATTCAGCTGGATAAACAGTTGATTTGCTGTTTAAAAAAATGTAGAGACGCAATACCTTGCGTCTCAGAAATATAATATTCCCAACCATCTTTGTAATCTGGTTAATGGGAGACGCAAAGTATTGCGTCTCTACAGGTCACGCACTGCCCACTCACCACCCTATCCTTCCAAAAGCAGATCAGTTCCTTGCTTGTCTGAAAGGTCATTAAAAAGATCGTTCAAAATAGATTCTACTGTTAGCGAATTTACATCATCCACATAATGTTCAGAACGGGTGATGTTCAGCTTATCGCCTGCAACTTCTATTTGATAAAGAATATCGCCGGGATATAATTCGGGCTGTGATATCTCAATACGCTTGCCGTTTTTTTCAATTTTTAAAATAACATCACTTTGCCTTTGCTCCTTAAAAAGACGGTTTAAGTGCTGCTGCAAATGGCGGTGCAACTCATCTGCATTGATACGGGTATGGAGGGTGATGATCTTCATGATAGATGCTTTATTATAATAATTGATTTTGTGTAATTATGTTTTATTAATTGATAAAACCGCGAATTGTTTAATACGTTTGCTATTAAAACATTTGCCTGATGAATTACAAATTACTGGGCCGGTCGGGCCTTAAAGTTTCTGAATTATGCCTGGGTACGATGGGTTTCGGTACCGAAAATGGCTGGGGCGCCGATAAGGATACCAGCTTTACCATTATGGATGCCTACGCCAATGCCGGGGGTAATTTCCTGGATACAGCCAACATCTACAAACTCGGCACCAGTGAGAAGATCATTGGCGAATATATCCGGAACAATGACCGCGACTTTTTTGTGCTGGCGACCAAATATACTTTAAAGGACAACCTCACTAACCCCAATGCATCAGGCAACAACCGCAAAAATATGATGCGCAGTGTGGAGGAAAGCCTGAAGCGATTAAAAACCGATTTCATCGACTTGCTTTACCTGCATATCTGGGACGATATCACCCCCATCGATGAGGTAATGCGCGGTATGGACGACCTGGTGCGGCAAGGCAAAGTAAATTACATAGCCATCAGCGATACGCCTGCCTGGGTGGTAGCAAAAGGTAACACCCTGGCCGAACTGATGGGCTGGAGCCAGTTTGTTGCCCTGCAAGTTGAATACAGCCTGCTGGCCCGCACCCCGGAGCGAGACTTGATCCCTATGGCCAAACATTTCGGACTGACAGTAACCCCCTGGGCCCCGCTCGCCGGTGGCGCACTGACCGGGAAATATATCAAAGGCGATACCGGCCGCATCAAACCCGAAAGCAAACGGCTGAACGAGCGTGCTGTTGAGATCACTAAAGTTGTAATGGCTATTGCTGATGAACTGGGTGTTTCGGCGAGCCATATAGCTTTAAAATGGACCATGCAGCAAGGTTTCTCCAGCATCCCGATAGTAGGCGCAACTAAATTGAGCCAGTTGGAGGATAATCTGAAAACGATTGATGTTACTTTGAGTGAAGATCACCTGAAAAGGCTGGATAAAGTCAGCGCCATTGAGTTAGGTTTCCCCGGCGAGTTTTTTGCAGAAGAGGGGGTGAAGAATAATGTCTTCGGCGGGTTTTATGATAGGGTGGAGAAGAGATAATTGTTATGGGAAGATGAGACTTACGAAGTTTTTGAAACTTCGTAAGTCTTTCACATAGAAAATCTTGGCTCCAGATTCTTGATTCCTGACTCTAAAAAAGATTATTTCCCCACCTCCTTTCGTAACGCCGCTATCATTTCATCCTTATCATAACTCATACTTGTTACAATGCCTTGCTTATTAATTATCCAATGGGCCGGGTAACCGGTTGCGTGCAGGGTTTGTGCAATATAACTTTGCTTAACAGGGACTATAGCATACTTGAACGTGGTATGTTTGGTAAAATCTTCCAGTGCCTTTTTGGGATTCCAGGCTATGCTGATAAACACGATATCCTTCCGGTTTTTATACTGTTCTGTAAGCTTGTTCAGTTCGGGCATTTCTGCTACGCAGGGAATGCAGGAAGTGAACCACGCCTTCAATACCACAATCTTCCCTTTGATATTTTCTGAAGTATATACCTTTCCATTCAGATCTACATAATGAAACGGCGGAAAAGGTTTGCCTACCATCTGATATAAACCGTAGTCAGTATCCCCGATTTGCTTAAGCATCGCTTTTACATCATCATTGGTACCTGGTTTTAATTTGTAAAGCTGGTAAACCCAGGCATTGGTTTTAGAAACTAATTGCAGGGGCAGGTAATCACCTGTTGTCAGGTCTTTTAAAAATTGTCCCTTGTCAATAGTCTTCCCATGTGCATCATAGGCCACAAAATTTCCCATCAGCCGTAAATGTGCGCTATAATAATCCATTAAATTATTCATGCTTTTTACCACGCTATCCGGCGGCGCAACCGCTTTGCCGGGCGACTGGCTTTTTACCACGGTAACACATAAAAAATTTAGAATGGCAAGCAAAGTAATAAGGCAGGTTTTCATAAAAGAGGTGTTTAGTTAGGATTATTTTCTAAAGATAGTAAATAAAACAAATGCAAACTATAAAAATAGTTTGCATTTGTTTGTCGCTATAAATTTTAAAATCCTGGCGCTTGATTTGGTTCTTCTGGATTTTTAAATATATCGCTATATTGCTTCAACATTCCCAAATCACAATGAAAAAAATTACCCTGCTTTTGTTTTTCGTTTTCGCGCTCTTATTAAACGCCCGGTCGCAGGCTATACTGCATACGGAAGAATGGCACAATTTAATAACTAGTCTTCAGGCTGAAAACTGGCAGGATGCCAATACCATTTCCCTTTCTCTCTTAAATAAAATATCGAAAGATGAGCCGGATGATGTGGGCGCTGCACTATTAAGATATATGTATATTCACTCGGAAGCGGGGCTTATGAATTTAAATAAGGTAACGAAAGATGAGGCAATTAAGGCTGTTAAAGGATTTACAGGTAAATGGGTTCTTTTGCCCGCGCACCCGGTTGCTTTAAAGAACGGTTTCAATAGCATCCAGATGGTAAATGGAAAAACCGATTCGCTTTTTATTACTTCAACCAACAACGCCGCCACAGAAATATTCAGCTTTGACTATATCATCCTGGATGAGAAATGGCCCGTTGAAGATTTTAAAAACAGCGAGGGTGAAATATACCGGCTCGGAGGCATCATAAGATCGATAACCGTAGAAGGAAATATGCTCCCCCGTTTCAGGATCATTATAGAAAAGGCTAATGCGCAAGAAGCGAAGTTAAAGACCAACTAATTTAATCCCGGCTCCTTATCCTAATCACCAACCTCTAATCTCTCAAATCACATATTCCTTCTATACTGACCCCCAACCTCATACAAAGCGTGGGATATTTGCCCCAGCGAGCAATATTTACAGGCTTCCATCAGGCTTTCAAAGATATTTTCACCGGCTATGGCTTTGGTTTGCAGTTGTTTTAAAAGGGCTGGCGCTTTATCCGCGTTTCGTTTTTGGAAAGCCTCTAATGCAGTGATCTGGAATTGTTTTTCTTCTTCCGTAGCGCGGATCACTTCTGATGGCGTAATGGTTGGCGATCCTTTTTTATTGAGGAAGGTATTGACACCGACGATTGGGTATTCGCCGTTATGTTTCATGGTTTCATAATACAGGGATTCCTCCTGTATCTTGCTGCGCTGGTACATGGTTTCCATCGCGCCCAAAACGCCACCGCGATCATTGATGCGTTTGAATTCTGTTAATACGGCATTTTCCACCAGGTCGGTTAACTCTTCAATGATGAATGCACCCTGCAAAGGGTTCTCATTTTTAGCAAGACCCAGTTCCCGGTTAATGATCAGTTGTATCGCCATCGCCCGGCGAACGGATTCCTCGGTAGGCGTGGTGATCGCCTCGTCATAAGCATTGGTATGCAGCGAATTGCAGTTATCATAAATAGCATACAAAGCCTGCAGCGTAGTGCGGATATCATTGAAATCGATCTCCTGCGCGTGTAATGAACGCCCGCTTGTTTGGATATGGTATTTCAGTTTTTGGGAACGGTCGTTGCCCTTATATTTATTTTTTACGGCTTTGGCCCATATCCTTCTCGCCACCCGCCCGATCACCGAATATTCCGGGTCGATACCATTGGAGAAAAAGAACGAAAGGTTTGGCGCGAAATCATCGATATTCATCCCCCGGCTCAAATAATATTCTACGTAAGTAAATCCGTTGGATAAAGTAAAGGCCAGTTGGGTAATAGGATTGGCCCCTGCCTCGGCAATATGGTAGCCCGAAATAGATACCGAATAAAAATTCCGCACCTTTTCATTGATAAAATACTGTTGGATATCGCCCATCATGCGCAGCGCAAACTCTGTGGAGAAGATGCAGGTGTTCTGCGCCTGGTCTTCCTTCAAAATATCCGCCTGCACCGTACCACGAACGGTGGCAATGGCATAAGCCTTAATTTTTGCATAAACATCGGCAGGCAAAACCTGGTCGCCGGTTAGGCCGAGGAGAAGGAGGCCAAGGCCATTGTTGCCGACTGGCAAAGCCCCCTCTAAATCTCCCCCGGTTGGGGAGACTTTTGCTTTATCTGTTTTTAAAGCCCTCCCTTCCGGGGAGGGTTGGGAGGGGCTGTAATGTGGGCGGGATAACCCCTTACTATCATACAACTCCTTAAACTTAGCCTCTACCAAATGCTCCAGCTTATGCTCGTGGATATACTTTTCGCATTGCTGATCGATAGCCGCGTTCATAAAATAACCCAGCAGCATAGGCGCAGGGCCATTAATGGTCATGGATACCGAGGTGGACGCATTACAAAGGTCAAATCCGGAATACAGCTTTTTGGCATCATCCAAAGTAGCGATGCTTACGCCTGAGTTGCCGATCTTGCCATAAATATCGGGCCGCACATGCGGGTCCTCGCCATACAGAGTCACTGAGTCAAAAGCAGTGGATAACCGATGTGCAGGCTGACCAAGCGATACATAATGGAAACGCTTGTTGGTGCGCTCCGGACCGCCTTCTCCGGCAAACATACGGGTAGGGTCTTCGCCTTCACGCTTTATCGGGAATACCCCGGCGGTATAAGGAAATTCTCCCGGTACATTCTCGGTCAGCAGCCAGCCCAAAATATCGCCCCAGGCTTCATACCCCGGTAGCGATATTTTGGGCACTTTCAACTGCGAAAGCGAAGTGTAAAAAAGTGGCTGACGTATCTCCTTGTCCCGGACTTTGTAAATAAAATAATCAGCCTTATACTTTTTTACGGTTTCCGGCCACTCGTTTAGCAGCCGTTTACATTCAGGGTGCAGGTGACCCTCTAAATTGTTATAAATATCTTCCAGGCCATCTTTGAAGCCCTCTCCTTTGGAGAGGGTTTGGGTGAGGCTAATCGTTCCTCTCACCTGGAACATTTGCTGCGCGATCTTGCACTGCTCATTCACCCATTCACCATATTCCTGGCTGGCTTCGGCAATCTCGGCTAAATAACGGTTACGGTCGGGCGGAATGATATATATCTTTTCTGATTCACCCCAATGCAATAGTGCTGCATCATATTTTTTCCCAATGAAATCGGCCCCGGTTTTTTCCTTCAGCTTATGCATCAGGGCGTCGAACAAATTGTTCATGCCGGGATCGTTAAACTGTGATGCCATGGTGCCATATACCGGCAGATCCTCGTCTTTGGCAGTAAACAGATGATGATTACGCTTGTATTGCTTGCGCACATCGCGTATGGCATCCAGCGCGCCGCGTTTATCAAATTTATTAAGGGCCACCATGTCGGCAAAATCCAGCATGTCTATCTTCTCCAGTTGCGTAGCCGCGCCAAATTCGGGCGTCATTACATACATGGATAAGTCGCAATAATCGGTGATCATGGTATCCGATTGCCCGATACCTGATGTTTCTACAATGATCAGGTCATAACCCGCCGCTTTGCAGATATCAATAGATTCCTGCACATATTTTGACAGCGCCAGATTAGCCTGCCTTGTAGCCAGCGAACGCATATACACCCGCGGACTATTAATAGAATTCATCCTGATCCTGTCGCCCAGCAAGGCGCCGCCTGTTTTTCTTTTAGATGGATCGACAGAAATAATGGCCAGCGTTTTATCTGTTTCCATCAAAAACCGCCGAACGATCTCGTCAACCAACGACGATTTACCCGCGCCACCGGTTCCAGTGATGCCGAGTACTGGTATAGCCCCAGCCCCCTCTAAATCTCCCCCTGTAGGGGAGACTTTTTTTAGTTCTTCTTTTAAAGCCCTCCCTTCCGGGGAGGGTTGGGTGGGGCTGTCATTTTCAGCTATTGTTATTAGCGAGGCAATTGCCTTTATATCTTTTTCCGGCAGATGCTTTATTTCGCCATTTAGTTTAGTAATGGTACGGAAATCACATTGCTGCAACATATCGTTGATCATCCCCTGCAGGCCCATGGTACGACCATCATCGGGCGAGTAGATACGTGCTATCCCGTAATCCTGTAGTTCTTTTATCTCCTGTGGCAAAATCACGCCGCCGCCCCCGCCAAATATCTTGATATGCCCTGCGCCGCGTTCCTTCAACAGATCATACATGTATTTAAAATACTCCACGTGCCCGCCCTGGTAGGAGGTTAATGCAATGCCCTGCACATCTTCCTGTATGGCGCAGTTCACCACTTCATCCACCGAGCGGTTGTGCCCCAAATGGATCACCTCGGCACCCGTGGATTGCAAAATGCGGCGCATAATATTAATGGTAGCATCATGCCCGTCGAACAACGAAGCGGCAGTTACAAAGCGTATTTTGTTTTTGGAATGATATGGAGCAATAATTTCCATGCAGGCAATAATTGATATAGCACAAAATTAACCAAAATTACCTTGCAAAAACTATGCTTGCATAATAATATTAGTTAATGTGCAGATATGCGAATATGCAGATGAAGAAAAGGGCGGTGGGCGAGGTTCCCCTCTTGAGGGCTTTCATATACAAATTTACACTAACTTTGGGAATGGCAGAGAAAAAACCCGGTTGTAAGGCAGTTGAGGCTGATACTTCGTGCCTAAAATATCCAGTTTTACAAATTAAATCGGGGGAAACTCAAGTCGATTTACCGTCCCCTGTTATGACGCTAAATTTCTTATTTGGAATAAATAAAAGCTATACGCTTCCCGTAAATATCCTTAAAAAAGCTATCGAATACTACTTAGCCGAAAAAGCCTCTCTGAACGCCGAATAAACTTCTTGTTGAATATTATCAGGTACATAGCTGTCTTTGCTAAATCCTATCGTGTGCTTATATCCATCATACGTTGTGAGGAAATGATTCTGCAATCTATCGGGAGATTCCCCGGTAATCACATTTACTTGCTTCTCAAATACAGAAAAGTGCCTATTCTCGATAGCTTTTACTTTTTCGTTAAATTCCTTTGTTTGGTTTTCAAACTTATCTCCAAATAATAAACTCATTGTTATCAGGGTTTTACTTATCCCCAAAGATAACTTATTTTTAAGCACTGATTTACACACAAAAAACCATAGCTTTAAATAGATTTTATTACAAAATAGTGGGAAAGCAAGAAGAAGACTATGGTTAAAATCAAACAGAAAATTCTAAATCCTACACCATGAGTGTGAGTCCTAAAGAGGTTAAAAATACCGATGCCAAAAATCCACCCGCAAATCACGCCGAGGGCAAGATAACCGTTGCAAAAAGGATTGTCGGAGGTGTGATGTACCTTGCTCACCTCTGGCCAAAGAAAACAGCAGATAGAATTTCTCTGTGTGCAGTATTGCTTACGATAACCTTGTGTTGGTTGTCCTACAAGGGCTATAAGCAACAAACCGACTCTCTTAAATTTCAAGACAGCGTATTTAGGGTAAATCAAAATAATTTTGAGGTGAGCAATGAACCATTCTTGCAAGTAGAAGTTCTTAAGATAGACTCTTTTAAAGTCGGTAAGCCTATCAATATTCATTTTTCGATTAAAAATCTTGGCATTTACCCGGCCAAGGTTATCACCATAAAGATGGGAGGACAAATAGGAAAGGACGAGCCCGATTTGTTTATAGAAAACGCGCCAAACTATCTCAATGCCGATAATTATATTATAAAAGACTCCCCTATGCCGCTTAACACAGCGGATAATTTTCAACCAATTACAGAGGATTTGTTTAAATCTCTTAAAAACTCCAAAAACACCTTTTATGCAGAAATGTATATTTTGTATAAAAACCTCATAAACAATAAAAACAGAGAGTACAAACTCATCATTGGAATTGAGCCAACCCATGACAACAGGTTTAGTTATAGGCTCAACGAAAACACAGATGTTAAATAGCGATTTTTTCATCTTTTCACTTAGTTAGAGAAAAAGATATAACTATTTAAACACTAACTCGCAGTATATCAGTTAGTTATGAAATGGTGTAAATTGCGATGTTAGTGCCCTCTTGAGAGGGGCAGGGGTGTGTTAAAGTGCAGGATATTTTTAATGCAAACTGCCAACCAATAACCGCCAACTGAATTTGGGCGTTCCCGCTTACTAGCGGGCCGCGCTGTTCACTCATACGCCTTCAGGCATTACGCGCGGGCCGGTATCCGTTACCATCGCTAACGCGGGTATAGTCAGAACCGCTGATCAAGCTGATTTTTTAATCCCGCAGATGAATTAAAATCAGCGACATCATTTAATCAGCTCAATCAACGGTCAAATATTAAATTGATGCCCCCGGAGGTAATTTGGATATATCTGTTGTATGCGGCAGCTCTATCGCGAAGTCGCTGTCATTAGTAACTATCAGCAGGTAACTTTTGGGTTGTTGGTTATCATTCAGGGGCTTATTGTTAATTACCGCCTGGGCTGCTGCCGCAGCATCATAATAAACTATCCCCAATTGCTCAGTGGATATGCGGAAATACGTGCCGGTTGGCAGGTCGTACCATATACCGCATGATTCTAAGGCCATGTAAAATTCCCGGTCGCGCATTTCCTGGTGCAGCAGGGTGTAATCATTTGAGTCTGGGTTAACTAATTCAAGTCGTGTAGTAAAGCTTGCCATTTGTTTTAAGATTAAGGTTTAAATTATAACGTAAAGTTGAATTAAATAAATCGCATCGCCATCAGTAATTATACGTAATGTTTAATTCCCTGTTAGGTAAAATTACCTGCCACCCAACAAAAAAAGGGACTATATTTAAATATAGTCCCTTTTTAAAGGTGATGAGATATATAATGACTACTCTTTCTTTGTAGAAGTTTTCTTTACTTCTGTTTTTTTAACCTCAGTTTTGCTGATGGTATCTTTCTTTGTGGTATCGCCGCTCTTCATTTTCGAACTATCTTTCTTAGAGGTATCCTTTTTCACGGTCGAGTCAATCTTTGTAATACTGGTTGAATCTGTTTTAGAAGTTGAATCGGCAGAGCTGCCTGATTTGTTTCCTTTACATGCCGCTATCGACAATGATAAGGCAAGCGCCACAATTGGCAGCTTAATGTAGTTTTTCATAGTGTTGATTGTTAAAGTGTTATAATATATTGGTAACCAACAAACTGTGAAAATGTTTTACCTGTTAAAGCGTTTCGCCAGGGGGCAAATTGTTTATATCGGTTGTTATCGGGAGTTTAAATACCCTGTCACCGTCAGTTTTTGTAACGATGAGCCAAAAATCTTTTTCTTGATGTTGATCATTAACCGGTTTGTTGTCAATTATTGTTTTTACAGTGGTATAAGCCAGGTTATAGATAAAGGTGGTTGTCAAGTCTGATAAACAGTCGTACTCAGCTGTAGGCATATCGTGCCAGGTACCGCTGTGCTTAATGGCCCGGTAAAATAACGCGTCATACATTTCCTGGTGCAGCAGATCATAATCGCCCTCGTCGGGATTTTGTAACTCAACTCTTGTTGTGAAATTTTCCATTGGGTCAAAATAGAAGTTTACATTAGTGTAAAGTAGAGTTAAATTATGGATACTGCAAACAAGTGGCTGTAAACAAAAAAAACGGGATCTGCTTAACGCAGGTCCCGTTTTCCGGACTGTTAATCCGCACAACTATTCAGCATCACTGCCGTATAGTTACCACATCACCTGTGGTTCTTTGAATGGTTAGTGTCAGATTTGTTAGTTTTATTCATTGACATTGAACCTTTTTGCCTGTTGTCGTTGGTTATCGACTGCTGGCCTCTTTTTGATTCATCATTTTGCTTGCCTTGATTAGCACTTTTTGTAGTTGGCATGGCTTTAAATGTTTAAAGTTTAACAATCTGTTACTGCTTTATTAACGTATAAAAATTGGGTCTGTTTTATGCCAGAGGGGTTATTTTTTCGCCTATGGTGTAAATTATTGAGCTATAGTTAATTAATTATTAAACGGACTAATATGCGAAACCAAATCACCTCGCCATGGCGGTCTTTCTTTTTTGAAACAAAAAACCCCGTTAGTGAAAACTAACGGGGTTTCATATTTATCTAAACTTAATTTATTTCTGCTCTTCTTCTTTTGGCTTTTTGTTTTCACCACCTTTTTTGTCTGCTATCTTTATCTCATCGGCTACTTTATCGTAATCCACTTCCATGGTATCGCCTTCGCTTAGTTCACCTTTCAGTATCTCTTCAGCGATCGGGTCTTCCAGGTATTTCTGGATAGCGCGTTTAAGGGGACGTGCGCCAAACTGCGAATCGAAGCCTTTATCGGCGATAAACTCTTTGGCGTTATCAGTCAGGGTGATCTTATACCCTAAGGTGTTAACACGACCGAACAAGTAAGCCAGTTCGATATCGATGATCTTGAATATTTCGTCCTTACCTAATGAGTTAAAGATGATCACATCATCAATACGGTTCAAAAACTCAGGAGCGAAGGCGCGTTTCAGCGCGTTCTCTATCACTCCCCTCGAGTGTGTATCAGCCTGGTTGTTTTTGGCCGAAGTGCTGAAACCAACACCCTGTCCAAAATCTTTCAATTGGCGTGCACCGATGTTCGAGGTCATGATAATGATCGTATTCCTGAAATCAACTTTGCGACCTAACGAATCGGTCAATTGACCTTCGTCCAACACCTGTAACAGTATGTTAAATACATCAGGATGTGCTTTTTCGATCTCGTCCAGCAGGATAACGGCATAAGGTTTACGGCGGACTTTCTCAGTCAGCTGGCCACCTTCTTCGTATCCCACATAGCCCGGAGGCGCACCTACCAAACGCGATACAGCGAATTTTTCCATGTATTCGCTCATGTCGATCTGTATCAGAGCGTCGTCGGTATCAAACATAAAACGGGCAAGCTCTTTTGCAAGTTCCGTTTTACCAACACCGGTTGGGCCCAGGAATATAAATGAACCTATTGGTTTTTTAGGATCCTTTAAGCCGGCACGTGTGCGTTGTATGGCACGGGTCAGTTTTTTGATCGCATCTTCCTGGCCAATGATCTTGGTGGAGATAGCATCCGTCATATTCAACAGTTTCTGACTGTCGGCCTGCCCAACACGCTGAACCGGGATACCGGTCATCATGGCCACCACTTCGGCAACATTATCTTCGGTTACTGTATAACGTTTTGATTTTGTTTCGGCTTCCCAAATTGCTTTGGCCTGCTCCAACTCTTCCAGCAAATGTTTTTCAGTATCGCGCAATTTGGCCGCTTCCTCATACTTCTGGCTGCGTACCACTTTGTTCTTTTCGATCTTGATCTGCTCTATCTTGGCTTCTACATCCAGGATGTTTTGCGGAACATGAATATTGGTCAAATGCACCCTCGAGCCCGATTCGTCCAAAGCATCGATAGCTTTATCCGGTAAAAAACGGTCGGTGATATATCTTGCAGTTAAGCTTACGCAAGCGTTGATTGCTTCAGGAGTATAAGTTACGCCATGGTGATCTTCGTATTTGTCCTTAATGCGGGTTAATATCTCGATGGTTTCATCCGGTGTAGCCGGTTCAACCATTACCTTTTGGAAACGACGGTCCAAAGCGCCGTCCTTTTCAATATACTGACGATATTCATCCAATGTGGTTGCGCCAATGCATTGTATCTCGCCCCTTGCCAAAGCAGGTTTGAACATATTTGATGCATCCAGCGAACCCGAAGCGCCACCGGCGCCTACTATGGTGTGTATCTCGTCGATAAACAGAATTACATCGGGTGATTTTTCCAGCTCGTTCATTACCGCTTTCATTCGTTCCTCAAACTGGCCGCGGTACTTGGTACCTGCTACTAAAGAAGCCAGGTCAAGCGTAACCACGCGTTTGTTGAACAGTACACGCGATACTTTACGCTGAACAATGCGCAAGGCCAAACCTTCGGCAATGGCTGATTTACCCACACCAGGCTCGCCTATCAAAATAGGGTTGTTCTTTTTACGGCGGGATAATATCTGCGATACCCTTTCAATTTCCTTTTCACGACCAACGATCGGATCAAGGCGGCCATCTTCGGCAGCTTTGGTCAAATCGCGACCGAAATTGTCAAGCACCGGGGTTTTTGATTTAATATCCGATACTTTTTTAGGCTGACTGAATGAATCGTCTTCCTTAAAATCATCCTCGCCACCGGTTGGTGAGCCAGGCATTTCGTTAGTGATATCGCTTTTATGCGATTCCACTTCGCCTTTAAATATCTCGTAGTTTACATTAAATTGCACCAGTATCTGCGATGCGATATTATCTTCATCACGTAAAATAGAGAGCAGCAAATGCTCTGTACCAATTACGTCACTTTTAAATATTTTAGCTTCGAGGTAAGTGATCTTTAATACTTTTTCCGCTTGTTTAGTAAGCGGGATGCTACCGATGTGCACGTTAGTACCTATGGTACCTTTAACGGCATCTTCAACAGCGCGGCGTAATTTGGCGGTATCAACACTCAATCCTTTTAGCAATTTAATTGCAATACCGTCACCGTCGCGAATAAGCCCAAGCAGAAGATGTTCCGTACCGATATAATCATGCCCGAGGCGCAATGCCTCTTCCCTGCTATATTGGATCACATCCTTAACCCGCGGCGAAAATTTAGCTTCCATATAATACCTTTCCAAAAATTATGTACGTCACCATCAATCAATAAGTTTTATTTAATTACGGCGTTTGCAATATTAACTTCAACAATACTGCCAACTATTTCAACCCAACAAAAACAGACACTATTATGATACGCAATCTATTAAAGAAAACTTTTATTCCAAGCAAATTATTGACAAAATCCTTATAAAACGTCAAAAATTTACAACAGCACCATAATTACAGATATTGACTATGCTATGTTTCAAAAGTTTAACATAATCTACCCCGCAATTAACCTTAAAGAACAGTTAAACAAGAAATTTCGTCACCAGGTATGACATTACGGCATTAAATCCTTTGTGGCTAATACCATTTATACGCAGGACTATTCAAAAATGATTTTATTTCTTTGATAATATTAAAATAGTTTTCAAGATTTCCACAGGGCTGTTAATTACTCCCTGTGCCAACTAAAACACAATTTAATAAAAACTCAAAACCTGCTATTTTATTACTATACTATATAGACGATGATTTATAGCTGAATGTTACATTTTTTGGCAGTCAAGTTAGATTGAGTTGGTTAAGTTAGGGCATTAATTTTTTAACCTGATCAACCACTCACATAATCAACTCCATCAACTATATTTGCTACCCCTAATACAATGAGTGATTTAGTGAGTTATTGGATGACTGAATTGGCATTCCATACAAATAAATCACTCATTCACTAAATCAATAATTCACTAACTAAACATGGCAGACGAGAAGATAATTTTTTCAATGGCCGGAGTGAGTAAAATATACCCTCCGCAGAAACAGGTTTTAAAGAACATTTACCTATCATTTTTTTATGGCGCGAAGATCGGCGTGATCGGTTTGAATGGGTCGGGTAAGTCGTCCGTGCTTAAGATCATTGCCGGGCTGGACAAGGCCATACAGGGCGAGGTGGTTTTTGCACCGGGCTATACCGTGGGTTATTTAGCGCAGGAACCCGAGCTTGATCCCAACAAAACCGTGAAAGAAGTGGTGGAAGAAGGCGTTGCGGAAATTACCGCCATACTGAAGGAATACGAGGAGATCAACGAGAAATTTGGCCTGGAGGAAGTTTACAGCAACCCCGATGCCATGGACAAGCTGATGGCCCGCCAGGGTGAACTGCAGGATAAAATTGACGCGGTAAACGCCTGGGAGCTGGATGTGAAGTTGGAACGGGCGATGGATGCCCTGCGCTGCCCCGAACCGGATACCAAAATTTCAGTGCTATCGGGTGGTGAAAGGCGCAGGGTGGCGATGTGCCGTTTGTTATTGCAGGAACCGGATGTGCTTTTATTGGATGAGCCGACTAACCACCTTGATGCGGAGTCGATAGATTGGCTGGAGCAGCATTTAAAACAATATAAAGGGACGGTAATTGCCGTTACGCACGACCGTTATTTCCTTGATAATGTGGCGGGTTGGATCTTAGAACTGGATCGTGGGGAAGGGATTCCATGGAAGGGAAATTATTCCTCATGGCTTGAGCAAAAATCGAAACGATTGGCACAGGAAGAAAAGACCGAAAGCAAACGCCAGAAAACTTTGGAGCGCGAACTGGAATGGGTGCGCATGGCGCCGAAGGCCAGGCAGGCAAAAGGCAAGGCACGTTTATCAAATTATGAAAAACTGGCATCCGAGGAAACACGGGAACGGGAAGATAAACTGGAGTTGTTCATTCCGCCGGGTCCGCGTTTGGGCAATGTGGTGATCGAGGTAAATAATGTGACCAAAACTTATGGCGACCGGGTGCTTTTTGAGAATTTAAGTTTCTCCTTGCCCCCTGCCGGCATCGTTGGGATCATAGGGCCTAATGGGGCGGGTAAAACCACCCTTTTCCGGCTTATTACGGGTCAGGAGCAGCCTGATTCGGGTACTTTCCGGGTAGGTGAAACGGTTGCTTTAGGCTATGTGGATCAAAACCATGATGACCTCGACCCCAATAAATCAGTCTGGGAAAATGTAACCGGCGGACTGGAAACCATTATGGTAGGCAACAAACCGCTCAACTCCAGGGCCTACGTATCCAAATTCAACTTTAACGGTGCGGATCAGCAAAAAAAGGTAGGCGTACTATCCGGCGGCGAACGCAACCGGGTACATTTATCCATCACCCTTAAAAAAGGCTCAAACGTACTATTGTTAGACGAGCCAACCAATGATATCGACGTAAACACCCTACGCGCACTGGAAGAAGCGCTGGAAAACTTCGGCGGCTGCGCGGTAGTGATCAGTCACGACCGATGGTTTTTGGACCGTATCTGTACGCATATCCTGGCTTTTGAAGGTAATTCGCAGGTTTACTTCTTTGAAGGGAATTATTCGGATTACGAGGAGAACAAGAAGAAACGTTTGGGTGATATCGCGCCTAAGAGGATAAGGTATAAGAAGTTGGTATAGCCCCCTCTAAATCTCCCCTACAAGGGGAGACTTTTAACCATTTAGCTTTGAAAATCAGACAATTTAATTAACTCAGTTTTAAACGCATCAAATTTATGTATATAAATGTCTTCCCCAAATTCATTAAACATTGCATATTGTAAATCATGCCAAAGACTTACGCCCCATTTAGATTGATAGCGATCTCCAAACATTTCATAAAGTGCTTTACTTATAAGCACTAACTCATCAATATAATTATATAGGTCAATGTCAATTAATCTGCCGAATTGAAGCAAATGTTTCTTGCAAACATTACTTAAAGAAGTGAAATAGTCATTCTTATCTAATTTAGTCTTTGAAAGCTCTGCACATAAAGATGTAGTATCGTTTTTCCAATCTATTAATTTAGAATGACCTATACTTGGGAATTCTCTAAACTCTTCCGTTTTAACATAAATACTATTGTTCGCAATATATTGCTGAACAACAATTGCAATCCTTGCAGTTTTTACATTAAAATATTCGATATGATTGTTCATTATCGCATTATTATTTATTTATTAGGTGAACTCGAAGTATGTGTTTTAAGAAATAGCCGAAAATCTACTTTTTAACTTTGTATTCTCTAATGTTAAATCATTGACCTTTTCTTTCAACGTTTGATTCTCAATAGACAATTCATCGTTCTCGATAGATAATTTGGCATATTTGTAACCCTCGAACTTATTTAAGTTCTGAAATCTTTTATATGCATCAATTAGACCTTCTATAGATATACTAAATGTTTCTCTGCCAGCAAAACCAAATGAATCAATAAACTTAACCCACATCGTTGTATAAGAATACCCTCCCGTCATGCCAAAATGATCCATTTCAAATTTCCAATCATTTTCTGAAATGCTTGAAATAGAATCACCGTTTCTATCTAAAAATTCCATAGTAGCAGCATAATTTTCCCATATATCACCAGCATTTGATTGAAAGGAATTATGCCCAATGTTTTTTCTTATTATAAACTTACTTGGATTGAAGTTTATAGCATTATCAAAATTATCATAAGTATGAAAACTTAGATTATCATCTACCGCGTAATAGATAACTTTTGTTATAACTTGAACTGTGGACATAGTGTGTTGTGATCAAAGAATAGGGTCAATCTGTTGAAACAAATATGATTTTAACGTAAATCTATTTATAAAATAATTCATAACAAATAATTATCTTCACAATAACTCCTTAAAATTATGTCAAACACCTACACACAAATTCACGTCCAATGCGTAATGGCAGTAAAATTCCGGGCCTCGCTTATTCAGCCAGCGTGGAAAGAGCAATTGCATAAATACATTACAGGTATTGTACAAAACCATGGTCATAAAATGATCGCTATTAATAGCATGCCCGATCATTTACATTTGTTCATTGGGTTTAGGCCAAATCAATCCCTTTCTGATCTGATGAGATTGGTAAAGGGAGAATCATCCGAATGGATAAACAAGCAACAATTTATGCCTGCGGTTTTCAGATGGCAGGAAGGGTATGGCGCATTTTCGTATTCGCGCTCGCATGTGCAAACGGTTACAGATTACGTAATGAACCAGGAAGAACATCACCGTAAAAGAACATTCCTGGAGGAATACCAGCAATTTTTGGAACAATTCGAGATTGAATACGATGAGCGGTATATCTTTAAATTGCCGGAATAATGGTAATGTCGGTTAGGTTGTGCCCCTACGGGGCACTATAATATTTCATTAATTTTTTCTACCAACATTTGGCTCCTAACGGAGCCGAAAGAATTTGTATGTTGTAGATTTCTGACCCGTCGTAACCAAGGGGCTTTGCGTATCGTAGGCTGATCCCGTAGGGATCAAATGTTGGTAGAAATAGAAATTAAAAGACATCCGCGTGCCGTAGGTACGCAACGTAACCACCCTGTATGTCTTTTTCCCCGCCAACATTTGGCTTCTAACCGGGCTCCATCAAAACCGATCCCGTTAGGGATCAAATGTTGGTAGCATAAAAAACAAAAGAAGATTTGCGTGCCGTAGGTACGAAACCTAATGAACATGATTTGTGCATTTTTTATTCAAGCTGGAAAACCATTTCGCGCCAAATAATTCTCGTTTACATTATTTTATAACTACCTTGTTGATAATTAGAATGTTGTTAACAAATAAATCACAACCGCTTAACGTTTATATGAAAGCTTATCGCTTATTTTTATAGACCTATAAAAAAGGTCAGAAAAAATTAACTTAAAATAATTTATATGACCTGGAGAAAATTTAGCGGTGAAATTATCCAACTGCCCATCCTCGAAGAAGTTGAAAAAGCTATCGAACGGGAATCCCTGCTTGGCAATAAGCTTAAAGTTTGCATCGGTACTGACTCGCAAGTGAAAGGCAATGTCACCGATTTTGCTACGGTGATCGTTTTCCTGCGCGAGAAAAGGGGCGGATTTATGTTCATCCACCAGGAACGTACATCGCTGAAAATGAGCATCAAGGAGCGTATGCTGAACGAAGTGCAAAAGTCTATCGATATTGCCTATAAGCTGTGCGACCTGCTCGACCTGTATGATGTGGACCTGGAGGTACATGCCGATATCAATACCAACCCGATGTTTAAATCGAACCAGGCACTGCATGAGGCTATGGGTTATATTTTGAGCATGGGCTTTGTATTTAAGGCTAAACCGGAAGCTTTTGCCAGCTCCTATTGCGCTAATAAGATCGTGCAATAAACTAAGCGCAAAAGGTTTGCATTTGGCGTGTCATTTATATCTTTGAGGTATAAATGCAAATGCCATGTTGCCACTAATTGATATCGGAGAACTAAATTCGATCACTGAAAATATTATCCTCATTGACGCCCGTGCCGGGGCGGATACTTATCAACGCTATTTAGCCGGTCACCTCAAAGGTGCCCAATATGCCGATCTGGATAAGGATCTTGCCGTTAAACCGGAAAATCCGACTTATGGTGGTCGGCATCCTTTACCACCTCTTGAAGATTTTTCAAAGCTCCTGGGTAAATTGGGGATCACTCCCGAAAGCCACGTGGTGGTTTATGACGATAAGGCCGCTGCCTTTGGCGGGGCCAGGTTTTGGTGGATGCTGAAATCTATTGGGCATCAAAAAGTACAGGTGCTGAATGGCGGTTTGCAGGCTGCGATAAATGCCGGTATCCCGTTAAGTACAGAGCCGTACACTGCAACACCTGTACAACCATACCCCGTACCTGCAGAATATAGCGGAACAGTTGATATTGAACAAGCCGAAAAAGCTGCCAAAGACGAACATCAAATGGTGATCGATGTTCGCGAAGCGTACCGGTACCTTGGACAAAGTGAACCCATCGACCTGGTTGCGGGTCATATTCCCGGTGCCGTAAATCTGCCCTATACCCTTAACCTGGATGCCACGGGGAAATACCTGCCGCCCGATGAACTGAAAAAAGTGTTTGAAAAGACTTTCGGCGACGTTAAGCCTGATGAGGTGATCGTTCATTGCGGATCGGGGGTTACAGCCTGCCATACTTTATTAGGAATGGATTACGCGGGCATCAAAGGACCTAAATTGTATGTAGGTTCGTGGAGCGAGTGGTCAAGAAGGGATTTGCCGGTTGCAACGGATAAATAAGCGTAATTAGTATCCATGCAAATCAACTCAATTACTGTAAGAACAGCATCCATTGACGACCTGCCTATACTGCTTGAATTTGAACAAGGCATTATAAAGGCCGAGCGGCCGTTTGATACGACTTTACTGGAAGGCGAAATTCATTATTATGATATTGCTGAAATGATCCGGTCGGCAGATGTAGAGGTTGTAGTGGCTGAATGTGGCGGTGAGATCATCGGCAGCGGCTATGCGCGGATAGAACAGTCAAAAATTTACCTTAAACACCGGCAGCACGCCTATCTTGGTTTTATGTATGTAAAGCCCGAATACCGGGGCAAGGGTGTAAACAAACTGGTTATTGACGCATTGCAACAATGGGCGATGTCAAAAAACATTAACGAGTTGAAACTGGAGGTCTACAATGATAATCTTCCGGCTGTGAGGGCTTATGAAAAGATCGGATTCTCCAAACTGTTAGTGCAAATGCGAATGGGGATTCCTTCCCAAAAATAGTTACAAAACCTTTGGTGCCGGTATAGACAGGATGAACACATTAAAAATTAAGGTGACCGCTTACTGCATTGTTACAATTGAGTATAAAGGAGGCTCCTATGGAGCCCAAACTTCTGAGGGTATTTTTCTATAAACAGGAAGTTCCTATGGAACTAAAATCGGTTTTTTGATTAATTAAAGGCTCCGGCGGAGCCACCTGTTTGTAGAGTATCATAATAAAACAAACTGGCTCCATAGGAGCCCCCTACACAGGTTTATACATATTAGGTCGCTTAATGCGTTTATCTTCAGCGCTGTGATCAGTGACAGTATTTCTTCACAGCATCAACTGCTTCTTTCGAGCCCAATGCAACAGCCTTATTAAAATCGTCGCAAGCGCCTTTGGTATTCTTTTGGTTGAGCATAGCTAATCCGCGCTGGTAGTAGGTCAGGTCGTTTTTGGGGTCCAGTTTCAGGGCTTCTTTAAAATCGGCATTCATCAACTCCGTATCGCCTGGCACAAAGCTTTCGGCGAGGGCGCGGTAAGCATAAACTTTGGTATTGCCCAGGTTGATATATAAACAGCTATTGTAATCGTCTGCAGCACCCTGGTAGTCTTTTAAGGTCATTTTTATAGCGGCCCTGGTAAAATAAGCCTCATCATTGTCCGCGTTTATTGAGATGGCTTTGGTAATATCCTTTAGTGCGCCGTCGATATCTTTTAGCCCCATTTTGGCGCTTCCCCGGTTGGCGTAAGCATCCGCAGATTTTGGGTCGAGTTGTAGAGCCATATCGTAATCTGCGATAGCTTCCTGCGTTTTACCCAGATTTTGTTTGGCTATGCCGCGCTCTATATAGTAGATAGGTTTTTTGGTTTTGCTATTGATCAGTGAGTTAAATAAGGTCAATCCCTCATTGTAAAACCTGGCGCCTATCATCGTTTTGCCGAGGCGCAGGTAAAAGTCGTCATCCTTTGGGTTAAGCTCCATTATCTTTTTAAAATCCTGCACCGCACCGGGCCTGTCGCCAGTTTTGATGCGCCCGTTTAACCGTCTAAAATAGTCTTCAGGGTTGCCGGGATTTAATTCAACCGCTTTTTCATAATCCTCTAATGCACCTGTAAAATCCCTGCTGCTGTATTTGATCTCGCCCCTTATCGCGTAGCCATAATCATTTTTGGGCTGAAGGGCAATTGCTTTATTCAAGTCGGTCATTGCACCTGCTGTATCAGCCAATCCGGCTTTTGCTTTTGCTCTTGCTATAAAGGCGTAGTTATTTTTGGCATCCAGCTCCAGGGCGGTATCGGCATCCTCCTTTGCCCCGGTGTATTCTTTGAGGCCTAATCTGGCATCGGCGCGGCTTTGATAAGCATCAGAGCTTTTGGGATCAAGTGCTATCGACTTATTAAAATCAGCTATTGCGCCTTTTTTGTCGCGCATATTGCTTTTAACCAGGCCATCATACAGGTATAATTCGGCATTATTAGGGTCTACTTTTATCTGGTTCCCGAAATAATCAAGGGCGGTTTGATTATCATCATTATGGCCCAAAGCGCTGGCAAGGTATTTATATACATTGTGCATTTTAGGCTTAAGCTGGATGGTTTTTTTATAATCATCAATGGCAGCTTTATAGTTACCCAAATTACCCTCGGCGTTTGCGCGATAAAAAAAAGCTTCCGCATTTTTAGGGTTGAGGTTTACAGCTGTCGTATAATCAGCTATCGCACCCTTATTATCGCCTATATTCCCTTTTGAGTTAGCGCGATAAAAGATAAGGTCTGAATTTTGCGGATCGAGCTTAACCGCGACATCAAAATCAACAATAGCTCCCTTATTATCATTCAGGTTGCTTTTGGTAACACCCCGGTACTCATACAATTCGGCATTATTGGGTTTGATGAGTATCGCTTTATTAAAATCTTCCAGCGCCCCTGTATAGTCGCCTAAATTTGATTTGGCATTGGCGCGGTAGTGATACATATCCGCGTTGTGCCCGGTCAGCGAAATGGCTTTGGTGAAATCAGTTATCGCGTTTGCATAGGATTTATTAGCGTTATATGAATTGGCACGATAGAAATAAGCATCCGCATTATTCGGGTCAAGTTCAATTGTTTTTGTATAATCCTGTATGGCAGCTGAGTTATCATTCAGGTTGCTGTAAGCGTTGGCACGATAAAAATAGGGCTTGGCAGTAGTATTATTTAACTGAATAGCCTTTGTAAAATCGACCACCGCGCCTTTATAATCCTTTCGGTTGGATTTTTCGTTGCCGCTTTGCAAATAACTGTCAAAAGTTTGCGCGGCGCAGCAAAAAGGTAAAAGGAAAAATAAGATCAATAACCTGGTCATAAATTTTTATAAGCTAATTAGCCTTAATCAAATATATCTTAAAATGGCTTCAAAATTAACGAAGCCGATACGCTTGAGCCATCGCCCGTGTTACGGCCATTAATAAACGTGCCTCCCGTTAAAAATACTGAAAACCGCCGGGTAAACGAGTGTCCGTAACTCAACGAAACCTGGTTGAAAGCAAAATTCTTATTCACAGCCGGGTTAATTACAAATTTGGTAAAACTACTGGTTGAGTAAAATCCACCCAATGAAACAGAAAGCTGGTTTTTGAATTTACTGTCGAGCGTGATGCCAAAAGTGCCGTTATACCTGTCCTGTTCAGGGCCGGTACTGCCAAAATATTGCCTTACACCGTTCTCCAATGTAAAATAATAATTCTGGCCGAATAAATGGCCGCTGCCTGCAAATGAAAGTTTGATCTCGGCACCAGTTAGCCCGTACCCCAAAGTAGGATTGGTGTACATGGGGGTAATAACAGTTCCCTGTACCATAAAATAATAAATGTAGTTGATGTTTGCCAGGTAATACCTGATCCCGGTTTCAAGATCAGCTAAACCCATGGTTGTACTCCGGTAATTAGTTTGCTGGAAAGTATTGGTTACATAAGGCAACAGGGCAACAAATGTAAAACGCCTGCTGATACCATATTCGGCGTATAAGGAATAAGTGAGAGAACTAAAACGACCATTCATTGGGAAGGGCGTTTTTTGGCGCAGCGAGTCCCAGCCCTTATTGGCATAAAAGTAACTTACCGATGGCGAAAGCAATAAACTATGGGGCCTCACCGGAAAACCGCCGCCATAACTATTATAATGCAAAGCCATAAAAAGGATCGCTGTTATAAGGAAATGCTTAAATTTATTAAGGGTAAATTTCATATTATAGCTTAAAATAATGCGAATGTATCGCGCATCCACCTGCCCTCCAGATCCTTATACTTCATACTTATTTCGTGCCCCAGGTTCTTAAATACCATTATACGCTTGCGTGCTTTAATATTATTATAAGTGGCATATTCATTGTTAGGCGGTGCAAAGGGATCGAGCAAACCTATACCCATCAAAGAGGGGCAATTAATATTTACAGCGAAGTTTTTTGCCGTCGTAATAATCCAGGTTGCTTAAAACCTTGTCCATAGTCATTCCGGGTTGTGTAGCTACAAATTTGGTGATGCTGCTCATCGGCCACTCCACTTCGCCCACTAAATTGCGGATATCACATAATATAGGGTTTTGTGACGAGCACAGGTTGATGCGGTTATCCAAACCGGCCAAAGCAATGGCCAGGTAGCCGCCCATACTGCCCCCTGATGCTAAAATATTATCGTGCTGCAGGTTGGGCTGCGCATAAATAAAATCGACACACCTGATACAATCCATTATCACGCCGCGCATTACATATTTTTCTTTATCGGCGATATGATAAAATATAAACTCGTCGCGCCGGGTATTAATCGGCCCGCGACTGGTGCCCTGCCCCCGTGTATTCAGTGTAATAATAGCCAGGTCTTCATCCAGACCCACTATCGGGTCAAGGTCCACCTGGTAGCCCGGCAAACCGAGCAATACGGCAAACTTCCTTTTCTTATCGGTAGTTTTAGGGATGGTGAGCCAGCCGCGAATGGTATAATTATCAAGCGACTGCATTTCTATCTGATACACGTCCCGGTTTTCCGTATTCATTTTCGGCATCGGGGTGATCTTAAAATTGGGCTTTACTTTAGCCAGCTCATCTTTTGCATTTTGCCAAAACTGGTCAAAATCTGCGGGCCTGGCATAAGCTGACATGATCTTCTCCGGTTCTATGCCGAATGCCCTGCGGGTGGTATCGTCATAATCGGATACATTGATCATGAAGTTGACCTTATAAAAACCAGGCTTCAGATCGGGGATATGGAAATCATAATCGGCTGAACTGTTCCTGTCGATCTTTACATTGATACTTTTGGTAAATAGCTTAGACCCGGTTTCAGTAGTAACCAGGTAACTAACGCTCCCCGACTGGTCGGCCCCAAGTGTATTTTTTACAGAAAAGGTAAAATAAGCTGATCCGTTGAAAATGGCATTTCTATCATGCGCCACTACCTCGGTGCTTACTTCGCCATCAGCTTTAACTTGTAAATTACCTGCAAAAGCATTGCAAACAACGGCTAATAGGAAACAGAATATCATTAAAATTTTACCTGGTATCTTCACTATGCGTTATTTAGTTTAAAGTAAATATTTAAAGGTACTGTATAAAGCATTTAAGTTGTCGGTTTGCTGATCAGAAAATTTGATTTACGTATGTAATGATTTAAAGGTTCCTCTATAAACTTGAATAAAAATATAGAGATGGCGTTTAATACGATAAAAGCATATAACAAGTTTAAGCTATCCCACTCAAAGGGCGAATGCCAGTCTACACCCCATTTATCATACATGGTAAAGGCATGCTCGTTCATCCAATTAAATGAGGCGTGCAGCATGGTGTACATATAGCCCAGGTGTATCAAATAAAATATATAGGAGCTTTTGCCCAGCAGTTCAACAAAGGGGTTGGCTAATATTCCTTTCAAAACAGTGGTTTCGGTGATCAACCCGTAAAAGAATGTGGCGATGGATATGGCCAGCAGGTAATTATTAGTGGCGATGCCGAACGGGCTGTGCAAACCGGCTGTCCAGCCTTTGGGGATAGGCAGGCAGGCCATAATGGCCACGCAAAAGAAAATAAAGAAAAATCCGATATAGGTATAAGGTATTTTGTTGCTGCGTTCCAACCCACGCTTACGTACAAACATGGCTAATTGTATCCCCACAAAAAACTCGAAACAACGTCCGAAATAGGTATATAGCATCATGAAGGTGAAATTACCGAAAAAGCCATACCAGTTTACATTGTGGAAGATGAGCACCATTAAAACGCCGAAGCCGGTAATGGCCAGTATCTGCGGATAAAACCTGTTATATTTTTTTGTGATGAAGAATACAAACGGGGCCGAGAAATAAAAACACTCCTCTACCGTAAGCGACCAGCCCTGGGCGATACCTGTAAAATTTAGATCGTAAAAAAAGCCGCGCACAAAGGTGATATGCATAAAGAATAAACCTATTGCGTTGGGGAAACCATTAGTGATGATAGGGTCGCGGGTAAAGAAATAGTAAACAAAGGCGCCCAGCGTCAGCAAAAAATACATGGGGTATATGCGCGCCACCCTGTTTTTGAGGTATTGTTTAAACCAGTCGGCTGTTAGTTTAAAGCTATCAAAATAGCGGAATGCGATGAGGAAGCCCGAAAGCACGAAGAAGATAGTTACCCCGATATGGAACTCTGAGAAAAAACGCTTTAAAAAGTGCGGCAGATCCGCATCAAATACATAAGCATAGTGTGAAATAAAAACCAAATAGGCTGCGAGTGCACGTACGCCTGTTAATGCCGGAATATAATTTTGCAGGGCTCTATTAGACAAAACTTGTTTATTGAATTTTTACGCTGAATTTGTATTAATGTTTGCAACACCGGGGTATAAAGCAATATTAGTTAATGAACCACCTGTTTTAAAACAGTATTTATTAACGAATCGAAAAAAGTGTTGATAAAGATAGGATGCCTGTCATGCTGAGGCACTCGAAGCATGGTGGGCGAGGCCTTACCGCACATCCTTCGAGAGCCTCAGGATGACACCCTTTTTGATCTTCTTAAATCAACGCCGAACCCTGCACAATTCCCCTGTCAGCAATGGCGGTATCGATATAGAATTGGATCTCTGATTTTTTGAGGCCCCAGTTGGGCGCGATGAGCAGTTCCATATCCGAAAGACCGAACAGGCGCTGTATCACCAGGTCGGGGCGCACTAAGGGTAATAGTTCGCACAGGAAATCGGCGTACTCGGGCAGACTGAATAGTTTAAAAGGTTCGCGCTTGTATTTTACGCCCATTACCGAGCCCTCCACAATATGCAGGTGATGGAACTTCACAAACTTGATCTGCGGGAAACGGTTGATCTCAGCAGCATATTTCAACATCATCTCTTTAGTTTCCCAGGGGAAGCCAAAAATGGTATGTACGCAAACATCCAGCTTACTGTTCTCCGTTAGCTTTAGCGCTTTGATCAGGTCATCATGCGAGCAGCCCCTGTTGATCTGGTTGAGGGTATCGTTATAGATCGACTCCATACCCATCTCCAGGTCCACATCAAAACGGTCGGCATAACTTTCCAGCAGGGCGATCTTTTCGGCATCGATACAATCCGGGCGGGTACCTACGGATAGGCCAACAATATCTTCGGTATGATAACTCAAAGCCTCGTCATAAAGCATTTTTAAATAATGCGCCGGGGCATAAGTATTGGTATTGGGTTGAAAATAGATAATGAATTTATCAGCTTTGTTACCCTTGCGGGCGCGCTCCATGCCTTGTATCACCTGTTCGCGCACAGACGGGTTGTTGCGGGA
>Ga0206812_1025_pt1 | contig 46790 bp, 31 predicted proteins | sample Alteio_BWOrgCont_54_FD_152912 | JGI IMG/M metagenome (GOLD analysis project Ga0206812, IMG submission 152912) | Enriched cells from forest soil in Barre Woods Harvard Forest LTER site, Petersham, Massachusetts, United States -... | ecosystem: Environmental > Terrestrial > Soil > Temperate forest >... | reverse complement strand
TTTTATACCATAGGCCAGCGGAAAGGTTTGGGTATTGCATTAGGACATCCTATGTTCGTAACCAGTATTGATCCAAACACAAATACCGTAGTTTTAGGCACCCAGGATGAGTTGGAACGCAAGTCCGCCTGGGTTAAAAACCTGAATTTGGTAAAATATGCCAGCATCACCGAACCTTTGGAAGCCGTAACCAAGATACGCTACAAAGATGCCGGTACGCAAAGCACCATCGTTCAAATGGGCGAACATATGAAAGTTGATTTTCATCATAATGTATCCGGTATAGCTCCCGGTCAGTCAGCCGTGTTTTACGAAGGCAATGACCTTTTAGGTGGTGGCTTTTTAATGTAGTCATTGCAACATTTCAACCTTCCAACTTTACAACATTCCAACCTCGTAAAGAAAAAACAAATTTGCGTTTCGCTTTCTTTATGTTTTATTTGCAAAAAATAATCGCTTAAATGGCAAAAAACTTATTAATAGTCGAATCTCCCGCGAAAGCCAAAACCATAGAAGGATACCTCGGAAAAGACTTTACAGTAAAGTCGAGCTACGGGCATATCCGTGATCTGGTAAAGTCGGAGGATGCCATTGATATCAACAATAATTTCGCACAAAAATACGAGGTTCCGGCAGATAAGAAGCAGGTAGTAAGCGAGTTGAAAAAATTAGCCAAGGAAGCCGAAATGGTTTGGCTGGCATCGGATGAGGACCGTGAGGGTGAGGCCATTTCCTGGCATTTATTTGAAACTTTAGGTTTAAAGGATGCCAGTACCAAGCGTATTGTTTTCCACGAGATCACTAAACCTGCTATTTTAAAAGCAATCGATAATCCGCGTAAAATAGATTATAACCTGGTATATGCCCAACAGGCTCGCCGGGTATTAGATAGATTAGTTGGCTTTGAACTTTCACCTGTATTATGGAAAAAAGTAAAGCCATCACTTTCAGCCGGAAGGGTACAATCAGTTGCAGTAAGGCTGATAGTTGACCGTGAGCGCGAGATCAATAAATTTACAGCGGAAGCTGCCTTTAAGATAGTTGCCATATTCGGCAAAGGAAAAGAAGCATTTAAAGCTGAATTACCGGAGCGTTTTGCTAAACAGCAAGATGCCGAGAAGTTCCTTACGGATTGTATCAACGCCGCGTTTAATATCAGTTCGCTCGAAACACGTCCGGCCAAACGTTCACCGGCAGCACCGTTTACCACTTCGACGCTACAGCAGGAAGCCAGCCGCAAACTGGGTTTTTCCGTTTCGCGCACCATGTCGGTAGCACAGAAGCTGTATGAGTCGGGTAAGATCACCTATATGCGTACCGATTCTGTTAACTTATCGGATACTGCTTTGGATGCTGCTGCGAAGGAAATTAATTCGGCTTATGGGAATAAATACCATCAGCACAGGCAATTTAAAACCAAAAGCGCAGGCGCACAGGAAGCGCACGAAGCCATCAGACCAACGTATTTTGATCAGCATACCATTGACGGCGATCCATCAGAAAAACGTCTTTACGACCTGATATGGAAACGTGCCATAGCATCACAAATGAGTGAAGCTTTGTTTGAGAAGACAACCGCAAAGATCAGCATATCAACCCGCAAGGATGAATTGGTGGCCAATGGCGAGGTAATGAAATTTGACGGTTTCCTGAAAGTTTACCTGGAATCAGTAGATGACGAGGAAGAAGTACAGGCTGATGAAGACAACGCCATATTGCCGCCTTTAACCAAAGGTCAGCGACTTGATTTGCAGGAAATGACTGCGACCGAACGTTACTCCCGCCCTCCTGCCCGCTATACCGAAGCGAGTTTGGTAAAGAAACTGGAAGAGTTGGGTATAGGACGACCATCTACCTACGCCCCTACTATCTCGACCATCCAAAACCGTGGATATGTAGTGAAGGAAGAGCGCGAAGGCAAGGTGCGAAACTTCAGGGTGTTAACGCTAAAAGGCCAAAGCATTACGAAGGATGAAAAATCAGAAAATACCGGTGCCGAACGGAATAAGCTATTCCCAACGGATATTGGTAATGTGGTGAATGATTTCCTGGTTCAATATTTTCAGGGTATAGTAGATTTTAACTTTACCGCCGGTGTTGAAAAGCAATTTGATGAAATAGCCCAGGGTTTGGAAGAATGGACCACCATGATCCGCAATTTCTATAACCCATTCCACAAAGAAGTTCAAAATACTATTGAGACCGCTGATAAGGCCACTGGCGAACGCGATTTAGGCACCCACCCGGAGAACGGCAAAAAGGTTTCTGTTAGAATTGGTCGCTATGGGCCATTTGTACAAGTAGGTGAAGCCGCGACTGAAGGCGAAGAGAAACCATTATATGCCAGCCTGAGAGCGGGTCAAAGTATTGAGACCATCTCCTTGGCAGATGCGCTTGAACTATTTAAGCTGCCTAAAAAGGTAGGCATTTACGAGGACAAGGAAATGACGGTTGCCATAGGCAAGTTCGGCCCTTATGTGAGGCATAACAGCGCCTTTTACTCTTTGCCTAAAGAAATTGACCCTCTCGACCTTACAGAAGAGCAAGCTATAGAACTGATCATCGCTAAACGTAAACGTGATGCCGAAAGGCTGATGAAAACATTTGATGAAAATCCGGATGTAAAAATACTGAATGGTCGCTGGGGCCCGTATATCGAATTTGGCAAACAGAACGTTAAAATACCAAAAGGCAAAGAACCGCTGGAACTGACTTACGATGAGTGCAAGGCGCTGGCCGATGCAGAAGCCAAAGCTCCCAAAAAAGCAGGTGGAAAAAAGTTTGCAAAGAAGAAGTGACGAGTTAGTTGAGTGAGTGGTTGATTAAGTTGAATGGTTATCAACAACTTAATCAACTAAATCTAATTTAATCAACCCAATCAACTAAAAAATGATAAAAGACATCCCCGAAAATATTGTACAGGATATTGGTATCGCAGTGGCGCTTGAGGGTGAGAATGTCGAGAGCAAAACCTGGTATGTGTATCTCATCAACATGACAAAGGGGCCGATACAGAATGTGCTCATCACCTCCAAAGGCTATGGCGAGAAAGACGGCGAACAGGTAAAAACCTCCACCCTGCGCCACATGTTCCCGGTTGTGAATAACAGTGCTTTTGTTTTGATCGAACCTATCGATGAAGCCACGTTCGGACTGAATAATGAATACTGGCTCAGCTACTACATCGGCACCGAAATATTCGATAAAAAATTCATCTTCCTGCCCGAAAGCATAGTCGAATCAAATTTCATTAAACTCCCCATCCTGAATAAACCAGGCGTGATGATCCGGTAACTACCAACTGTCCACACTGACAAAACAGTGTCAGTACTTTATTCAAACTGTTTCCGTAAATTTGGATATGGCCTTTTTAGGTCTGTAAACCAATGCCTTTGTTGGTGTTATCACCAACAAACTGCAGTAATTCCGATCAAAATATCTTATTTCAAATAAATTATTTATTGTCGGAAATTTCATAATTTACGTTAAAAATAAACCTTATCATGGACGACGCCCAAGGCCTTTCTCCAGCCCGCAAACAATCATTTATTGCTATTGCGGCCTGTATGGTTCTGCTCTTAGTAGGCAGTGTTTTCTTCATTTTTCACAGGCGGAGTATATCGGCGGTTGATCCGGCTTTTAGCAAGTACATCGAGTCCTACACTTCTGGCATTATCTCCAAACAGGGCGCTATCCGTATCCGGCTGGCTGGCCAGGTACCGACTACCCATGTGCAGAATGATCAATTGCCCGATGGCGTGTTCGATTTTTCCCCTTCAATCAAAGGCAAAGCTTATTGGGTGGATGAACGTACCATCGAGTTCAGGCCAGATGAAAAGTTAGTTGCCGATCAAAGCTATTCAGTCGAATTTAAGCTGAGTAAGGTGATCGATGTTCCAGATAAGTACGACGATTTCAAATTCACTTTCCAAACCATCAAACCCGATTTTACGGTTTCCTTTGTGGGCCTGCAAACCGCTACCAATACTTCCATCGATAAAATGAAACTGGAAGGCGTTGTTCAAACAGCTGATGATGAAGACGATGCCGGTATCGAAAAACTGATCAGCACCAATTACGGTTCGCCTGTGCATGTCAGCTGGCAGCATAGCAACCCAACCCATACCCACAAATTTACCATAACCGAACTGGCACGCGCTGCCGATAAGGTAAACCTGCTTTCGGTGATGTGGGATGGCAGCAGCCTTAATGTGGATAAGAAAGGCAGCCAGGACTTCCAGGTGCCCGCCATAGGCGATTTTAAAATCCTGGCCATCACTGCGGTGCAGGACCAGGATCAATACGTGCTTGTTCAATTCTCCGATGCTATCATGGTAGGCCAGGAATTAAAGGGCCTGGTCGGTATAAAAAATGTAGAGGATGCCGCTTATACCATTGATGGCAGCACGGTTAAGATTTATGCCCCCGAAAGGCTGCAGGGCAATTACAGCGCCTTTGTAAATGAGGGGGTCGAAAATATCTCCCACAAAAAAATAACACAGGCATACAGCGCCAATGTTTTTTTTGAGAACCGCCTGCCATCCGTCACCATACCCGGCAAGGGCGTGATCCTGCCCGATTCCGGCAAATTAGCGATGCCTTTTGAGGCGGTCAACCTGAACGCAGTGGATGTGAGCATCATTAAGATCTACGAAAACAACGTCCCTCAATACTTTCAAAACAACGGTTTTGATGGCGGGCAGGAGCTGCGCAGCGTTGGCCGGCCCATCGTACAAAAAACCATTCGGTTAGACCAGGATAAAAGCCTCAACCTGAATAAAAAGAACCGTTTTATGCTGGATATTGACCAGCTGATCAAAGCGGAGCCGGGCGCTATTTATCGCGTTATCATAGGTTTCAGGAAAGAATATTCACTATACAACTGCAGTATGGGCTCACCGGTTCTCAAAAAGAATGACGCCAGCGATGATGAAGAAGGTGACAGCGAATACGATGGCGGCAATACCAACAAGATAAAAGATGATGACGATGATTTTTGGCAGAGGTACGATAACTATTATCCTGAAAGCTACCAGTGGAACGAGCGCTTTGATCCCTGCACCAACTCATACTACACCAAAGATCGTTGGGCTAAGCGAAATATCATCGCCTCCAACATTGGCCTGATAACAAAACGCGGCAACGATAATAGTATGATCGTAGCGGTAACCAACATACTAAGTGCTAAGCCCATGCAGGGGGTATCTTTAGAGTTGCTCGATTTTCAGAAACAAGTTCTCTATAAGGGCACATCAGATGCGGATGGTATGGCCAAGTTTGACCTGAAGCGTAAACCCTACCTGCTGGTTGCTAAAAATGGAGCCGAAAGAGGTTATTTGAAACTGGATGACGGAAGCTCACTCCCGTTATCCCGCTTTAATGTGGGTGGTGATGAGATACAAAGTGGCCTAAAAGGTTTTATTTATGGCGAACGCGGCGTTTGGCGGCCCGGTGATTCTATCTTCCTATCCTTTATTTTGGAGGACAAGTTAAAGACCCTGCCAGCCGATCATCCTGTCGAATTTGAGTTGTATAATCCTGACGGGCAATTGTATAAACGTATTACGCAAACCAAATCTGTAGATGGATTTTACAGTTTCCACACCGCGACAGATATTTCGTCGCGCACAGGAAATTGGTCGGCCAAAGTAAAAGTTGGCGGCGCATCGTTTGAGAAAAAGATAAAGATAGAAACCATTATGCCCAACCGTTTAAAGCTGAACTTAAGCTTTGGCGGGGCGACAGAACTGGTAAAAGGCAGCGACGCCAAAGGCACGCTGGATGCACACTGGCTTTTTGGTGGAATCGCTCAAAACCTGAAAGCCAAAGTGGATGCTTTCCTTTCGCCACAAAAAACTGCTTTCAAAAACTATCCTGATTATGTTTTTGACGACCCTACCCTGGCATTCAACACCCAAACACAAACCATATTTGATGGACGGTTGGATGCCAATGGCAAAGCAGATGTAAACGCTGATGTAGAAGTTGAAAAGCAGGCTCCGGGCCAGCTAAAAGCAAATTTTGTGGTGAAAGTGTTTGAACCGGGCGGTAATTTCAGCCTGCAAACACTCTCTCTTCCTTATAATGTCTTTTCAGGATACGTAGGTATCAAAACACCTGAAGGGAGCGATCTTTCGGGAATGCTATACACTGGCAAAGACAACCAAATCGAAATTGCTGATGTGGATACCAAAGGACATCCTTTTTCGGGCACACGCAATGTTGAACTGGAACTGTACAAAGTGCAATGGCGTTGGTGGTGGGATCAAACCGGGGATGAAATGAGCAATTTTACCCAGGATAAGTTTAACAAGCTGATCAAAACAGAAACCGTAAGGTTAACCAACGGGCACGGGAAATGGAATTTGCATGTCGATCCTGATTCATGGGGCCGTTATTTGCTAAAAGTGAAAGACCCCCAAACCGGGCACTCCACCGGGAAGATCATTTATCTCGACTGGCCGAACTGGGCCGAGCGGTTGCAGCAAACCAACCCAACCGAGGCCGCCATGTTATCCTTTACTTCGGATAAAACTAATTATAAGGTTGGCGACCAAGCTACATTGACCATCCCAACCATGTCTGACGGGCGCGCGCTCATCAGCTTTGAGAATGGCAGCAAAGTATTAAAAACAACCTGGATCGATACCAAAAAAGGACAAACACAATACCGCTTTACCATTGATGAAACCATGTCGCCAAACATATTCGTCAATGTAACGCTGTTACAGCGCCACTCACAGACGATAAACGATCTACCCATACGAATGTATGGCGCGATCCCTTTGACCGTTGATAACCCGGAAACCATCCTTAAACCGGTTATTAGTCTGCCGGCTAAGTTGCGGCCTGAAACGCCATCATCTATCACTATTTCGGAAGCATCGGGCAAGGAAATGACCTATACCATAGCCATTGTTGATGAGGGGTTATTGGATATCACCAACTACAAAACGCCAAACCCGCACGAAACGTTCTATGCAAAGGAAGCGCTCGGCGTTAAAACCTGGGATTTGTTCGACTATGTGATCGGCGCTTATGGCGGTGGTTTAGAGCGGATACTGAGTATTGGTGGTGATGGTACAGGTGGAGCAAATAAAAATGTATCGGTAAACCGGTTTAAGCCGGTAGTGAAGTTCCTCGGGCCGTTCCACCTGGACAAAGGCGAAAAACAAACACAGCGTTTCACTCTGTCGCAATACATCGGCTCGGTTAAAGCGATGGTGATAGCCGGGCACGACGGCAGCTACGGCTTTGCCGAAAAAGCGGTGCCTGTTAAAAAACCGCTGATGATACTGGCAACATTACCGCGTGTATTAGGCCCATCCGAAAAAGTGCAGCTGCCGGTAACCGTGTTTGCGTTGGAAAATAATATCAAAAACGTCAACGTTACCGTGCAATCAAATGCCTTCAGCAACCTGGCGGGCAACAACAGCAAATCGGTTTCCTTTACCAAAACAGGCGACCAACTGGTTACTTTTGATCTGGATGTGAAGGATTTTGTAGGTGTAGGGAAAGTAAAAATAATTGCCAAAAGCGGCAGCGAAACAGCTACTTATGATGTAGAACTGAACATTCGCAATCCGAATCCGCCAATAACTAAAGTGATTGAGAAGGAACTGAAACCGGGCGAGGTCTGGAACACTTCTTATTCGCCAATCGGTATGACTGGCACGAATAAGAACACGCTGGTTGTCGCTTCTATCCCACCTTTAAACCTGGCTAAACGACTGGATTACCTGATCGAATACCCTTACGGCTGCGTGGAGCAAACCACCTCGTCGGCATTCCCGCAATTGTATTTGAACCAGTTGCTCGATCTTAATCCTGAGCAAAAAGCCGAAACAGAGCGCAATATAAAAGCTACCATAGGCAGACTAAATGCCTTCCAGACTTCAGACGGTGGTTTAAGCTACTGGCCCGATGGCAGTGAATCAGACGAATGGGGAACCAATTATGCCGGGCACTTTATGCTGGCTGCACAGGCAAAAGGCTACAGTATGCCTATAGGATTTTTGGAACACTGGAAAAAATACCAGAAACTAAAAGCAGTCACCTGGGCACCTGATCCGCATAGGTTTTATGGTGACGACCTGGTACAAGCCTACCGATTATACCTTTTAGCGATGGCACGGTCGCCGGAGCTTGGGGCAATGAACAGGCTGAGAGAGTTCAAATATATCAGCATAGAAGCTAAATGGCGATTGGCAGCAGCTTATAAACTGGCAGGCCAGCCCGAGATAGGCTCGCAAATGATAGCAGGTTTGCCAACTACTATCAAACCGTATAACCTAATGTATGGAACCTACGGCTCAGACCTACGGGATGAGGCCATGATATTGGAAACATTAACGCTGTTGGGCCAGCATCAAAAAGCTGCTGTTTTATTACGCACGGTAGCGGCCCGGCTCTCACAGGATGATTGGTACAGCACGCAAACCACCGCCTATGCCATGATTGCCATTGCCCAATATTGCGGCGAGAATAAGTCGGCGAGTAAGCTGCAATTCACCTATAATTCAAGCGGAGTTAATTCAAAATCATACATCTGGCAGGCCGGTATGGCTGCAAACGGAGGTAAAGTAACACTTAAGAATAGTGGCAATAATCTGTTATATGTCAGGTTAATACAACGTGGGCAACCAACATCAGGACAAGATGTACAGTCCATCAGCAAACCGGGCATCTTAGAAATGCGTGTAGGATATTTCACTTTGGGCGGCAAGCCTATCGACCCATCAAAATTACAGCAGGGTACTGATTTTGTGGCACAGGTGAACATCAAAAACCCGGGTCATCGCGGGCGGTATGATAACATGGCGCTTACGCAGATATTCCCTTCCGGATGGGAGATATTAAACACCCGAATGATGGAAACCGAAGACGCATTTAAATCGTCAGAATCAAATTACCGCGATATCAGGGACGACCGGGTGAATACCTTTTTTAGCATACCCGAGGACAAGGAAGTGACTTACTATGTCATGCTGAACGCTGCCTATGCTGGTAAATACTACCTGCCCGCCACATACTGCGAAGCGATGTATGATTCCTCAATAAATGCTTTGGAGAAAGGGCAGTGGGTAGAGGTGGTTAAATAGCCCCTGTTGGAGAATATTGATCTAATAACATTATTAAAAAATGCTCCATAGGAGCAAAATGTTGGTAGAAAATTAATTATAAAAATATTACCGTGCCGTAGGTACACAACACATTGTTGTTACGTACCTACGGCGCGGTTTTTAGCATTTTTAAATTAAATCACCATTTCCGGTATATCCCCCTCAATTATCAATTTCCCGGCAGTAGCGTTTTTTATTTCTTCCACACTAACACCCGGAGCACGTTCCAATAATTTAAAACCACCTTCGGGCAACACATCCAGAACAGCTAATTCAGTTACGATCTTTTTCACGCAATTTATACCGGTTAGTGGTAAGCTGCATTTAGCCAATAATTTTGATTCACCGGCTTTGTTTACGTGCTGCATGGCTACGATGATATTTTCAGCTGATGCCACCAGGTCCATTGCGCCGCCCATGCCTTTTACCATTTTACCGGGGATCTTCCAGCTGGCTATGTCGCCGTTCTCAGCTACTTCCATAGCGCCCAGAATAGTCAGGTTTACTTTTTTCGCGCGGATCATCCCGAAACTCATAGCCGAATCAAAAATAGCCGAACCCGGCAATATGGTGATGGTCTGCTTTCCGGCATTGATAGTATCAGGGTCTTCTTCACCCTCAAAAGGAAAAGGGCCGATTCCTAAAAGTCCATTTTCTGACTGTAGCACTACATCCATACCCTCCGGGATAAAATTGGCTACCAGTGTTGGTATACCTATTCCCAGGTTTACGTAGTAACCGTCTTTTATTTCTTTAGCGATTCGTTTGGCTATTCCTTCTTTGTCTAACATAAATCTCGTTAATATTGTCATTGCGAGGAGGAACGACGAAGCAATCTCAGCAGAAAGGTTCGCCGTGCATGCTTGCGATTGCCACGCTATCGCTCGCAATGACAAGTTTGTTATTTTTTTCTAACTGTTCTTTGCTCTATCCTTTTCTCATAATCCTTCCCCTGGAATATCCGGTGCACATAAATGCCGGGCGTATGGATATGATCAGGGTCGAGTTCCCCAACTTCAACCAACTCCTCCACTTCGGCAATGGTTACCTTACCAGCCATAGCCATTACAGGGTTAAAATTACGCGCGGTTGAACGATATACCAGGTTACCCATCGCATCCCCCTTCCAGGCTTTTACTATGGCAAAGTCGGCTTCAAAAGCCAGTTCCATTAAGTAATCTTTCCCTTTAAAATTGCGCACTTCCTTCCCCTCGGCGACTTCTGTACCGATACCTGCGGGTGTAAAAATGGCCGGCATACCATAACCGGCGGCCATGCAACGTGTTGCCAATGTACCTTGTGGCACCAGTTCCACTTCCAGTTCACCGCTTAATAATTGTCTTTCAAATTCAGCATTTTCGCCTACGTAGGATGATATCATCTTTTTTACCTGTCGTTGTTTCAGCATCAGGCCGATACCAAAATCATCAACACCTGCATTATTGGAAATACAGGTAAGTTCCTTCACTCCTTTTTTCACCAGTGCAGCAATACAATTTTCAGGCAAACCGCATAAGCCAAATCCGCCCAGCATCAAGGTCATCCCATCGGCAATATCGCGGATAGCTTCATCAGCGCCACTAACAACTTTATTCATTTTTTATAATTGGTTGGGGTAAAATTAAACACGATTCCGGGATTTTATGGATTTATATGATTTTTATTAATGCAATAACAAAATATCCTGGCAGTCATTAAAATCACAAAATCGTGTCTTACCACTTAATATGCTGATCAATAAAAGCGATCAGCTCATCAGCCATTGCCTGCTGTTCTTTTATATTAGGATGGCCCGGTGTGTTTTTATAAGGGAAAATGTATGTCAAAATATTCTTGTCATCGATCTGGGCCACGGCTTTCTCTAAGTACCCGGGCCATGGTGCGCCTTCCTTTGTTGCATCCATGCTCCCTAATACACAAATGATATGTGCTTTAGTGTATTTATTCCGTATAGTTTTTACAAAATCTTTGTATGCTTTTATAATTTGCTCCTCAGTTGGAGCCTTAGTAAACCTGTATTTGAAATGCTCGTTGCCTGGGTCTTTGTTTAACGATGCATCATTCTGAAGCAAATTGATCACAACAACGTCAGGTGTATATTTCGAGAAATTCCAATGGCTCTCGGCATCAGTTGCATCAGCACGATAATACATTTCGGGCATGATCATCGGGTCATAACTTACCATTATCCCTATCCCGCTGCGCGAGGTATTATTAAATTCGGCATCGTAATGCCGGGCGGTAATAGCGGCATAAGCCAAATATCCATTCTCATACGGAGCGGTCCCTCTGTCTTGGCCGGTAAAATCTTCAACCGCATATCCACAGGTCATAGAATCCCCAAAAAATTCCATTTTGCGCTTTTTAGGTGCTGGTGCAGGTAATATATTCGTGCCTTTATCCAGTGAAAATTGGGAAAACCAGGTTTTACCCATAGCCCATTCTGTACGTTTAAATAACTCAAGGGTATGATTACCTGCAGGAAGGTTTGCAGCTAATGTATATTCTTTTTGAGTACTATCCGGATGAATGATCGCGATCACTTTATCATCAACGATCACATTAAAATAATTATCTCCATACTCATCCTTTAATGTGGCCTTTACCCCTGTACCATTAAAATTAATTTTGAGTGATGTGCCCGGCCACGAAAGCTCCGCGGCTTCATCCTGCATAATTATACGGCCTGAATAACGGATATGCGTATCATGTGACGTTACCACCGCGTTTTGCGCACAGCAAGCTATGCTGGCTACAGTAAGCAGCAGTACTAAGAAGTATTTGTAGCTCATGTTTAAGGCTTATATTATTTCAAATATACATAAGTAATCCCATCTCCACCCCTGTCGGCATGTTCATCTTCAACCCTGCTTACCGCGTCATATTTTTTCAAATAATCACGGATCAATTTACGCAAAATACCATCGCCTTTGCCATGTATGATCTTTAAGTTACTCATACCCATCATCAGGGCCCTGTCAAGCATCTTTTCTATTTCGTAAAGTGTTTCCTCGCCGCGCTTGCCACGCACATCAATTTCAGGGCTAAAGCTGGCAAAGTCATTAGTGTGCGTGCTAAAGCTTTTTCTCACCTCTTTTGGCAATTCCTTTTTGGATATTTTATGTACCCTGTTCTTCTTTGCCACGGTCCGCAGGTCGCCTATGGCAATGATCACATTGTCCTTTGCAATTTCCATTACCTGCCCGGTAGTTTCCGAATCATTCAGTTTCACCCAATCGCCGGGTTTTAATTCATCCGTTACCGGTTGCTTAACAACTACCTCGGGCTTTGTTGTGTTTTTTTGCAGTTCGCGGTTTAAGTTTTCGCGCAGGTGGCGGGTCTTTTCCTTATCTGCGTTACTGCTCTTTATATCTGAAATTGTATTTTCAACCAGTTTATTAGCATTTAGGATGATATTCTTAGCTTCCTGTTTGGCGTCGCGGATAAGTGCTTTCTTATTTTCTTCGAGATAGCTTTTTAACGTCTCGTTCTCGGCGAGCAACTCATTAACCTTTTTTTGCTGCTTTTCGAGGCTGAGTTTGGTATCGAAAATTTCCTTCTTATCACGCTCCAGGTCAATCAATAAAGTATCCACTTTCTTTTGGCTGATGCCGATCTTATTTTTAGCCAGGTTAAGTACATTTTGAGGCAGGCCTATTTTCTGCGCTATTTCAAAAGCATAAGAACTGCCCGGTTTGCCAACTTCCAGCCTGTAAAGCGGTTTCATCTCCACATTATCAAACAGCATGGATGCGTTTTCAATGCCTTCTGTATGGCTTGCAAAAACCTTTAGGTTTGAATAGTGAGTAGTCACCATCCCTTTAACCTTTTTATGGTTCAGCGTTTCCAGTACCGCTTCGGCTATAGGGCCTCCAAATTGAGGGTCTGTACCTGTACCAAACTCATCTATCAATACCAGGGTTTTGCCATTAGCCTGTTCCACAAAGTTTTTCATTTTGGACAGGTGGGCGCTATAAGTACTCAGATCGCTTTCAATAGACTGATCATCACCAATATCCACAAATATCTGCTTAAACACACCAACGGTGCTTGCCTCTGCTGCAGGGATCAGTAAGCCCGCCTGCACCATCATTTGCAGCAACCCAACGGTTTTCATACAAACTGATTTACCCCCAGCGTTTGGTCCCGAAACGACTACGATTCTCACCTCCTCATCAATAGTTACATTGAGCGGCACTACCGGCTTTTTTTCGGCTTTAAAGCTTAATAACAAAAGAGGGTGCCGGGCATTAAACAGTTTGAGCTTAGCCTCATTAACCACGATAGGCATTTCCGCTTCAATATCAATAGCAAAAAGTGCCTTGGCCCGCACAAAATCAAGCTTTGTTAATAATCCATGGTAGTATAACAAAAGCGGCACAAATGGCCTAAGCTCATCTGTTAATGCGGTTAATATTTTTATGATCTCCCTGCGGCGCTCAAATTCAAGATCACGGATACGGTTATTTAAGGTGAATACCTCTTCCGGCTCCATATAAACGGTTTGGCCTGATGAAGATTCGTCATGGATAAAACCTTTCAGCTTACGCTTATTTTCTGCTAATAACGGGATACACAAGCGGCCGTCCCTTACGGTTAATGATCCGTCCGCAGTCCAGCCGCTGCTGGATGCATTTTTAAAAACCTGGTCTATTTTTTTCCTGGCTTCCTGTTCTGCCTTTGCAATTGCCGAGGTAAGCTCTGCCAACTCGCGCGAAGCATTTGGTTTTATCTTTCCTTTGGGGTCGATGACCAGTTCGATCTTTCTAAGAATAGTTTTTTCGATAGGCAGATGTTCAAATAAAGCTTCTAAGTTGGGATACAGCCCCTCACGTTCATTAAAATAAGCGATCACTGCAAAGACAGTCGATAAAGAGGCATGTACCTGGAAAAACTCCTCCTCTGTTAAAAATGCACCTTCTAATTTGGCTTTGTTTGCCAATGATTTGATATCGAAAAAGTGATGGATAGGCAGTGCGTCATCATTCTCCAGTATATTTTTAAATTCATTGGCCTGGCTCAAAAACTTCAGGATCTGATCGTAATTATTCATCACCTGTATTTTATCAACCATTTGCTGGCCCATAACACTCAGGCAGTGCACTTTGATCAGCTCTTTGATCTCGGTAAATCCAAGCTTATCAACACTATTTGTCGGGTATAGCATTTTTGTTAGGGCGCTTGTTGGGTGGATAGGTTCTTTGTTTAGGCGGATTGACCAGTTGATGGATCGGTGAATTTTTGAGCGTTTTTGCTAATGAATCAGATCGCCTTTTGTTATCCTTTGCCATTAGCAACTGGTTTATCTTAGTAAGCGAGTCCGTTTTTCGTTTAAGATTGATCGTTATTTTGTCATACATCGCTGAGAGTATTTCAGGATGTAGAGAATAGTATTTAAAGCTTTTTCTAAACTGAGCCGAGTCGGTATTAAATTTTTTAAAAGTAGCCAGGTATTTCCCCATACCGTATTTATATACGGTATCAGGTGCCTGCATTACATTATATATACCACCATCAATAATATGAATATCAGTCAACAGGTTGCTCATTTGTTCTTCCTTAATAATTCCGGATGGAATTGAGTTTCTGGTACAAGCAATCAAAAAAAGCAATACTGAAAAAAACAGGCTATTATATTTACGCATTCTGTAATTTAGCGGCGATTATTTAGGCAAAACTACGGATAAATGAGCATAGCAGATAATATAGAAAGCTTAAAAAAAGAAACTGATATCATAAAAGTGACCCTGATAGCTGTATCTAAAACTAAAACAGTGCAGGATATAGAAGAAGCTTATAAAGCAGGGCAGCGTTTATTTGGCGAAAATACGGTTCAGGAACTGGTTGATAAACACGAACATCTGCCAAAAGATATCCAATGGCACCTTATAGGTCATTTACAAACTAACAAGGTAAAATATATCACACCGTTTATCAGCATGATACAATCTGTTGACAGCTTAAAGCTTTTATCGGAAATTGATAAACAGGCCCAAAAAAGCAACCGGGTTATCGACTGCCTGTTACAGGTGTATATTGCAGATGAAGAAACCAAATACGGTTTGGGATTTGATGAAGCGATTGAGCTGTTAAGGTCAGAAGAGTACACCAATTTAAATCATATCAGGATTAGGGGACTAATGGGGATAGCCACCAATACCGACAGCGAAAAACAAATAAAAGATGAATTTTACGAGCTGAAAACCTTTTTTGATGGCGTAAAGCAAAGCTATTTCAGGAAGGACCCAACTTTTGATACTTTATCCATGGGCATGTCATCCGACTATAAAATAGCCATTGAGCAAGGCAGTAATATGGTACGACTTGGCAGCACCATTTTTGGCCAGCGGGTTATTAAACATTGGAAAAACAATTAAGGTGTCGGCTGCAAAATAACCAATGATATAATGACTAATGACCAAATGACTATAAATTTAAGAGTAGCAAAAAAAGAAGATTGTCCGCGTTTACTTGAGCTGGTGCTTGAGTTGGCCATTTTTGAAAAAGCACCAAAGGAAGTAACTGTAACGCTGGAAGAGTTTGAAGAAGCGGGTTTTGGAAATAAACGGGTGTGGAAAGCATATGTTACAGAATCCGATGGTTTGATCACAGGCTTTGCTTTGTATTATATCCGCTACTCTACCTGGAAGGGTACCCGGTTATACCTGGAGGACCTGATCATTACTGAGAGCTGGCGTGGTAAAGGGCTCGGCAAGATGCTTTTTGACCGCATGGTATTGGAAGCCCGTGAGTTGGGTTGCAATGGCATGACCTGGCAGGTGTTGGACTGGAACGAACCCGCTATAAACTTTTATAAAAAATACGAAGCGGCTATTGAGGCGGGATGGCTTAATGCCTCCTTATCAAAGGATCAGATCTTAAACTATTAACAATTATGAACTTTAAGCATACTCTTTTTTTGATTATTGTGGGTTGTGGGTTAGCTTCATGTCAATGGGGTAAGCCTGGTGCTAAAAATCCTGCTATCACAAAAGACACTTTAGCTTATACGTATCAAAACTTTAAAGAAAGAGCATCGGATTGCGGTGATAAACCGGATAGCAGCTGTACGGTCGTAAAAATAATTTATCCGGAGTTTAGCGGTCAAAGAGCATTAAACGATTCCGTTACAAGCAATTTCAACAAGTTGTTTGGTGATGACAAAAAGCCTGATACCAGCCTGAAGCAAATATCCGAAAGCTTTATGGGCCAGTATAATGATTTTAGAAAAGAGGAACCAAAATCAACCTTATTCTTTTTGTTGGACGCCCATGCCAAAGTAGTGAAACAAGATTCAAGCCTGGCCACCATAGAAGTAACAGGTTATAGCTACACCGGAGGTGCGCATGGGGTAAGCTACACTTATTACATTAACTGGAATACAAAAACAAATAAAAGCATCTCGTTAGATGATATTTTGGTTAATGGCTATAGTGACAAACTAAACCATATAGCTGAACAACAGTTTAGAAAAAATGAAGACCTGAGAGATACTTCATCGCTTGCCAATCAGCATGATTACTTTTTTAAGGACGGTAAATTCAGCTTGCCTGATACTTACCTGGTCACTCCTTTAGGCATCAAGTTTTTGTATAACGTTTATACCATAAAACCCTATGCCGCGGGCCCAACGGAACTTTTATTAACTTATATCCAAATCAAATCACTCATAAAACCCAACACGGTTTTGTCTCAATATATTAAATAATGCTTGTTTTTAAATTCGGAGGGGCATCGGTTAAGGATGCTGCGGGTGTTGCAAATCTCGCTCATATCGTTAAAAAATATACTGGCCAGCAGTTGCTGGTCGTTGTTTCGGCAATGGGTAAAACCACGAACGCACTTGAGAAGCTGACTAAAGCATATATGGATCAGGTCGATGACCTGAATACGATTTATGCAGAGGTAAAAGAATATCACAACCATATCCTGAACGGCCTCTTTGAGCCTTCACATCCAATCTATAATGAAATAGCCAACACTTTTGTGGAGATCGACTGGATGATAGAAGATGAACCGCATAATGATTATGATTTTGTGTACGACCAGATCGTATCTATCGGCGAATTGGTTTCCACGCGCATTGTTGCTGCTTATTTAAATTTGTCCGGCATAAAAAGTCAATGGCTTGATGTGCGCGGGTATATTCATACGGATAATAATTATTGCGAAGGAAATGTGGATTGGGATAAAACCCGTAGCAGTATCCGCAAGGATATCCCGGCCATGTTAGAAAAAGGCGTTGTTGTTACACAGGGCTTTTTAGGTGGAACATCAGAGAATTTCACCACTACACTTGGCCGCGAGGGTTCTGATTACACCGCATCGATATTAGCATCATGCCTTAATGCTGAATCGGTGACTACCTGGAAAGATGTGCCCGGAATACTGAATGCCGACCCTAAGTTTTTTGCCGACACGGTTAAATTTGACGAGCTATCCTATACCGAGGCTATCGAAATGACCTATTATGGCGCCAGTGTCATCCACCCCAAAACAATCAAGCCATTACAAAACGCTAAAATCCCCTTACTGGTAAAATCATTTACTGATCCGGATGCAGCGGGAACTGTGATCAAAGAAACAGCTAACTCTGTTTTTCAAAAACCGGTGATCATCCTAAAACAAAACCAGGTTTTACTTTCCATATCAGCTAAAGATTATTCTTTTATATCCGAAGATCATTTAAGTGATATTTTCAGGCTCTTTTCGCAAAATCATGTAAAGGTAAATGTGATGCAAACGTCAGCGTTGAGTTTTACGGTTTGCTTCGACTGGTATGCCGAACGTTTTGAAAAATTATTAGCCGGACTTAACACCGATTTTAAGGTAAAATATAATAACGGCCTGTCTTTAATCACCATACGGCATTATAAGCACAGTGCTTTAAGAGAATTGACCGCTGATAAAATAGTCTTGTTAGAACAGGTCAGCAGGAATACAGCACAAGTGGTTGTAAAATAGCTTATATTTTATTCACGCGAAAAACCTTTTTTAGTGTATAAATTACTTCAATTTATATACATAATTTATACCTTTGCCAATCTTAACTATGTTTTTGAGAATTCAAACTAAAATATAAATATGAAAAGAGTTAGCATCATACTCACTGTTGTAGGAATAATTTTAATATTCGTTGCCATTTTTTACTTCAGGCCGGCACTCAACGTTGTCGACTCTGATACGATGACAGTAGGCCCCAATGGAGTAAAAACATCTGAGTGGCCCCTGTTTGTTGGTATCCTTACCACGTTTGTAGGTATTTGCTTCTACTTCATCAGCGTAGCTAACGACAAGAAAGCCAAGAACTAACCAAAAATACTTTCTATACCCTAAAGGGATATATGCGGAAAATGAAGCCGGATATATCCCTTTTTTATTGATGTACTGACAAAACAGTGTCAGTACTTTCCTCAACCCGGTTTCGTAAATTTGTATATATCCCGTTGACTCACCCCGACTTTCTCCGCTAGCCAGCGGAAAGAGGGTTAAGAGTTTTTTCTTTTCTTTAATCCCCTCTTTGCGGCTTGCCGCAGAGAGGGTGGTCGAGCGAAGTGATGACCGGGTGAGTCTAATTGATCAGTTGCGATAACTGATCCGAATTGTTCTTTGACATCTTGATTCTTTTTTTGATTTTTCACCCTATCATGGTACTGGGTCAGGTTGAATTTGTAACTATTTCCTATCTTTAGGTCAAAACGCATATCATGAAAAAGTTTACGCTAATCGGCTTGCTTTGCACGGCCTTTTTGTTGGGTTATGGTTTCAGCCGTGTAACCAACCCGGCCAATAGCGGCCCGCGCGTGACGGGCCTCGGCGGTATTTTTTTTAAGGCCAAAGACCCCGCGGGGCTAAAAGCCTGGTACAGCAAAAACCTGGGCATCCGCATCGGGGGGTTCGGTTCAAATTTTGAATGGCACCAAGGCATGGACAGCACAAAGAAGGGTTTTACCATATGGGCGCCGTTTAAGGAAACCACCAAATACTTTCAGCCCTCCGAAAAGCAATTCATGATCAATTACCGCGTGGAAGGGCTGGATCAGCTTTTAGCCCAAATGAAAACGGCGGGTATCCTGCCAACTGACAGCGTACAAAAGACGAGCTATGGTAATTTTGTACACTTGATGGATCCTGAGGGCAATAAGATCGAATTATGGGAACCCATTGATGCGGAATTTGCCAAAATGGGCACCATCACCACCAAATAAACGATAGTTGTGTCTATTAGCCTATGGTCGATGTTATCACCGCACCATCCAAAGAAAACATTTAATTGACTCATAGGTTAAACACTTATTATAAAGTGTTACTGATATACTAATAAATTGAATTTGAAATATTTATACTCTGATAGCTGCAAGCTTTCTTTACTAAAATTTTTATTACTGGTCTTGTTTACAAGTATTTATAGCATTGCCTACAGCCAGGTAGGTTCCCCTGCTGATTCGCTCAAAGCGGATTCTTTGGGTGCTAAAGGTAAAAAGATCCAAAAGCCGGTAGAAAATTTAAATAGGCAATACGATTTTGGTGATCTAACCCGCAATATTCTCCATCCCAAAAGGAAGGCTGATACACTGCATAGGGGATCGGGTATTACTATTGTACCTAATGTTGCTGCTAACCCCACTATCGGGGGTCAGTTAGGAATTAAGGCTGTTGCTGGAAGAAGATTAGGCGATGATCCAAATACATTGCTATCAATTGCGGCTACATCAGCTTCCATCACAACCAAAGGGATCATTTATTTTTACGTCAATCATAATATATTTACCCCAGGCAACAAGTGGAACATCCAGGGAAATTTTGTAGTCGCGAAAACGGTAACACCGGATTATGGTTTTGGAATAGGCCGTGATATCACAGGAGGAAATGCTATAGACAATGTACTGACAGACCCTGCCCGCAAAGTTTATCCCATCCATTCATATTATTTAAACTTTAGAGAGAAAATATACAAGGAGGTTGAAAAACATCTTTTTCTCGGCGCCGGCCTGGAATTTAATGTAAGGCGCGACATTACAAACAAGGATACTGTTAATAATGCAACACCTTCCAGCGTTTACAATAATCAGCACGGGCTTCCCCAGAATCATTACTCGGCAGACGGTTTTCTTTTTAATGTAGAGTACATCACACGCGATAATCCAAACCGCGCCTACAAAGGAATTTATTTTGATGCAGGTTTCCGGGTTAACCAAACATGGATAGGGAGCACAAAAAATTCAGTACAGTTTACTACCGACTTCAGGAAGTACTTTAGCCTGTCAGATTCCAGCCCCGAAACCGTGATCGCCTTATGGAACTGGGGTTCATACTTGCTCAGCGGCACCCTGCCATATCTTGAATTACCCGGGACGGCCAGGGATGTAACTTTTAGAAGCGACAGGGGTTATACCTCTCAATATTTTAAGGGTACGGAATTTAACGATACAGAGGCTGAATTCCGCTTCCCTATATTAAGTAACAAATTTATCAGCGGTGTCACCTTCGTAAATATGCAAAGCGGCAATGACGAACAGGGCACCAAAATATTCCAGGTGTTTCAGCCGGGCTACGGTGCCGGTTTACGTGTGTTGTTCAACAAAGTCACCCGTACCAACCTGGCCCTTGATTACGCCTTCGGCAGATATGGCAACAAAGGGTTTTTCCTTAATTTAAATGAATCATTTTAGGAATAGTATATTCTAATTTCGCTGGTAAAATAAGCCTACACTCCGCTAAAAATAGAAAATCCACCATCTACACAAATCATCGATCCGGTAACAAAGGCTGAGGCATCACTTAACAGCCATACCAGTGCCCCTATTAGCTCATCGGGATGACCAAAACGCTTAAAAGGGGTATTCCTGATCACCGATTCACCCCTTGAGGTATAACCGCCTTCGGGTTTGGTTAATAAATTCCTATTCTGCTCGGTCAGGAAAAATCCCGGTGCAAGGGCATTCATCCGAATAGTATCGCCATAACGACTGGCCAGTTCAACAGCAAACCATTGGTTATAGCAATCAACCGCAGCCTTGCCCATATTATAACCAATCACTTTGGTAACGGCCCTTTTTGAGTTCATGGACGAAATATTGACGATACTTCCCTTACCTGTTTTAGCAATAGCTTCACCAAAAACCTGGGTGGGCAATAATGTACCCCATAAATTCAGGTCCATTACCTGTTTCATGCCATCAAGGTTCATTTTAAAAATGTCCTCATCCGGCTGTAAAACACCCTGGGGCATATTACCACCTGCCCCGTTCACTAAACCGTCGAGCCTGCCAAATGTATCCCATACTTTGTTTTTGGCAACCACAAGGTCCTTTTCGTTTAATACATCAGCAACAAGGGCTACAGCCTTGCCGCCATTTTTATTGATGGCCTCTACCCTTTCATTTGCAACTGTTTCGTTGCGGCCAAGTATCCCTACAGCCCCCCCGGCCTCTACAATTCCGTTCACGAACGAATTACCCAATATGCCGGTCCCACCGGTAACAATGATCACTTTGCCTTTTAATGAATATTTGTTTTCCACTATGTATCTCTTTTATTTGATGTCAGGAATAGATATTGAGTCCATATCGGTGTAATCCAAATTCTCGCCCGACATACCCCATATAAAGCTATAACTTGCAGTACCGCTACCCGAATGTATGCTCCAGGGCGGTGAAACTACCGCCTCATAATTATCCATGGTAATATGCCTTGTTTCATCACCCTGCCCCATGTAATGAAATATTTTTTGGCCCACCGGCAAATCGAAATAAAAATAAGCCTCCATGCGCCTGTCATGTGTATGCGGGGGCATAGTATTCCAGATACTGCCCTCGTGCAATATAGTAAGTCCCATCACCAACTGACAGCTTTTTATACCATCCGCATGGATATATTTATTGATGGTGCGCCTGTTTGCTGTTGAAGTATCGCCGGTATGTACTTTAGCGGCTTCAGTATTTGTCATCAAAGTTGTGGGATAGTTGATATGGGCAGGAGCCGACAGTATATAAAACACAGCAGGATGCTCTTGATCTCTGCTTGAAAAAGCAATGTTTCTTACACCTTTTCCCACATACAAACAATCCAGTTTTTTTAGTGAATGAGTTTGCCCGTCAACTATTACCTCACCATCACCAGCCACGTTGATGATACCCATCTCTCTGCGCTCCAAAAAATAGTTGGCCCGCAGGTTTGGATAGTTACCCAACTCCAATACTTTACCTGCCGGATTGGCCGCACCTACTATCATGCGGTCATAATGAGTATAAACACAGTTAATTTGATCTGCCTGTACTAATTCCCCGATCAAAAATCTTTCCCTTATCAAAGCTGTTTGATAGGATTTAAAATCATCAGGGTGAACACTGTGTAATATTTTCAATTTAAGATCGGTTTAATGTTTCGATGGATACAAACCTTGCAAAAGATCGGATATTTACCAAACATATAAAATTTAATTTTTCGATTAATGCCTGTTTACATTAACTTCGGTATTATCTGATTGGATTACATGCTGTATCAACAAATAGTAGCTTTTTTCACGTCTTTTAATTGAACCCTTTATGAGAGTTTTTTGCCATTACACCTTACTGTTAACCTTGTTTATTACGATTAGCTTTAATGTATCAGCGCAACAAACTGACACGCAAAAGTGGACAGCCAAAACCGCAAAAAAATGGGTCAAAAGCAGCGTATGGCGCAATGGGCTATCCCTTAAGCCACATTCATCAATAAATAATATTGAATTTGCCGAACAATACGAAAAGAATAAAGAGGGCTGGGATAAAGCATTCTTGTTTTTGAGCGATCCAAAGCTGGATACTTTGGCACCTGGCAAATATATTATTGATGGCACTAATGTTTATGCTACCATAACTAACGTTCCTTCAAAGGAGTTTGACCAGTCAGCCTGGGAATCGCACCGCAATTATATCGATCTGCACTATGTGATCAAGGGTGAAGAGAAGATCGGTGTTGCTCCCATTGGGTCAGCCACAGTTATAAAACCATATGATGCCGCCAAAGATATTGCAAATTATACTGTAGAGGGGAAATATTACATAGCATCGCCGGATGAGTTTTTCCTGTTTTTTCCGGGGGATGCCCATCGCCCCAATATAAAGGTTGCCGGATATGATACGGTTAAGATCAAAAAGTTGGTCATAAAGATCAGGTATATCAATTAGCTTAATAAAGATTGGTGAAATTTCGATGAGGAGGAATATGATGTATAAGGGCTCACCGCACATCCAAATTACTGGCGCTTGTCAAGAAAAAGTGTACTTAAAAATAAAGCAACCAGCACACCTAAAATGATATAGTGGATATGAGGAACATGATAATTCTTGTCCTGTATCTTAAATGTTATATTAAAAAGAACAATACTTATAATTGGAAACCACAGGAAGTTTCGAAATATTGGAACTTTTTTCATTTGTTATTATTATATATCTAATTCATAGGCTATGGTTATTTATTAACGCTGTCCGCCTACTGGTTAAACTGAAATATTAGAATTTAAATTTTGATTCAAATATAATCTTTACAAAATCAAAATATCGCTGCAAGTCATTAAAGCCTGATCAGGTATAATTTAGCGCAATAATATTTAATGTTTGAATATCATTTATTATAGGGTTGCCTGTATAGAAACAGGCAAAAGATACTTTTATATATCGATAATCGTATCTGAAATTATTGATGCCTCTAAATGGGCAACCCCCGCTTTGAACACACTTAATAAAATCAGTGTGTTCAAAGATGAGGGTTTAAATTTAAGGTAAAGGTTAAAATATATTAGCCTTATAGACAATCAATAGGCGTTTTTATCACCTGTAACTGTTTTAAAAATCGTTAAAAATATGATCTTAATGTCAAGCAGGAAAGTCCAGTTTTCAAGATACCACACATCGGCCTCAACACGTTCAAGCATAGCTTCAGTGGTTTTGGTTTCGCCGCGCAGACCATTTATTTGTGCCCAACCGGTGATCCCTGGTTTCATAAAGTGGCGCACCATAAATTGATCTATCAAACTTGAATACTGCTCAGTATGGCTCAACATATGTGGACGTGGCCCTACTGTTGACATATTGCCAATTAATACATTAAAGAACTGTGGAAGCTCATCAAGGCTGGTCTTACGTAAAAAGGTTCCTATTTTGGTAATACGCGGATCTCCTAATGTAGCTTGTATATGATTAGATTCGGCATTAACCCGCATACTTCTGAACTTGAAACATTTGAATTCGTTGTTATCGCGTCCTGAACGTAATTGGGTGAAAAATATCGGCCCACTGGATTCTAACTTGATCAATATGGCCAATATCGGGAATAACCAACTGAAAACGAACACTATGATCAATAAAGAGAATACGATATCAAATATACGTTTGATAGCCCTGTTCAGTATATTTTCTAAAGGTTCGGCCCTAACTGATAGAATAGGTATGTTACCTAAGTTTTGCAGATACGAAGTGTTTTTAAAATACTCATGATACTCAGGCACTATTTTGAACCTGATCAGGTTTTTATCAGAGTCTGACATTAAACGCTCGATAGTTTTATGTTCAGAATAAGGTAATGCACAGAATATTTCTTCAACATTGTTTTTAAGAACATAATCCATACAAAGGCTGGTATTACCAAGATACAGGCGCTGGTTAGAAACCCTTGACGGATCATCATCAAAAAACCCCAACAGATTGTATCCTTTAAGGATTTTGTTATTAAATTGATCATACAACTCGTTACCGGCGCGGCTGGCGCCTACTATAATAGCATTACGTGAGTTACTTAATAATAAATGATCGCTTTTTCTGATGGCAAAAAAGATAATTTTCCATGAACCCAGCAAAACACCAAACAATGACATTGAATAAAACAAATACTCCTGGGTAATAAAATATGATTTGGTTCCTATTATCAAAAGTATGATGACACAAATTAAACTCAGATACAGCAGGTAAGTTTTAATTGCACAGTGATAAACTTTTAAGTCGATGTCTGAAACCGAATTATATAGGCTGGTGATGTTTGATGATAAAAGCCATAAAAGGTTAAATACCAATACTACCGGCAGATAACTTTTGTTGTTCATCCATGGTATTAATGAACTGTCTAAAAGATTATAAACCAGTATCAACGAAATGTTGAGTAACAGATAATCTAAGGTTAGATTTATTACGTTGTAGAACTGTTTGTATCTGTGTAACATATTTTATAGGATTGCTGTGACTATTAGTATGCAATAACTATGCATTAAAACCGATCAAGGGCCTGATAATTCATATTTTTCATCATTTCTACATATTAGCATATAAAAACTACGCTATAAGTCATACTTTCCTATCATAAAGTTAATATTTGAAGCTATTTGATATAAAAAAGTAAATTCCTGGGTGGGCAATAATATCCCCAGTTGAGTAAAAGTTTATACACGGCCCGATGACTGATTTAATAAACAGAAGTATAGTTTTTTATACAAGCTTTTTAAAAGGTTGACAGAAGATTTAAATGAATAAAATCCGACCTCTAAATCAGGATGGAGATTAATAAGATAGCCTGATAATTTGATAAAAGCTCAAGTATTTCAAAGGCCGGAAAAGTATATCCCGGTAGGTAGTTAAGCTAATTATTAAAGAAAAACACAAGCAAATAATAACAACCAAAAGGGCAATAATAAATAAATAATACCAGGATTGCTAAATCAGTTAGGGTACAAGTTTGATAAAAGGGATTATTTGAGGACCACAGAAACCATCATATTCCCAAATATATCAAATGGTTTAAGCAAACCATATATGATCTTTGCAGCTTTGTATTGTAATGATTTTGGAAGTTTATTTACGATTTTCGAAACAGCAAGGCTGTGATCCCAAAACCTAAGGACTTTTATTAATTTGTAGTCCTTTAGCATCATGCTTTTAACTGTTTGTGTTACCATCCTTTTATTCCACCTGAATACATAATTCACTGCATCGCCCTGAACTTCCCATTCTGTACCTATTAAATTACCAATAAAACTATCATAGGGTTCTATAACAACTATCCCTTTTTTGGCAACTCTCAGCATTTCAGTAAAGCCTGAGACCGGCCTGGGTAAGTGGTGTAATCCATCCTGAACAACAACCAGGTCGTAAGAATTATCGGGGATATCCAGGCTCTCACCATTAAGCATTATAGTAGATATCTCCGGGTCAAATAGATTACATATTTTCAAGGAGTTATCAGAAATGTCGGATACTGTGACGGATTTAAAACCCTTCTTTTTAAAGAAGATGCCCTCTCCTCCTACTCCGCCGCATGAGATAAGAATATTCCAATTTAAAATATCATTATTATATTTTTTTAAAACCTCTAAACTTTTAATAAGCCTTCTATCCCTCAAATATCTTGTTAAAGGATCAGAAGTTATATGAAAGTCGAATGAGGATATTTGTTCTGGTGAATAAATACCCTCGTAAGCACTTTGCTGTTGTTTAACCTGTTCAAGCATTTTCTATATTATAATAAGAGCAGCTAATATTTTTTGATAGTTGGGATAATACTAATTAATGAAGGGAGAGATAATATCATAATTTATCCCATCCTGATTTATTATATCGTCCATACCACAAATTTATGACTAACGAGGCCAATAAGCCTGGCAGTTTATTCTTTTGTTGTTTTATACTTATTAACGCATCAAATAGTTGCGAACCCATATTTTCATAACTCATTGAATTGATTATCTCCAATGAGTTATTTGACATGGATTCCTTTGTCTGAATGTCTGATCTGATGTACTTTGAAATAGCCTCCGCCATGCCGTTTACATCTAAAGGGGCAAAGCCAAAACCATTAACTCCTTCTTTCAAAAGGTCTTTAGCAGCATTTACTTCATAGCTCAACAATACTGGTAAACCGGCAGCCATAGCCTCGTTTACAACCAAACCCCAGCTTTCAGATAAACTGGGTAAAATAAAAGCTCCGGCATTAAAATAATATTCAGGAATAACCTCATTATCAATGGCTCCTATAAACTCAACAGTATTTAAATTGAGGTCTGATCTTAGTTGATTTAAGTGATCATGCTCCGGCCCATCTCCAATAATGACCAACTTATAATCAGTATTATTCTTTTCAATAAGCTGCCACGATCTCAGTAAATTATCAATATTTTTTATGGGGACAAGCCTCGCAACGCAAATAATTATTTTATGATGGGATTGTTTTTTACCTTCAAATTTGAAAAGCTTATTGTCAATGCAATTAAAACCATAAAAAAAGTGTATCCCCTTATGATGGAAATATGCATAATCAGCATAGTAGTTTTTTGACGGGAACCAGAACCCATCCGACTGTTTGGTAATAAGATCCTTAACCCATTGAATCAAAAACTGCCTTTTAAATTGCAAATGCCGGGCATCATCAAACATCACGAATTTTTTTTTGTGTTTTTTTGCCCAGCGAATACCCAGGGCACCTGCATAAAAAACAATGGATGACGCGATAATTATATCCGGGTTTATCTTATCTAATTGAGTAAAAATGGCTTTCTCGATATCTTGTTTTGATAGTTCGTCTGAGCTATTTTCAGGAAATAAGCAAGTCCACCAACTCTCATTATTATCATAGGTATCAAATGAATAGGGCGAACCGTTGCCAAACAGTTCAACTGCATAAAAGCTGATATTTTGCGAGGAAAGGAAGCTCTGAAGGTAAATCAATCTGCCTTTCCAATAAACCCGAAAATCATTATTTAAAATTAATACCTTCAATTAATCATCCCTTCTTTTGAACTTATCCCAAATTACAGGAAATAAGGTTTTCATCCATAATTTAATAACTGCTTCAAAATAATCTCGTGGAAACCTACTTTTAATATAAAATAAATACTCTTTATAAGCTAACCCATTAGGGCTATAAAGGTACTTTATTCTTTCTTTAAGTGGTTTACTTCCCGGCATCCATGTATTTCCATGGTCGTTTTCGCAATAGCCGTAATAACCCGGTGCTACTAACACATTTATGCCCGCTCTGTAAGCCATCAGCGTATAATCAAAATCGGCTAAATAATGAGTGTATGAGTCCGAAAAAATACCGATTTTTTGAATTGTTGCAGAATCCACCAGCAAGATATTAGCATTAGCTATATGGCAGGGTATTAAACGATCAGCATCAGGTATCACGGGCAAATACTTAACATGTTCCTTATGCTTTAATAAATAGCCACCGTAGGAAAATTTATTGGTTACCGGGTCCAAAGTTGAACCTATTAAAATAGTTCCATTTTCACCTGCTTCCTGGTGATGTTTTATCAAGTCTTCAAGGGCGTTATCATATAGCGCCACATCATCATTGAATAAACAAAACAGATCGTAACGTTTATGGGCGATAGCATATTCCCATATTGTTCGCATTCCACCTGCCCAAAATAGATTACCGGTCCCGGTTATAATGTTTACGTATGGATATTTCTCTTTAACTGCATCCGCTGTACCATCAGTTGATCCATCATCAAGCAAAAAAATATCAATAGACCATTTTTTAAACGAATGCTGGTTAACTAAACTATCAAAAAAAGCCAGGGTCTTTTGTTTTCTGTTAAAACAAGCCAATAAAATTGCTATTTCAAATGCTCCCGCTTCTTTCATTCATAACAAATATAGATAAAGCCCAATTACTCTATTGCCTGGGATTTAGCAGGACTTAATTGTTCTAAATATAAGAATATAAAAAGCAGCATAAAAGGCAGGAAAACTATCGGTTCGCCAGTGCAAATAATAAGAAATACTAAAATGCAGTATATTACTAATTCCCATCTAAATACATATACACGACAAAATCTGGCATATTTATACATCAGGAAAATAAAACCAACTAAACCAAATTTTGCCATAAAATCAAAAATCCCATTGGAGATATCAACATTATCGGTTTCATTTAAAATAACATTATACTTATTGCTTTCACCTAATATTAAATCATTTCCAAACTTGTTGTAAATAACGATCATACTCGAAAACCGGTTTAATGGTGCTGGTCCTTTACTATGCTGATAATAGTGCTCAGCTATTTTCATTTGATGAGGTCTGGAATCCTTCATATCCCCCTCAAATGTTTTCGTGATCTTATCCCCTAAATTTGGTGTGTTTATAATTATGACAATTGATAATGGGATTAAAACAAGTACCCAAATATTGATTTTTGGCACCCTGTACCTGTAAGATAAAAAAAAGATAATCAGGAGCGCCAGGTAACCTGTTGTTGATATGGTAGTAATAAGAGTGATAATTAAGATTATATTATTGCGATCATAAATAAACCTGTTTAAAAATAGGTTTAACAACAGTACGACAATTAAAAAACACGCGAATGAGCCGGGTTCCCAGAAAAATCCACAGTTTCTGAATTCATGCGACCCTCTTGTATAAGAAAATAATAGAATATTCGCGTAGTCGGGGTTAGTTGAGCTATTAGGTAAATTTAACGCATTGAAGTATTTATAGAGGTATTCTCCAAAACCTGCGAGCTGGAAAACATAAAAGAAAAGAGATAAGATGCATAAATGTACAGTTACCTTAACTAAATAGCTTATTGTCTTCTCTTTAAGCGTAACGCAATATATAAAAGTCAGAAATATGTATTTAAAAAGGAAAAGAACGTCGCTTGTTAAAAATACAATATCCAGGTTATTAATAAAAATATCGCGAACACCAACAAAGACCAAATAGGCAAGCGAAAATAGTGCAATTATTTTTAAGTCCCTCACCTTCAGGGCTTTTTTTACCATTGCAACTATTAATATAAAAAATATTACCAAAAACCAGCCGATATCACTTGATGATATAAAATTAGCTGCTGCTGTTATAAACAGAAAAAACAAAGTGACGATATAATAAATATCGATCTTTTTTAAAAATTTCATTTTTTCAAAAAATTTAAATTCATAAACTATTCACGAACAAACAATGCATTGCCCATAGGTTCCCCTTCGGTAAAACCAACAGCGATTTCTTTAAAACCCTGGTCCTGCAGGTAAATTTTATATTCAGGATAAGTTGTAATGCCATCATAAGTTTCTGTTAGGCTAACCTCGGTAAGAATCGCTGTTACAGTAGGTAAAACTTTTTTTGAAGCTTTCAGCATCGGCATTTCAAAACCTTGCATATCAAGCCAAAGCAAGTCAATGTGTTCAATGTTGTTTTTTGATGCCCAATCGTCCAATGTGATGGTTTCCACTTCCAATTTTTCATTAAACTCAATTTGAGGATAGTCTTCCAGATGGCTTTTAGGTGCAAGTAATGAACTTGAACCCGACTCATCTACGCCACTTGCCACATGCATTTCGGCTTTGCCTGTCTGGTTACTTAAAGCTATTTGGTAGCAAATGATATTTCTATATTTCTTCGTTGCCTTTTTTAGCTCATCAAATGTTTTAGGTATTGGTTCAAAAGCATGCACTATGCTGTTAGTAATTATCCTGGCAAGTTCAATACTATCACTGCCATTATTGGCCCCGCAATCAATAATTATTGGATTTTTAGGAAGATACTTTTTTATCAGGTTTTTAGAGATATTTTCGCCAGCCCGGGTGTCAACCCATCCCGTTTTTTGCTCAACCAGGATACGCGCCTCGCGTTTTAATTCTCTAAATATTTTTTTTATCTCCATAATTAGTAATGACTCACCTGTGTTGAAGCTTTTTAAACGTAAAAGTTATAGTTAAGGTTAAGAGTTAGCATAGCCGGGATTGATCAATTTATATATATCAGGCCTGTTACTGGATGATTGTTTAGGAAATTATTTTATTATTATAAATCAACATTAATTTGTTTTAAAGATAAAGGTAAATATTCTCCCGAAGTGACTTTTCTATTGAAATTTTCTAAATTTTTACGGAAAGTTTGGTAATCGTTATATGTTAAAGCTGATAATTTATCCGATATATCTGATAAACTACTTATTGTAAATCCTATATTATTATCTTCAACAAGCTTCGCAACCGCGGCCTCTTTCCACACTATAATTGGCAGATTTAGCGCAATGTACAGGGACAATTTATGCGGATTGTTTAACTTCAAATAACTACCCCATATTCCGTTACAGGTACTAATGGAATCCCCATCCCACAATAAGCCAAAATCTGAGTTTTCGTTTACAACGGGCCTGTCAGGGCTAAAACTACCGATATACTTAATAAAAGGGGCCTGGCCGATATCTCCTATTCCTGTTCCGTACAAATCCATATCCCAGTTTTGTGCATTGATATCTGCCATAGCATATAAAAATGCACTTTTAGTCTTGGTCAGGTTGCCACAGAAAATAATTTGCCATCTGTGTTTGTTAAAGTTTGCCGGGGCAATTTCTTTTTCGTTCTGTTTAAACCCATTATCCAGCAAGTAATCAAACATACCCAGGGTATATATCTTGATTTTTTTATCGATCTTATTCACTAAAAATGACTTCATCGACTCATTATGAGCTATTACCGAATCAAAAGTATTTATAAACGAATATTCAATCGATGCTGGATAGTGTTTATATCGCTCACTTTCAATATCGTGTATCAGCAGGATCAAATGGTTCTTTCTTAGTCGCATGATCCTGGTTGCCACACACAAAAACTTCCAGTCGATCGGGTTTTCAATCAAAACAAAGGACTTATTAAGCCTTAATATTTTTAATATAATAACGACTCCCCTAAAATACCTGATCAGTTTATATTTTGAGTTTGACACAAATACAATGGGCTCAAAACCTATTCTTTCCAATGTTTTATAGGTATCCAACTTGGCTTTAGGACCGGCATCTAAACTATTTTCTAAGGTTTGTTTAATAAAAAAACGTTTCATTTATATACCGGGTATTTATTCTGATTTTATTATTAAAAGGTTAAAAGAACCTAATAAATTATTTTAGCTGATCTTTTTTACAATATCCAAAGCCTCTCCTATCACATGGTGCATATCCATATAACGATAGGTTGCTAAACGCCCCAGGAAGGTAAAATTTTCAAGCTTCTTAACCTCATCTTGATAAAGCGTTAATTTCTCTATATCATCCTTTAAGCGTTTGGGGTAATAAGGTATATCCGCAGGTTCAGTTTCTTTACTATACTCTTTAAAATAAATGGTTTTGTCATGCTGCTCCCAGGGCGTAAAGTGCTTGTGCTCATGTATGCGTGTATAAGGGATTTCTGTATCTGCATAATTGATCACCGCATTGCCCTGGTAATCGCCCTCCGCCTCATGTTTTTCAAAAAAAACTGTGCGGTAACTTAACCGGCCATATTTATATTCGAAAAAAGCATCAATGGGGCCGGTATAAAAAACATGATCATATCCGCTTACATCAAAACTTGCATCAAATTTTGTATCCAGTTTTAGTTTGACCGAAGGGTGCTCAAGCATTTTTTCAAATATCGCTGTATAACCATCTTTAGGGATACCCTGTAGTGGGTTGTTGTAGTAATTATCATTGTAATTAAACCGCACAGGAAGGCGCTTTAAAATGGAGGCCGGTAGTTCCGAAGGTTCACAGCCCCATTGCTTTTTAGTATACCCATAAAAAAAGGCATGGTATAAATCCTTCCCTATAAATTTCATGGCTTGTTCCTCGAAATTTTGGGGCTCTTCAATACTTTTATCCGCCAATTGTTCAATAAACTCCTTTGCTTCCTGTGGATTTAATGTCTTGCCAAAAAACTGATTGATCGTATGTAAATTAATGGGCATTGAATATACCTGGCCCTTATACACTATTTTCACCCTGTTTATAAAAGGCACCATCTCACCGAAACGGTTAATATAGTCCCATACTTCCTTATTATCGGTATTAAAAATATGCGGACCGTATTGATGCACCATTACGCCGGTATCTTTATCGCGCTCTGTATAACAATTACCCCCGATATGCGGCCGCTCGTCAATCACAAAAATATGGCAATCATGCTTACTGCTTAATTGCTCGGCAACAACTGCGCCTGAAAAACCGGCCCCTACAATTAAATAGCGTTTAGTGCTCATTTACCTAATATTATCCTATAACAGAAAACCATATTCTCAAAAGATACTAATACGTTAAAATATCTGTACTATGTTTAGTTTTTTTTCCTGGCGGACAAGACCGATTGAAATTGCAACATAATTTTTCGGGGATGAAAATCTTTCCAATCAAATATGTTGATGCCCTCCCTTAGCAGGAACAATACAAAAGTTACCGTAATAAAGGTTTCGGTGATCAACAAACTAAAGCCCGAACCTAATCCCCCATACCAAGGTATCAATAATAAATTGGAACAAATACTGACGATTGCCCCACAAGCGGTGATACGAAAAAAGGCCTTATCCATTTTCAGGTTCATCATTATTTGGATACCATAAACATTACTTACAACTATTAAAAAGGGGGTGATTGCTAAGGTGATAAATATGGGTATGCAGGGTATAAACTTAGCGCCATAAAAAATTCCCAATACCCATGGCCCCAGTGCGATCATTCCTAAAAAAGCACCCAGGCTTATAATGCTTACTATAGGCAATACTTTGCGTGCTGCAACTATCCCCTCTTCTCTGCTTTTACCAAAGGCTGCACCCACATACGGAAAAAACGAGTTTGATAATGGGAGCGTAATAACTGATTGAGCGATCTGGATAAACCTTAATGCTGCCGAATAGTATCCAACCTGAGTTGCTTCGGCCAAACATCCTAATATAACCGTATTGGTTGTTGTATAAAGGTATATTACAACCTGCGAGAAAAATACCGTACGCTCGTCTTTTATTTCAGTGACTATCCGCTTTAACGGGATTTTAATAATACGGATACCATATCTGCGCATAGCATATTTAAAAGAGTAATACCCTACCAGTATTTGTGCAATACCCACTGCAAGCGGCTGATACACATAGTCTGATTTGTGCCTTACAACAAGCAATACCACTACCGTGAAAATTATCTTGATCACTATATTAAATATAGCTATGCGGTGCAATTCCTGCATTCCCTGGTACAGCCAGTTTGGAGTGATCACCCATGATACCAGTATAACATAACTGAATACCATCATTTTCCACTCTTCCCTGAATATTGGAAAAACGGCGAAACAAGCCAAAAATACTACCGTAGTAAATAAAAAAAGCAATATTTTACTCCAGAATACAACGCTAAAAACCTCCTGGATATACGATTTGTTTTCCCTGTTTTGTGCCACATTACGGGTAGCTGTAAGATCGAACCCGTAGTTGACTATCAAGACAAAATAACCAACTATAGCGCTGGCATAATTGATAAGGCCAAATTTATCCGGCCCAATTATCCGCACGATGATAGGTATGCTGACCATCGGCAATATATAATTTGCCACCTGTACCGAAAAAAGGCTGGAAATATTATTCAGTAAAACTTTTTTCTCTTTATTTATCATTCCTGTAACTGGCCAGTTGCATTAGCTAATTAACATTTTTAAATCGAATTTTTATCACTTTCGGGGGAAATAGCTTTTTTTATTTCCTGAATATGTTTTTGACATACAATCTATTGGTTCTGGATTGGAATAATTTCTCCCGGTCAGTCCAAACTAATTTAAATTAAAAACGCCCCGGTATAGCAGGGCGCTTTGTTATGGTAAGAAATTTTGGTTTATATGGTCAAATACTGGTTAATTATAATTTTATAAAGGTGCCCCTGCCAATCAGGCTCTTATCGCCATTATTAACAACACGAATGATATAGGTGCCTGGAAGTAAGCCGGTAACATCAGATTGCCAGCCAGGCTGAGTGGTTGTAGCTGTTTTAATAACAGTACCCCCACTGTTCACTATTTCTATACCATATAAGGCAACGTTAGAGACAGCTTTAGTCACTGATAAATTGATGGTGCTGGTAGCGGGGTTAGGATAAATGTTCACACTGTTCTTAACAATTGTATTACTCAAATTTGAATACAACAATATAACTATGTTTGAATAAGTGATGGCACCATTTAGGTCTTGCATCTTTAAACGATATTGATCTGCATTCACAAGCGGTTCTCTGTCTAATAAACTGTAACTACCCTGGCCGTCTGAAGGCATTCCACCCAGCACATCGAAAGTCTTTCCGTTATCGGTACTTCTCTCTACTGTAAAGTTAGTGTAGTTCTGTTCATTATCAGTTGTCCAAACCACTTGTGCCCCATTAGATGCCTTATTCGCGGTGAAATTTAATAAATGCACGCTCAATGCAGAGTTCTGACGGATGACCAAACTAAAGCGGTTTGCACCAAAGCTTGCTGCATCACTTTTGTAAATATTGAAGTTATAGGTTGGATTGGCCCTAAGATCCACCGAATCCTTTTTATAAGCATCCATCAGCCATACCTCATATAAGGCAGGAATACTTTTGATATCCATCAGGTTTAGGGTGTAAATACCATCAGCGTTTGAATTTACATTTAAGCCGACTCTTGTTTGACCCTGTTTAGGTAATGCCAATGTATGAATAGCCAGAGCCACGCTATCAGCCGACCTGCTGGACAAACTTGCTATACCGCTGCCTTGTTTATAAGGAGCGTCTTTGCTGATATCAAATTGCGCTTTTGCACCATCATTAAATTTGATGAATAAACCATCGATATTGGTCGAATCTTTTTTCAGCATAATATGCATGGATTGATCAACCGTAGGTGCAATAGGCAATTTTGCAAGAAACAGATTGCCTATACTCTGTGTAGCCTGGGTAGTAGTTTTGGCCGACTCGTTAAAAGTTAAAGTAGAGGTTGCATCACTTGCTATCACAAAAAAGCCCTGTCCGCTTGGAATAATATTAGCTTGTGAAGTAGCAATGGTACCTACACCATGAGCTCCTGCAGCATATACACTGTAATTTTTACTGATTGGGTCAAGTATATACATGCTTGTGCTTATAGGTGTGCCACCAGCAACAATACCTGTACCGTAAGTATCCCAATCGATAGAGCAGGCATAAGGATTACCTACCAAATTATACCCGCGAACCGCGGTGTTTGCGGTAGCGTTAGTCCAGCCCAAAGTACCGGAGCTTGGTGTATACCAGTCGTGCACAGTTACAGATCCCTGGTTCAATGTGCCGGTTGCTGTCAAAATTGTATTTGCAGGTACAACGTATGGGCTGGTAGTTTCCTGGGCAAGCGTGGCCTGGCTTTTATTACCTCTGAAATAGAAAAGGTATCCGTTAGCCGCCGGGATATTAAAAGTTCCGGCATCGCCATCAATTAAATAGTTAATATTAGTAATTGTGCTATCAGCAGTACCCGTACCTATCGTGTTGATGCCCCTGAAGTTCCCGCTTAGAAATGAAGCATTTGACGGTGCAAGGTTTTCGCGGTATAAGTATAAAGAGGGGTTGCCGCCTTTATCAAAACCACCGGATGTACCGGTTGTACCGGTAGAGTAGCAGGTGCGTTCCAAATAATTGATGCTGTACACATTGTTTGGAGATACAGCACTTGCATAAACTGGTGACGATAATAAACGGTAGCTCCTTTCAGCCATACTGCCGCCGGTAATAAAACGCTGTACATTTACGGTACCTGTAATTGATTGCGAGTTGGTGATAGCTGCAACTGATGCAGAGCCAGTGGCGTCTGAATTTAAAGTTAAGAGTGATGCTCCTGCAGCTAATTTGTTATTACTGGTTGTTCCGCCCATTGTCAAAACACCCGAACTGGCAATTGCAAAACTACCGGTTGTCATTGTTTTTGTACTATTACCACTGAAAGTAACTTTATAGAAGGTTGATTTTGAAGTGGCCACGCCAGTTAAGCTTTGTGCAGTAGTTCCATTGAATTGTATAGTTGGGTTAGTAAAGTCTACATAATCGCTTGCATCTGTTGTAAAGTTATTGTTGAAAGTACCTGCAATATTCAAATTGCCAGTCGATACTGTTTTGATACCGGTCCCTGAAAATGTAATATTCTGATAGCTTGCACCGCCAGTAAGGTTAGCAACAGCATCAGTATAAACAGTTTGGGCTGCGCCACCATATATAATGGTAGCATTTGTACCTTTAAAATTAATGGTATTGGTACCTGTTGCTGATAACCCAGATAAAGCTGCCGCGTTATTAAGCTGTAATGTGGCTGCCCCGGTAATTGCAAAGGCGGAAGTAGTGCCGGCAGTGTTGCTGGTTTGTATTACACCCGTAAGAGTTGTAACAGATGAAGCAGAGCCAGTAAGATTAAACTTGGCATTAAACAATTTTGCACCGCTGTTAGACGATGTTAATGCAATGTTTGTAGTCACATTTAAACTGGTAGCTGATGATGCCAGCGTTTCATTGTAAGAGCTTCCGGCAACTGTATTTGCAATAACGTTTATACTGTTCGCATTGATGGTTCCTGTCCCTGCAAGCGTAGCAGTATAACCATTGGTTGATCCGGCATCGCTTTGATAGGTTATAGCGCCGGTTACATTTAAAGTTCTAAGTCCATTAGCTGCACTTGAAGTAACAGTTAAACTTGCTGCCTGGCCGCCGTTTGTGCCTAATAGTATAGCAGCTACAGTCACATCGCCCGGAGTAGTATCATACCTGATAAGGGGGGCATTTGTAAAAGCTACATTTACACCAATAGTAGCGGTATTAGTAGCGGTAGGTACCGTGTTCGCACTCCAGTTAGTTGGGTCACCCCAGGAGTTGCTTGTACCACCAACCCAATCATAGGATGGTGCATAGCACGATATAGTTACTGTAGTGCTGCCGCTGCCGCCTGTATTATATGCGGTAATGGTGTAAACGGTTGAAGGAGATGCTACTGTTGGCGTACCAGTAATTTGACCGGTTGTGCTGTTAAAACTTAAACCAGCAGGTAAAGGTTTATTGATAAAATAACCCGCGGTAGGTGGGTATTTAGTTATCGTATTAGAAGTATAATCCGAAACATATAAATTACCTGCCGGGTCAACGATGACACCTCTTGGATCATATAGGCCGGTTAACTGGGTAAACATGGTGCCACTGGGGCTATAAACATTTATAGTACCCGTATTAGAGCCCAAACCATTAAAACCTTGGTCAGCAACATAAATATCGCCGTCTGCATCTATGCCTATTCCTAATGGGGAATATAGTGGGGCTGTTCCAAAAATACCAAGGAAAGTACCATTGGCGTTGTATTTATATATGTGTTTTACTTCCGAGTCCGTACCATAATTTAAAACATAAATATTGCCAGCTGCATCTACTACTACGCCAACAGGGCCATCCATGCCACCACCTTTTATGGTTAACAACCTGTTGCCGTTATTATCATATTTAGTTACGTTTTGATTTTCGTTATTAGCTACATACAAGTTATCCGATCCATCAATGGCAATAGCCCATGGGCCATATAGAAACCCTGCTGTACCACTGATAATAGTTGTTTGCACACCTGCCGGGGTAATTTTATATACAGCTGGAGCACCGTGATCTACTACATAAGCATTACCGGCGCTATCAAAAACAATTCCATTGGGATTTGTAAAACCTGAGCCTATATTTTTAACCCATGCACCGCTTGAATTATATTCGAGTACTGTGTGATTGTGTGGGTCAGCCACATAAACATTGCCCGCGGCATCTATTGTCATGTTTAATGGGTTTAATAAAGTACCCCCGGTTAATGCCGTACCTGTTGTACTAAAACCTAATGCGTGTACAGTTCCCCCGGTATTAACAGGCGTTAAAGCGGCGATAGCAGTACCGGTAACATAATTGCCGCCAGCTGGTGTATAACTTATAGCCGGCGGAGGGGTAACGACACTTACAGTTATATTGAAACTACTACTTCCCGAAGCGTTATAGGCAGTAACCGTATAAACAGTTGCATTTGATGGTCCGGTAGGCGTACCAGAAATGGTACCGGTAGAAGTATCAAAAGCTAAACCAGCGGGCAGTGGCGCATTGATAGAGTAATTTCCGTAAGATGATTCATTAATAAAACCTGAAGTGTTATCGGCCTCAAATATATTCGGGTGAGGACTGGTAGTATCAAATGCAATTCCAAGCGGCCCATTTAAACCTGAAAGAAAAGTACTAACCACTGCTGCCGGCGTGATCTCTTTAATTGTATTGCTACCGTTATCGGCTACATATAAGTTACCCGCAGCATCAAAAGTCATGTGACTGGGTTTATTGAAACCTGTAGCGAAAGTAGTTTCTGTGGTGCCACCAGACGTTCCATTGGCTACTTTAATGATACTGTTTGAACCAATATCTGATACATAGATATCACTTCCATTGATAGCAATACCAAAAGCGTTAGTAAACCCCGTTGCGATGGTAGTTTTTGGAGTGCTGGACGTAAACCCAAAAGGCACCGTCCTTAATCTATTATCCTGGGTCACAAAGTATACATTGCCAGCAGCATCAAGTGCTATGTCATTAGTTCCAGCGGCCTCAGGTAATTGAGCTAATAAAGTTCCGGCTGTATTATACTCCCAAATATAACTGGCATCGCCTACGTATATCAGGCCATGTGTTTTATCAACTGCTACACAGGTTGGCAAATACAAATCGTTACCATTATCAATTACGTTAACAACACCGGCTGGAGTGTATTGATAAAGAACACCATCAACATTATCAACAGCATAAACATTACCTGCCGCATCTGTTGCTACACCATAAGGGGTTGGGATACCCTGGTAGTTAAAAGGGATACTATAACCGCCGGTAGCCGCGCCACCTGAATTGGTTGGGGTCCATGGGGTAATCGCTGTACCATCTGTATAAGAATTAGAGGTTGGGCTATAGTTAATATTAGGAGACTGGGCATGCACACCTCTGAAGGTAAGTACCAGGCCGATCAACATAAATAACTTAGGTAAATGAACTCTCATAACAACAATTTTTCGAATTAGGTATTTAACAACAAGAAATATTTCCGCCATTGTAATTAAACAGGCATAGCATCCCCATTCATTAAATAACAATAATGGTGCTAAAGAGAGTATGATTATCAAACCATATTAAATACCGCATACAAAATGCGAATAATGGCGATTTTCGGCGATTTTGGTGCTAATAATTGAGATTTTCTTAAATAATAATTTCTGAAAAATTAACTCACAAAACAAACACTCATATTCAAAGGAAATAATTTCCACAATATGCCTCATTATATCCCCAAATTATCGGGCCTTAAGAGTCTTTTTGCCAATTAAACGCCAGATAAAGAAATGCAAGCAAAAAATATACTTAATACGGGCCTACAGAATGCAGATTGACGTAGGGGGATTTCGAAATTGTAAATGGTGACATAGCCGAGCGATTTCTGAGCGAACCATAAAACACTCCGAATCATCGGTCATACCTTGGGAGTCACAGCTTTATACCGGGGAAAAAGCTATGGCTATTGCTTATTCGTTAAAAAATTACAGTAGCATTAGGAGTTATCTAAAGCATGCTGCAACACGACGGCAAATTCAGTAACATAAGGTAACGAAAGCATTGAATTGTGCTCACCCGGAACCTCGAATTCTTTAACATCTTTTAGGGTATGTTTTCTCCATCCAAGGTACTTGGGATCATCGTTATTATAATGAACACTTATCCTGGCTCTGAAAAGATGTATTGAACTATTTATTTTTGCCAATTCATAATTTTTCAAAGCATACTGTTGTTTTTCTTTTATTTTTTTCCTTAGCACATAGAATTCCCCGGATTTGGATTTCCTTATTAAACTAAGTTTATATCTTATATTGATAATTTCTTGTTTGGTTATTTTTACTAAAAGTTCATTTATCGGTTTTGTACCACCCATAAATTCCGGTAAATAACGTTTCATTCTCTTAGCCCAAACTACTCTCCACTTTTTAATATTTTCTTTATATTCAGCATCCGTATCAAAAATGCCTAGTATTTTAACTTCCTTACCCATGGCCTCAAGCTGGCGCACTATTTCAAAAGCGATATACCCGCCACTGGAAAATCCGGCTATGGCATAGGGCCCTGAAGGGCTATGTTCTAATATCTCATCAATATAACTTTTAGCCATATCGGCGATGCTATCCTGCGGAGTTTCAATCCCGTCAAGTCCTCTGGCTTGCAAACCATATATCGGCTGCTCAACATCAACATACAGTGCCAGGCTATAAAAATTTAGCACATTTAAACCAACACCATGCACAATGTATAAAGGTAATTTACTGCCTGATGCTTTAATTGGGACTAAGGATTTCCAGTTATCCCCACTCACACTATCTTTTTGTATAAAAGCACTTAACGAGCGGATGGTTGGGTATCTTAACAATACCGAGATTGGAAAGCGCTTGCCTATTTTATTTCCTATTTTAGTAATGATCCGGACAGCGAGTAAAGAATGCCCCCCTATATCAAAAAAATTATCTTCTATACCAACGCTTTTTAATTTCAAAACATTACGCCATATTTCGGCTAAGACCTTTTCCAATTCGGTGCGCGGTTCTACATATTGACCTTTAAATTGCTCTTCAACATCCAACTCAGGCAGTGCTTTTTTGTTTAATTTCCCATTTGAGGTTAAGGGCAAACTTTCAAGCTCAATCCACAATGCCGGAACCATATAATCAGGTAATCTGTCCTTTAAGAATGAGATAACAGCCTCCCTATTGTATTGCCCTTTTGTTACTACATAACCAACCAGTCTTTTTTCACCGTCCTTATCGGCACGGGCAAGTACTACAGCCTGGCTTATAAATTCGCTCTGTCTTAATACACTTTCTATTTCTCCCAACTCGATCCTGAAACCTCTGATCTTTACCTGGTCATCTATTCGTCCAAGATACTCCAGGTTGCCATCCATCTGCCATCTGCCTAAATCACCGGTCCGGTATATTCTTTCCCCATTTACAAAAGGATTCTCAATAAACTTATCTGCTGTCAACTCAGGGCGGTTCAAATAGCCTCTTGCCAAACCAACACCACCGATACAAATTTCGCCCACCACACCCACTGGTACCAGATTTTTCAATTTGTCTAATACATACATTTGTGTATTATCAATCGGTTTGCCTATCGGAACAATTCCTTTGAGAACATCTTTATTGCAGTCAAAATAGGTTACATCAATACTCGCCTCGGTAGGCCCATATAAATTCATTAAAAACTTATCTGGTAAAAGTTCAATAAACCGTTCTGCCTGATTTAGTGTTAGGGCCTCGCCGCTGGTAAATACTTGTTTTAATTTTTTTAATTGGTTTAGTTTTGTTTTATCATTTTCAAGGTGTTCCAGAAATATATTTAACATAGAAGGAACAAAATGCATCACTGTTACTTTATGCTTATCCATTGTATCAACAATGATATCTGGATTTTTTTCACCGCCTCGTTGTAACATACAAACACTTGCTCCCTCAATTGCCCACCAAAGGAGTTCCCAAACCGATACATCAAATGCGAATGTGGTTTTTTGTAAGATCACATCATCAGGCGAAAGCGGATAAGCTTTTTGCATCCACTCCAATCTGTTTACCAGTCCCCTATGCTGAAGCAAACATCCTTTCGGATTACCAGTTGACCCTGATGTATAAATACAATAAGCAAGGTTGGTTGGTGACAGTTCGGTGGGTTGATTTTCCTTATTATATTCTTCCTTCGACTTTTTAAACTTTAGTAACTCATCCTCATCTATTACTACCTTACATCCGCTGTCTTGTATCAAATATTTAATCCGCTCTTCGGGATAATCCGGAACTATAGGCAAATAAGCACCACCAGCCTTTAATATTCCAAGAATCGTAATAATCATCCATTCGCTTCGCTCCAACTTAATCCCAACCAGATCGTCTGGCTTTACCTGGTGATTTTTTCTTAAATAATCTCCAAATTGATTACTTAGGATATTTAGCTCCTGGTAATTGAGTTCTGTATCCTCAAAAATAACGGCCCTGTTCCCAGGTGCTTTTTTAACCTGCTCTTCAAAAAGTGCTACTATCGTCTTGTCCCTGGAGTATTCAACTGATGTATCATTAAACCCTTGTAGCAATTCACGCTTTTCTGCTGAGGTGAGAAAATCAATCTCCGATAACTTTTGTTTTGGATCTTGAGCAACCGAGGCTATTATATTCTTAAAGTGCGTCAGCATTTGCTCTATCTGCTCCTTAATATAAATATCCGTGTTGTATTCAAAATCTACTTTCAGTCCTTTTCTTGATTCTGAAAATGTAATGGTGATATCAAACTTCGCTAACCTAAATTCTCCCGCCCTGTATCCTTTTGTTTGAAGTCCGTTTAATGTGTATTCAGCGTCCTGTTCAGATGCATTCTGCAATACCATCATTACATCAAACAGTGGGTTACGACTTACATCCCTGGGCAGTTTCAAGGCTTCTACCAGTTCGTCGTATGGGTACAGCTGATGATCATATGCACCTAAAGTAACATCCTTTACCAGTTGATATAAATCTTCATAACTCGCATTTCCGTCAAAACGTGTTCTTAAAGCAAGGGTGTTAATATAAAACCCTAACTGGTCCTCAAGATCAGGGTGTTCCCTACCTGCCGTTGGGCTGCCAATAATTATGTCTTCCTGGTTAGTATATCTATAGAATAAGGTTTTTAAGCATGATAGCAGGCTCATGAAAAGCGTTCCGCCCTGTGCTTTACTAATCTTATCTAAATCCACTTTATCTATTAAATAGGCAAGGCTGGCACCATTATAACTCTTTACAACAGGGCGCTCCTTATAGGAGGGCAATTCTAATACCGGCAACTCTCCCTGAAATTGTTTTATCCAATACTCTTTATGGGGGGCAACAGTTTCTGATTCCAATTGTTGCCTATTCCAATCAGAGTAATCTTTGTATTGTATCCTTAATGGTTTAAGCTCAATGCTGCTATCGCCCGTAACATATTTATTATACAGCAGATTCAATTCATTACGGAAAATATCCATAGACCAGCCATCACTAATAATATGATGTTTTACAATGATCAATAAGTGTTTATTTTCCTGCAGTTTTATAAGATTACAACGCATTAAAGGACCCTGACCTAAATCAAAGCCTTTATTGATCTCATTTTCTATTAATTGTTTTAACTGTGAATCCTGGTCCGGTGCATTTAATAATGTCTTTTCTTCAAGTTTAAAAGCATATTCCTTTGCACTTATTACTTTCTGACGTGGATTTCCATCCTGGTCTTCTGTAAATACCGTTCTTAGTATCTCATGACGCAATACTAAAGCCTCAAATGATTGCCTTAATGCCTCTTTGTTCAAATATCCTTCCAATAAAATCTTAACAGATATATTGTAGGCACTCTGTGCTCCTTCAAAATGGTGCAATATCCAAAGTCTGCGCTGAGCTGAAGATGCAGGATAGTCAGGCCTTTTTGGTATTACCGGTATAGCTTCAAATTCTTTGACCTCCTTTTGAGCGAGAACTGTCACTTGTTGTTCTATAGTAGTCCCTGCAAAAAGTTCTTTTATAGACAATTTTACACCCAATTCCTTGTGTATCAATCCAAGCAAACGTATAGCCTTTATGCTGTGGCCACCTATATCAAAAAAATCATCTTTTATACTTATTTTTTCTGGATCTATGCCCAATACCTCTCCCCATATTCTTACAAATGCCTTTTCTATATTTGTTGATGGAGCAATATATACAACTTCGCTTATTCCAGTACTTTGCGGGCGGGGTAACAGTTTTCTGTCTATTTTGCCGTTACTGGTTAATGGTAGAGATTCCATGTGTACATAATAGCCAGGTATCATGTATGCAGGTAATTGCTCTTTTAGATGCTCCCGTAATTCAGTAGCTTTAGCCTCACCAGTGGTATAGGCTATTAATTCCTTATCCTGGCCATTAATAGCCTCAGCGATCACTATTGCATCTTTTACATTTTCATGCCTTTGTAAAACGGACGAAATTTCGTCAAGCTCAATCCTGAACCCTCTTATTTTTACCTGGTTAGCTTTTCTGCCGATAAACTCCATATTGAGGTTGGGCAGCATCCTTCCCAAATCCCCGGTACGGTACATACGGCCCCCGGCACGGTTGTTAAAAGGATCTTTTACAAAGGAATAATTTGTTTTTTCCTCCTCATTGGCATAACCGCGCGCTACACCTACCCCGCCTATGTATAATTCTCCTGCTACCCCTATTGGTACCGGCTCCAGCTGGTCATTCAGGATATAAAAAAAGTTGTTGTTCATCGGCCGACCATAAGGGATGCTCGTCCAGTTAGGCTCTACCTTTTCTATAGGATAATAATTTGACCATACCGTACCCTCGGTTGCCCCTCCCAGGCTAATTACCCTGGTGTTGGGGAAATATTTTTTGATGCGATCGGGCAAATTAACCGGTATCCAGTCCCCGCTCATAAATACGATCCGGAGGGTTTCCTGCAGGTAAGATTTATCTTGAGCTTCCAACTCCCTCACGAGGTAATCCAATGTTGTTGGTACCGAGTCCCAGAAGGTGATCTGATAATTAATGAGCATCTCCTTCAGCTTTGGCACATCCAGCAGTTCATCCTGTTCTACGATGACCAATTCGCCCCCCGCTGCCAATATGCCAAAAATGTCATATACTGACAGGTCAAAACACATCGAGGTAATAAACAATAAACGGTCATGTTCCCCAACATTGAATTCCGTATTGACCCACAGGATCAAATTCACTGCCGAATGATGCTCTATCATCACCCCTTTCGGGCGCCCCGTTGAGCCCGACGTATAGATGGTATAAGCTAATTGTTTGCTGTCAACCAGTATCCCTAAATTCCCTGTTGCGTAGCTGCTAAGATCTATTTTTTTAAGGTTGATAAAACGGTCTGGAACTAAAGAATCTGTTAAAGCATACTCTCCGTCTGCAACTACTTTTAAGACGGAGGAATTATCAAGGATATACTCTTGTCTTTCCAAAGGATAATCCGGGTCAATGGGTACATAGGCCCCACCTGCTTTCATGATCCCGTACATCCCGATGATCATATCAAAACCACGGGTCACCAGCAGGGCGATGTTATCCCCAGGGTTGACACCCTGCTCCACCAGGTACCGGGCTAACTGATTGGAGCGCTCGTTCAGTTCCTGGTAGCTCAGCGCCTGGTCATGCTGGCGCAAGGCTACGCCTGCCGGTGTTTTCTGCACCTGCTCTTCAAAAAGATCAAAAATGGTTTTTTCGGCCGGGTAGTCTACCAGTGTATCATTAAACACTTCCAGTAGGTCATGCCGCTCTGCGGGGGTGATCATAGGCAACGCCCCTATACTTTGATGGGGGTTAGTTATCACCGAATTGAGTAACTGTTTATAATGGCCCGCCATTCGCTCAATGGTTTCCTTGTAATAAAGATCGGCACTGTATTCTATCTTTACACTTATGCCACCCAATGTGCTTTTGTTTAATATAAATGCCAGGTCATATTTGGAAGTTTGGTCTGAATAAGTGTCAGCCAGGAATGAACCTGCTTCACCCTGCAAAATAAACATTACCTGGAATAAAGGATTTATAACAGCAGCGGCATCTTTTACAAGATTATTGGCAACAATATCAAAAGGTGTTTTTTGATGCTGATATGCCTCAAGCGTGGTATTATTTACCCGTTTTAACAAATTGGGGAATTCATCGTTTCCGTCAAGGCTACTTCGTAAAGCAAGCTTATTGACGCATTCAGGCGAATTAGCTAACTTAGAGCTTATCACATTTCCCACGCAAATATCTTCCTGGTTACTATATCTAAACAATAAGATCTTAAAAACGGACAGTAAAGTAACAA
>Ga0206812_1010_pt2 | contig 47411 bp, 46 predicted proteins | sample Alteio_BWOrgCont_54_FD_152912 | JGI IMG/M metagenome (GOLD analysis project Ga0206812, IMG submission 152912) | Enriched cells from forest soil in Barre Woods Harvard Forest LTER site, Petersham, Massachusetts, United States -... | ecosystem: Environmental > Terrestrial > Soil > Temperate forest >... | reverse complement strand
AAAGTCCCATGATTTTTTTAATTTTATGTTATTCCTTATTTTATACGTGTGTTGTTTTAGCAGCTTCGGTTTTGTTTTCTGTAGCTGTATTAGAATGTTCTGTTTCACTGGCGGGTGTATGGTCAGCCAGTGTCCCGTTATTTTCAACAAAAGGCATGGTATTTGGCACCCCATTAGTTGGGATTACCGGATTAGGTGCATCATGTTCTGCATCTTCAACCGGCGTCCATGCTGTATGTTCATCAGCTGCCGCAGATAATTCTTTCGGCGCCTCTGTTACAGGTGTTGAATTGGCTTCAGCTTCTTCTCTTTTTTCTTCGTAGTTATTTATCTGGTTATTTATTTCGCGTTTTACATTTTCTGACGCATCCTTAAACTCCCGTATCCCCTTTCCCAAACCACGTGCTATTTCGGGAAGCTTATCGCCGCCAAAAAGGAATAGGGCTACAATAAAGATGAAAATCATCTCAGAGCCGCCGATGTTCAAAAACAATAAAACCGAACAAAACATGCCTTTTAAATTAATTTACAAATATAAGTAATTATATGACACCATCCTCAAATCAAATACTATTCAGCTGCCAGCCATATCTTAGGATTAACCGGTGTTGAGACTTTCCAGAGCTGAAAATTCACCTGTGGTATCCCGGTAGAACTTTCGTTAGCAACCGTTCCGATATTTTGTTTAGTACCTACCCTTTGCCCGGCTGCTACATTGGTTGATCTTAAATTTGAATAAACTGTAAAGTACTCGCCATGGTTTATTATAACTGTATATGTGCCGTAAACATTAATAACACGAACCACCTTCCCTTCAAAAACAGCCCTTACCGATGCCTCTGGGTTAGTTTTTATTTCCAGGCCGCTGCTTTCGCTTTTAATTCCTTCAATAGAATATGTACCAAACCCCTGTATCACTACCCCATTAGTTACCGGCCATGGCAAGCTTCCCCGGTTTCCTAAAAAATCGTTTGATAATTTAGCCGCTTCGGGGGTAGCATTTAAAGCTTCGCTTGTAGTATAGGTTTTTGCAATCACCTTTTTAGCAGGTGTAACATTTTTGTTATCCCCGTTTGCGGCATTTGCTGCATTAGCCAATTTAGCCGCTTTGGCTGCCTCTTCTTCGGCCTTGCGCCTTGCTTCGGCAATTTCCCTGCGGATAGCTGCGTTGATTTCCTGGTTGGTGCGAGCCAGTTTTCGTTGTACATCACGTTGCTGCTCCTTCAGTTGCCCTTGCTGTTTAGACAGATCAGACACTACCCTTGCCTGATCATTTTTCTGCTTCCCGAGTGTTTGTTTCTCCTTTACCTGATCAACAAGCAGGGTACTTTTTTGTTTCTTGGTGTTATCCAGCTCCACTATTTTTACATGCAGGTCTTTCTCTGTGCCTTCAATATAATGCGCCTGCCGCTCGCGATAGGTTGCAAACTGCTGCAGGTATTTTAGCCGCTTGTACGACTGGTTAAAGTCCTTCGAGGCAAAAATGAACATCAGTTTATTATAGGAGCTTTGATTGCGGTAAGCAAACAGTATCATAGCAGCGTATTCCTTTTTAAGCTGATCCAACTGTCCCTGCAAACTATGTACGGTATTATTACTTTCGGATATCTGGTTATCTAAAACCCTTACTTCTGAGTTGATGGTGTTGATCTTTTCTTCGCGCAGGTTGATCTGTGCTTTTAGCAGGCTTAATTGTTTTAAGGTGCTTTTTTTATTATTGGCTGTTTCCTCGTACTCGCGATTAAGCTTTTCCAGCTCTTCTGAGTATTTATCACGGCGGCGTTTTAGCTCATCGCTGCTTTGCGCATGCGCGTTAACTGCAATAAAGACACAAAACAAAAAGAATACTATTTTTAAAAATTTCATCAACCAAAAATATAAATATTAATTAGCAGGATCATACCTTGACGGGATACTAAACGGATATTCGAGCGGAAGATCAAAATCTACCTTCAGGTAATGTATATTCACCTGTATTTTTTTTGTGTTTACTGTAGATGTCATATTGATCTGCGATGGCAGCACCCTGTTCCCATTTTGCATAAAATCAGTATTGTTTACCTGCAACGACTGCCCTCCGCTTTGATCAAACAGATCGGTTTCGCTAACCTTCATATTGGAGCCGATTATCATTGTATATACCAGGTCCTGCAAATTTCCTAATAGCTTAACGCCCGTGCTATCCGCCTGCACCTGGGTATTGTCGTTCAACAATTGAGGGATCGCATTCCCAACAAAGATGGCTTCCAATGTTTTATAGTCAACCTGTCTACTGGTGTATCTATAAATATAATTAAACGGTTGCCTCACATACAGACCCTGCAGCTTGTTGATCAATAAGATACTATCAGGGGTGATCAGCGCGCGTGCCACTTCGATGCCGGCAATGGCGGTTACCGATACCCATATCTTTTGCCCACTGCTGATGCGGATATTCAGGGTGACATCATTACTGCTGCCGGCAATATCCAATTTTGCGTGGGCTTTGCCCGAGAAGGTAGCGAAACTTACCTGATTCCCCTTTACCGCGCTTAGTTTGCTGTTATCAACCTGTTTTACAGGTGTATTAGCAACCGGGCGGGCAGCAATAATCTGTTTCCTTGCCTTACAACTTACCATCACCAATAAACAACAAATGATCAGCAGCTTATTCAACATATTTCCTTTCATTGATCTTTCGTTCTAACTGTGGTGAGCCCCCGCCATATTCCTTCGCTTTTTTCCAGTTTTGTACTGCCGAATCCGTATCGCCCAAATAAAATAGTATATCGCCATAATGCTCGGTTTGCACGGCACTATGATCTTTACCATGCGCTAAAGCTTTTTCCATCCACAACTTTGCATCGGTATATTTTTTCTGCTTAAATAATATCCAGGCGTAGGTATCTTCAAAAGACGCGGTGTTAGGCTGCAAATCATTGGAGTGTTTTGATAGCCCGGCGGCCTTATCTAAGGATACCCCCCTCACCGACAAATAATAAGAATAATTATTAAGGGTATAAGCATTGTCGGGATTATAGCTCAACGACTTTTCGTACGATTCGTCTGATTTCTGATTGTCATTTAACGAGTGATAACAATCGCCCAATGACGAAAAGGATTGTGAAAGCAGATCATTATCCTGGGTATCAAGTGTGGTGGCATTTTTAATATACTCCAAAGCTTTGGTGAAATTCTTTTTTTGCTGATAGGCAACCCCCACCAGGTAATTCAACCACGCCTGGTTTGGGAAAAGCGACAAAGCATTTTCACCGTCCTTTAATGCAGTGTCGGGGTCATTTTCGCCCAGCTCGAGCCGTATCAGTTGTTCCTGCACTTCATATACCTGGCCGTTCAACCCTACCGATTTTTTGTAATTAACTTTTGCATCCTTGTATTTTTCATTTTGCAGCAGCATATCGCCATACAGGGCGTAAGATTTTGAATCATCCGGATGGGCAATGGTTAGTAACCGGCTTAATTCAAGTGCGCTGGCTTTGGCGTTAGGGTCAGGGAATTTGGGTATATAGCCCAGAACAATTCTTATTTCCTGGTCAATATCCAGGTCGGCGATAGCAAAGGCTAACGTCAGTTCATCAAAACTGGCTTCATAGTTTTTCTTGTCCCGGTAAATATCAGCAAGCGCCAAATGAACCTGCCCGTTATGCGCGTCCATTTTTTCGGCAGTTAGCAATACCTTAAGCGCCTTATCAGCTAATCCGTTTGAGTTATACAGTTCGCCCAGAAGCAGGTAGTATCTTATTTGCTGCGGGTTTGCCGCTATCAATCCCTCCAAATCGGCAGCCGCCTGGTCAACATTACCCTGTTTAAGATAGATCACTTGCCTTTTGGCAACTATATCATCTGTAGGGCCGGTTATCTGCTCCAGTTGTTTGTAAACGGCAAGCGCGTCGTCATACTTCTTTTCCTGGAAATAAACGTTTGCTTTGTCAAAGTAGTAATCCGGTTTATCTCCGTCGATCCTGATCAGTTCGTTAAAAACATTCTCCAGCTTAGGGATGTCGTTCACATTTTTTTCATAACAATCGGCCAGGCCCAGCCAGTACCATTCATTATCTGGCTTTACGGTAACAGCCCTTTCCAGCAATTCCTGCGCGCCAGGATAATCACTCTGTGCTTTGCGGATATTGGCGAGCTCATACATGGAAGCATCATTCGCCGGGTCGAGTTGCAGTACCCGGGCGAAATAGTCGGTTGCAAGCTTGAAATTTTCGATCGTTTTCTCCCGAAGGGCCGAAAAAAAGATTTGCCTGACCATCAAACTATCCTCAGCTGTCATCGGTTTTCCTGCAACAATAACCACACCGTTGCCCGGCTTTTCGCTTTGCGCAAAAACCAAACATGGTGCAATTAAGCACAATAAAAATATAGACAGCTTAAATCTCATTTTTTATCCTATCCCGGTATGACCATAACCACCCTCACCCCTCGAGGTTTCATTTAAAATTTCCACCTCCTGCCAATTCACTCTTTCGTGTTTGGCCACTATCATTTGCGCTATCCTGTCGCCGGTATTGATCTCAAATGGCTCAGTTGATAAATTAACCAACAACACTTTGATCTCTCCGCGATAATCCGCATCAATAGTACCCGGCGAATTAACAATACTTATCCCATGTTTAAATGCCAACCCGCTTCGCGGCCTTATCTGCGCTTCAAAACCCTCGGGCAATTCGATGTGCAGGCCGGTGGGTATCAGTTTACGTTCAAGCGGCAGCAATATAACTGTGCTTTCCAGGTCGGCACGAAGATCCATACCTGCGGCATGGTCGGTTTCGTAAACCGGTAAATTATTTTTTGATTTGTTGATTATCCTGATATTCATCGTTTGCTCCATATAGCTTTTAGTTCTTTTTGCTCCATATAAAAAGCGGAACCCGCAAATAATAATAAAAGCGCATTACCTGCAAATATATTACGTTTAAATATGCTGAATGATAAATAAACGAGTATAATTGACGATATGATATACGCCATGTTCTTTTTAAGATTGTAAGGTATAGGATAATTTTTTTGTCCCCACAAATAAGACAGCACCATCATGGTAGCGTAAGCGATCAAGGATATCCAGGCCGATGCCATATAGCTGTATTTGGGAATAAAAATAACATTGAGGATTATGGTGAGAATTGCGCCTATGCCTGAAATGTATAGCCCATATTTGGTTTGATCGGAAAGTTTGTACCATACCGATAAATTCATATAAATACCCAGGCTCACATAGCCAAAAAGCAGCAAAGGGACAACCCTTAAGCCCGACCAGTATAAATTGGTTTGCGTGGCGTCTTTGCCTTTTATAAAATACTTCAATAATTCAATATTGGCCACCAGGGCTACAAATATCAGGCATACCGCAATCACAAAGTAATTCATGATCCGCGCGTAGGTTTGACCGGCGTTTTTATTTTTAGCATGGCTAAAAAAGAAAGGTTCGGCACCCAGCCTGAAAGCGTTAACGAATATGCTGAGGAATATGGATATTTTAGCACAGGCTACATAAATACCGACCTCTGTAGCGCTTGTTTTTATTGGTAATAGCTTACCCAGTAAAATCTTATCCAGGTTTTCATTGATCAGGAAAGAGAAATTGGCAATTAATACCGGCCAGCTGTAAAGCAACATTTCGGTAAACAACGCCCAGCTGAATTTCGGCCTTAATTTTATCAACTCGGGCGATAGCATCAATAATGTTGCTACACTGGCAATCAGGTTTGATAAAAATACATAACCCAACCAGCCATGTTTAAACCAGGGTGTTAGCAGGTCGGCACCGGGCAAATGATGGCGGGCGATATAAGGCAGCACATAAATAAACAGCAAGTTAAGCCCTACAAACAGGAGTATATTGAGCAGCTTAATTGTTCCATACCTCCCGGGGCGCCCTTCCGCGCGTATTTTGGCAAAAGGGATCACACACAAAGCATCAATAACCAAAATGCCGATAAAATAACGGGTGTACTGGGTATATTCAGCAAAAGGTGTATTAGGATCGATCTGTATCCAGCTGGTAATAAGGCTGCTTAGCGGAAAAGTGATCAACAAGAACAAGGCAGATATAGAAAGGATCACCCCAAACGAGTTGTTGTAAACGGTGGCCTTATCATCCGGCCTTTTATTCAGGTAACGGAAAAAAGTTGTTTCCATACCAAATGCCAGCAAAGCATTAAGCATGGATGCATAGCTATACATATTGCCAAAAATGCCATATACCTTGGTGGAATATGCGCGTGTATAAACCGGGGTAAGGAAAAAGTTAAGTACGCGGCCCGCAATAGTACTTAAACCATACAATGCAGTTTGCCCGGCGAATTTTTTAGCTGTTGACAATGATAAATGGGAATAATTAATTTTATGGGCTGAAAATTCAACCTTTTCTTTTCACCACAAAATTAATATAGTTTTTTAATTCGCCCTCATGGCTTTCAACAGAAGTGATCTCTCCATATTCGGGGCCTTCATGGCACCAGTCTAAAAACATTTCAAGGCTGACCTTATCCCCTTCGGCGGCGATAAATACATCCCCCCCGCTTTCGTTCTGCACAAATCCCTTTACGCCCAACTGATCGGCCACCGCTTTTGACGCAGCACGATAGCCTACGCCCTGAACGTGGCCTTTGATTGTGATATCGAGATGTTTGGTCATTGTTGTTGGAATGTTGTAAGGTTGAAAAGTTGTAAAGTTAGAAAAGATCGAACGACTTGTAAATGTGAAATGCGATCAGAGGCTTAAAATGCTATTAAAATAACATTTCAACCTTACAACATTCCAACTTTTCAACTTCTCCCCCTAAACTAACCGCTTAACCTTCGTATCCGAAGTAATTTTGAGACCATCGAGGCCGGTTATCAAATTCAGACCGGGCGTTTTGCCTGGTTCGATGGTGCCTTTTTCGCTATCTATGCCCAGGAATTTAGCTCCGTTCAGTGTACCCCATTCTACCAGGCGGGCAGTGCTTAGCGATGGAAATTTGTCTTGCAGTATCCGCATTTCATTCAGGATACACAGTTTGGTGTTTGATGCAAGGCTATCGGTGCCTAAAGCGATATTAAATCCCTGGTCAACAAACAGTTCAACCTTTGGCAGTTTCTTTTCTATATACATATTGGCGCCGGGGCAAAAGCAAAAATGCATCTTCCTGTCAAAACGCTTAATGAAATAGATGTCCTTTAAATTGGTGCAGGTATTATGCACCAGTAATATATCCTGTTTATTGGTTAGCAAGGGCACGATAGATTGCAGCGAGTTGCGTGCCTGCGACTTAAAGTAATTAATGTCGATACCTAAATGCGCATAAAGATCAACAAAGCCGCCTGTGCGGTAACGATAAAATTTATTTTCGTCGTCACATTCCTGGTTGTGTATGCTGGTGAGGTTTGGATTGGTATCGCTGTATTTTTTTATCAGCTTAAACAATTCCTTTGATACCGAGTAAGCTGCATGGGGGGTTATGGAACAGGGTTGCGGTTTAAACTCACCTAATACTGCAAGCGCTTTATCAAACACTTCCTGCGCCCGTTCGGGCAAAAAACCAAAGGTTTCAACAAAAGTATGGTAGTATATTTTGCTCTTGGCTTTAAGGGGGGCGGTAACGCTGTTGTTTGATATATCGCCCACGGCAACAATACCGTTCTCATACATTTCCTGGTTGGCTTTTTCGGCTGCAGCTATTATTTCGGCAGTGTCGGAGGCGCGCAAGGCTTGTATTTCCTTAATAAAATTTATTAATCCACCGCCCAGCGATATCTTATCTTTTAGATGAGAGAGTTCGAGATGGCAATGGGCATTAACAAAACCCGGACAAATAATGCCCTCTAATTGCTCTATGTGGTCGTTTGCTGTATCAGATAGATGAGGATCTGAAACGGAAATGATCTTACCAGAGTCATCAATGGTAACCACTCCGTTTTTTATTGGGTCGGCACAAACAGGAAAAATGTAATCGGCTTTAAAACTTTTCATTTACATATAAATAACCTAATATCCACTCACCCTGTAAACACTTTCTCCGTAAACCAGTCCGGTAATTCATTACAATTAGATACCGGTTATTGTTCTTAATTAAAAGATTACAAAAGAATTAGTTACAGGAAAGGCAGATTTTTTTTATTTAAGTACCTTTGCAAAGTGAACAGTACCCAACATAAAATTGACATCCGCAGCCTGAGCATTGAAACCTTATACGAGCATTTTACTAAAATGGACGAAAAAAGTTACAGGGCGAAGCAAGTTTATGAATGGCTGTGGAAAAAATCGTGCTTTTCGTTTGACGAAATGAGCAATATTTCAAAAGAACTGCGTAAAAAGCTTGATGAAAATTTTATTATCAATAACGTAAAAATTAACAACTCACAGTTTAGTGCAGATAAAACTATAAAAAATTCTTTTATTTTATACGATACTCATTTAATTGAAGGCGTTTTAATCCCGGCGCCCGAGCGCATGACCGCCTGCGTATCATCACAGGTAGGATGCAGCCTCACTTGTAAATTTTGCGCCACAGGTTATATGGAGCGTAAGCGCAACCTTAATCCCGATGAAATTTACGACCAGGTAGTGCTGATAGACCGGCAGGCTAAAGAGAATTATGGCATCCCGCTCACCAATATTGTATATATGGGCATGGGCGAGCCCTTGCTTAATTATGCTAATGTATTAAAGTCGGTTGAGCGGATCACTGCCGAAGACGGGCTGAACATGTCGCCCAAAAGGATTACGGTATCTACAGCAGGCATTGCTAAAATGATCAAAAAACTGGGCGACGACCAGGTAAAATTCAACCTCGCCCTATCCCTGCATGCCGCTAACGATGAAAAGCGGAACACCATTATGCCCATCAATGAGCAAAACTCATTAAAAGCTTTGGCCGAGGCCCTTAAATATTATTACGCCCGTACTAAAAACGCGGTTACCTACGAGTACATTGTTTTTAATGATTTTAATGATGAGATACAGGATGCGGTTGAGTTAGCCAAATTTTGCAAACACATCCCCTGCAAAGTAAATATTATTGAATACAACCCCATTTCGTTTGCTGACTATACTAATGGGGGTGAAGATAAGATCGAGGCCTTCGCCGAATACCTGCGCAGTCATGACGTGATCACAAACATACGCCGCAGCCGCGGAAAAGATATTGATGCTGCCTGCGGACAATTGGCGATTAAGGATAAAGAGAAAATTTCCTGAAGTGAAAAAATACATTCTTTATATCATACTTAATTTATTCTTTTTCTTAGTAACACTTTATTGTTTATTATATATAAATACCTACTTGATTGAGCTTTTAATACCTCACATTTCAGGTGTCTTACGAATTGGGCTGGTGTTAATTGAGACTTTCCTTTTTACAGCTTTTTTTTATTTCATTAATAAGCTGATTCTTCGTTATGACTATCAGTCTACCAATCAAAAATCCATTGCCTTAAAAACTTCATTTATTAGTTCAGGGATAATAATTGCTTTTATTATTTATGCAATTATTTATACGCTATGTACCAAGTGAAATATTTGTAATAAATTCATTGCGTGAAATTGCAAAGCACCTATTTAGCAGATTTTATTGCCCTGCTGTTTCCTGAACTTTGCCAGGCCTGCGGAGAAAGCCTGGTAACCGGCGAAGAATTGATCTGCACGGATTGCCGGTATAATTTACCTTTCACCAATTTCCATTTCAAGCCTGATAATATGGTTGCCCAGCAGTTTTGGGGTAAAATCAACCTGGAAGCCGCTTATGCACTATGCTACTTTGCCAAAGGCGGCAAAATGCAGCACCTGATGCACCAGTTTAAGTATAAAGGCATGCAAAAGATAGGCGACCTGTTAGGGAATATTGCCGGGGAACAATTAGCTACTACCCCTGCCTTCAGTACTGCCGACCTGATCATTCCTGTACCGTTGCACAAAAACAGATTAAGGAAAAGAGGATATAACCAGAGTGTATGTTTTGCCAACGGGTTATCGGAAAAGTTAAATATCCCGGTTGATGAGAATAACCTGGTAAGGGTGAGGGCTACCGAAACTCAAACACACCGCTCGCGATTTTCAAGATTCGAGAATATGCAGGAGGTGTTTGCTTTAAACAACCCGGAAACACTAATAAACAAACACATAATATTAGTGGACGATGTGGTAACCACCGGCTCAACCCTGGAGGCCTGCGGCGCCGAATTACTTAAGGTTGAAGGATTAAAATTGAGTATAGCTACTATTGCTTGTGCGGAATAGGTCTGAACCTTGATTTTTAGGATTGAATGATTATCATGATATAGGACCAGGTTAACATAATCCCACTTATTGACTATTGACTACTAAACCTTCTGATATTTGCTCAACTTATCGAACAAACCTCTGGGGTCAAATGGTTTTAGTATATAATCCGTCATGCCTGAGTTGGCGATCTCGTTGATCTCGCTGTTTAGCATGGATGCAGTTAGAGCAATAATAGGAAGCTGCTGATAATATTCCTCAGGTTTAGCGCGGATGATCTGAACGGCTTCTATCCCCCCCATTACCGGCATGTGGATATCCATTAATACAACATCAAAATTATGATTGCTTTCAATTTTATCTATGGCTTCCTGGCCGTTCTCAGCAAATTCTATAACAGCGCCCCACTTGCTTATTACTTTATTAATTAGCAGCCTGTTTATTTGATTGTCATCAACAACCAGTACATTTAATTGCAATTCTGATTCCACTTTTTTTATTTTTAATTAGGCTAATCCGTCCGGTTAGTTATCCAAACCTTTATGACGGTACAATGGAAATCCTTCCATCAGCCTGTGCACCTTTTTACGTATTTTCTTTAAAGAAGGTTCATTTTCCGGGTTGGTTATTACAGCATCTATCAGTTCCACAATGTGTTCCATTTGCTTTTCTTTCATACCTCGTGTAGATATCGCAGCAGTACCAACACGGATACCCGAAGTTACAAACGGCGACTTATCATCAAAAGGAACCATGTTTTTATTTACGGTGATATCAGCAGCAACCAAAGCATTTTCAGCAGCTTTACCTGTAATGTTTTTGTTTCTCAGGTCGATCAGGATCAAATGATTATCCGTACCACCCGAAACTATCTCGTATCCACGGGCTAAAAAAGCATCGGCCATAGCATGGGCGTTCTTTTTAACCTGTATCACATATTTCATATACTCATCGCTCAATGCTTCGCCAAATGCGATGGCTTTGGCAGCGATAATGTGCTCCAACGGGCCGCCCTGTGTACCCGGGAAAACCGCCATGTCCAATATTGCCGACATCATTTTGATCTCACCCTTAGGAGTTTTCAGGCCCCATGGGTTCTCAAAATCCTTGCCCATCATGATCATACCACCACGCGGGCCGCGCAGGGTTTTATGTGTAGTTGTGCTTACAATGTGGCAATGCGGAAGCGGATCGGTCAATAATCCCCTGGCAATTAATCCTGCCGGATGGGCTATATCAGCCAATACCAATGCACCTACCTCGTCGGCTACTTTACGTATAAATTCGTAATCCCAATCGCGTGAATAGGCCGAAGCACCGCAAATGATCATCTTTGGTTTTTCTTTCAGCGCTACTTTTTTGAGGTGATCGTAATCAATACGACCTGTTTCTTTTACAACCCCATAAAAATGCGGCTCATATAATTTACCGGAGAAATTTACCGGGGAGCCGTGTGTTAAGTGACCGCCATGAGAAAGATCGAAACCTAAAATTTTATCGCCGGGCTGCAGGCAAGCCAGCATCACTGCGGCATTGGCCTGTGCGCCAGAGTGCGGCTGCACATTTACCCATTCGGCATTGAACAATTGTTTGGCCCTTTCAATGGCGATGGTTTCAATTTCATCAACCACCTGGCAACCGCCGTAATAGCGTTTTCCGGGTAAACCTTCGGCATATTTATTAGTAGCTACAGATCCGGCTGCTTCCATCACCTGCCAGCTAACAAAGTTCTCCGATGCTATCAGTTCAATTCCTTCCTCCTGGCGCTGCTGTTCTTCATCCAGCAACTTAAAAATTAATTTGTCTCTTTTCATGCTTTGTCTAAAACGGCGCTAAGTTAACTATTTAGAGTCAAGAGGCAAGAATCAAGAGTAAAGATTAATACGTTTATCCTATATAAGATTTTGGCGGGAGTTTCTTGGTTCTTGGCTCTATTCTCTACCTCGCTGATATCCAAAAGTTATTATACCCTATTCCCACCTGTATATTGATCAGTTCCTGCTGCAGCATCTCCAGCACAGCCAAAAAATTATAAACAAAATGCACCTTGTTTTCCGAATTACCGGCTATCGACTTAAAATCGAGCTTTTTATTGATCATCAGCAGATCATTAATGGCCTTTTTCTGCTTCTCTATAGTGTAAGGGTATTGAGTTACGGTATGTGTAACTTCCTCGGTGCGGTTCAAATAGCGTTTGGTTACACGATCATAAACCATCATCAGCTTGTATAATGTGAGTTCAGAAAGTTCCTCACCCGGCACCACCTCTTTTTCTACCTGCTGCAGATCATAGACTATATTTCCGCGTTTCTCCTGTTTAAAACGCTCATCTTCCAGCGGGCGCATTTCCTCACATATCTCCTTAAACTTTTTATACTCGATGAGTTTCCTGATCAGTTCTGCTTTAGGGTCCAGTTCGCTTCCTTCTTCTTCGGCGGCATAACGCGGCAACAGCATTTTGGCCTTGATGCGCATCAGTGTAGCCGCTACAAAAATAAATTCGCTGGCCAGTTCCATGTTCAGGCTGGTCATGTGGTGGATATAGTTCAGAAAATCATCCGCGATACGGGCAATAGGAATATCCTGAATATCCAACTCGTCCCGCTCAATAAAAAAAAGCAACAGGTCGAAGGGGCCTTCAAACTGCGGTAATTTTATTTCGAAACTTTCGTCGGTCATGGATGTTCAAAAATACGTTTGTTTTGTTGTAAAGTTTGAATGTTGAAAAGTTGTAATGTTGTTGAAAACAGGTAAAAGCTTACAATATCCCTTAACCAATACAACTTTTACAACCAATACAACCATCATCCTTAAATATTTTTCAATTAATTAGCCAAAAAATAGCTTACTTTGTAAATTAATTTTCTAAGGAGTTTCTATGCAGGTAACAGCTGGTGATTTACTACAAAAAATAAACTACCCTTCTGATTTAAAGCAGCTTACCGAAGATCAACTTGAACAGGTTTGCCAGGAATTGCGCCAGTTTATTATTGACCAGGTTTCAGTTAATGGCGGACATTTTGCCGCCAGCCTGGGAGTTGTTGAATTAACTGTAGCCCTGCACTACATACTGAATACACCTTACGACCAACTGGTTTGGGACGTAGGTCACCAGGCTTACGGGCATAAGATACTGACCGGTCGCCGCGACATTTTTCATACCAACCGTATTTATAATGGCATAAGTGGTTTTCCTAAACGCGCTGAAAGCGAATATGATACTTTTGGCGTTGGGCACTCATCCACCTCCATTTCCGCCGCATTAGGTATGGCGGTAGCCTCGAGGTATAAGGGGGAAACCGACCGCCAGCATGTTGCTGTAATTGGCGATGGCGCGATGACAGCCGGCTTAGCATTTGAGGCGCTTAACCACGCGGGGATCGAAAACTCCAACCTGCTGGTTATCCTGAACGATAATAACATGTCCATTGACCCCAACGTAGGGGCATTGAAACAATATCTGACCGATATTACTACCTCTAAACCATACAACCGTTTCAGGGATGATATCGCGCATGTACTGACCAAATTATCAGCCATTGGGCCCGATGCCTTTAAGATTGCCAAAAAGATAGAAAAAAGCATAAAAGGTACTCTGTTAAAGAAAAGCAATCTTTTTGAATCGCTCCAGTTCCGTTATTTTGGGCCAATTGATGGGCACGACGTAAAGCACCTGGTAAAAGTATTGCGCGACTTGCGCGATATACCGGGGCCAAAGCTTTTACATTGCGTTACGGTAAAAGGCAAAGGCTATTCTTTAGCCGAGAAGGACCAAACCAAATGGCACGCACCAGGCTTATTTGATAAAATAACCGGCGAGATCAAAAAAACCAAATCCGAGAAGCCGCAACCTCCAAAATACCAGGATGTATTTGGCATTTCGATCATTGAGCTGGCAGAGCAAAATCCAAAGATCATGGGTATTACGCCTGCTATGCCATCGGGTTGCTCGCTGAATATGATGATGAAGGCCATGCCGAACCGCGCCTTTGACGTGGGCATAGCCGAACAGCACGCCGTAACGTTCTCGGCAGGGCTGGCAACACAGGGGCTGATACCTTTTTGCAATATCTACTCCAGCTTTATGCAACGGGCTTATGACCAGGTGATACATGATGTGGCCATCCAAAAGCTTAACGTGATATTTTGCCTCGACAGGGCCGGAATAGCAGGAGCAGACGGACCAACGCACCATGGCGCTTATGATTTGGCTTACATGCGCTGCATCCCTAATATGACGGTTTCGGCGCCGATGAATGAAGAAGAACTGCGTAACCTGATGTACACTGCCCAGCAAGACGACATGGGGCCGTTTGTGATACGCTACCCACGCGGTACCGGGGTTATGGTCGACTGGCAGCGCCCGTTCAAAGCCATACCTGTAGGCAAGGGCCGTATGATATGCGATGGCGAAGAAGTAGCCATCCTATCCATTGGCGCCATTGGCAACGAAGTAGTAAAAGCCACCGCCGAACTGGGCAACAATGGTTTTTACCCCGCCCATTATGACCTGCGCTTTGTGAAACCATTGGACGAGAACCTGCTGCACGAAGTATTCAAAAAATTCAGCAAGGTGATCACTGTCGAAGATGGCTGCATAGAAGGCGGCATGGGCAGCGCCATATTAGAATTTATGGCCAATAACAACTACACCGCCCAGGTAGTGCGCTTAGGCATACCCGACCGTTTTATTGAGCATGGCGAGCAACCCGAACTTTGGGCTGAGTGTGGCTACGATGCCACATCCATAGCCGCCCAGGTACAAAAACTCGGACTGAAACGCAACGCACATACGATAGCTTCCTGATGTGCAGATTTCAGATGTGCTGATGTGCAAATAAATAGATTTTCTTTAAAAGCAGGGATTGTGCAGCTTCGGTTACGATAGCCCCCTTTGTAGTCGGGTTTAGGTTACCTGTGCCCATCCAACTCCCAAATAAGCACCCTAAAGCAATAAAAACGATCAAGTTTTTTATTCTCTTGACTATGTGCCTGTTATGAAAACCGGGCAAAAAAAGATTGTTATTATGCAACCCTCTATCGTTAGTTCTCGTTTATAAATTCAAGATTAATAATACATGCAGCAAAAACCTGCGTTTTTAATGCCTGAGAAGGACCTGGCAAAGATGGATAAATGGGGGCTTGTCTCGTTGTGGTGTGGTAGGCTTGCGATTGCAATCGGGTTTATTGCGTTGCTGGGATGGCTCTTTGATATCAGTTTTTTCAGGGCATTTCTTTCTGACGGCACGAACATGAAAGTAAATACCTCGCTGCTCATCATGATTTGCGGGGCCAGTTTGATCGCGTTCAGATCGGGCTACACCATAATCCCCCGGATTTTACTGGTTACTGTCCAGCTTTTCTGCGTGGTTATTATTTACGAACATATTTCGGCTACCAACCTCTATATCAACGAAGCCCTCATTCGCGACCGCTTTACCAACATCAAATTGGAAGCGCCCGGCAGGGTATCGCTGCTCACGGCTTTATACTTCCTGCTGAGCTCGGCTGCAATGCTGCTAAGTTCCTTTAAACGCTATAGAGCGGCGCAGTTTACGGGTGTCACCCTGATTGCTCTGGTGTATATTTCATTAATAGGCCATTTATTCCACTTTGTTGGGTTTAACGTAACTGCCAGCTATGCAGGTATGGCGTTTCATACGGCATTGTCCTTGCTGTTACTGGCAACCGGCACCATTATGCTGCAACCGGCCGAGGGTTGGATCAAACAGGTGTACGGGCGGCTTGCCCATAAAAATCTGCTGATATACCTGCTCAGTTACATTATGGGGATTGCCCCATTATTTGCGGCCTTGTACCTCTTCGTTATCCGGAACAGCTCTTTTGCCCCGGCTTCTGACATGCTGGTTTTGTTTATGCTCACCATCATCCTCAGCGTTCCGGTGACCTATTTCCTGGTGCGCTTATTTAACCAGTTGGATGAAGATGTAAGGGGCGCACACGAACAACTGCGCATTGCCGTTCATGCATCGGGCCTTGGTGTTTGGAATATGGATACCGGGGATAACACAATGGCACATTCGCCCGAATTTGCCCAGTTTTTTGGCAATGTCGATCGCCGCTTAACCACTGCCAGCGAACTTTGGGAAACTTTTCATGCAGATGATGCTGAGTATGGGCGGGCGGCCTTTAAGCAGGCGATCATTAACGGGCAACTCGACCTGCAGGTGAGAGTGATCACAGCAGATGGCTCTATCCGCTGGATACAGTTTTATGGCGAAATCCGGCGCGACCGTAATGGATTGGCCACCCGGCTACTGGGAACGGCGATGGATATTACCGCCCGCAAAGAAATGGAAAGGCACAAGGATGAGTTCATCAGTATTGCCGGCCATGAGCTTAAAACGCCACTCACCTCGCTCAAATCGTATGTACAAATGGCTCATGGCAAATCAAAGGTTTATGAAGACCACGGCATTGCCAATATGCTTGAAAAAGCAGAGATGCAGGTTAATAAAATGACGCACATGATCGGTGATTTCCTGAACATGGCACATTCCGAAGCCGGAAAAATGGTGTTGAATACCAGTGAATTTGCCTTAAACGAACTACTCAGGGACGTGATACAGGACCTATCGCTGAACATCAAAGGGCAGCGGTTATTTTTAGACACCAATTTGCCTGTAAAAATAATAGCCGACCGCGAAAAGATAGAGCGGGTACTGGTAAACCTGATCAGCAACGCCGTAAAATATTCCGTCGGCGACTACCCTGTTATCATCAATTACCAGGTAAAGGGTAGCGAGGTGCTGATCCGCATCAACGATCAGGGCATAGGTATTACAGCACAAGATAAACTGCATTTGTTCGACCGGTTTTTCAGAGGCGAAAATCATAGCACACGCACCATTTCGGGCTTCGGCATTGGCCTGTACCTCTGCGCAGAGATTGTGAGACTGCATGGCGGCAACATCGGTGTAGACAGTGAGATAGGCAAAGGCTCCAGCTTTTGGTTCAATATCCCCCTATCTACAGCCGCCGCAACAAGCAACAAGCCATTACAGTTAGTGAACAGGTAGGGCTGTCCGTTCAACTGCGGGTGCGATCCATGAACAGACTTACGAAGTTTTAAAAACTTCGTAAGTCTCCCGAGTCATTTAGTCGATAAGAGCTATTGCCTTTTAATTCTTTTTTTGATTGGATAGCAGCATTACTCAGGAAAACGATACATGGTGACGGATTTTGTCAACCCAAAAAACATCTCTTTATACATCTTTCCATCCGGGAATAATGCCTTCATTTCGGATCCGGTCAGCAGTTTTACTTCGTTAACTCTTTGAATGGCTTTCTCTTTGTTCTCCGCTTTTTGATAATGCCCTAAACTGAAATTACTGGTCAGAAAAACCCTTAACCCAAACGGCAAATATTGGAAACCGGGAAAAAGCCAATGAGGTTCAATGGGGAAATAATAATTTGGCGTTTGCACATAATAATATTTACCCACCCGCATGGCTTCATCTGCCATTTTCTTTTGATTTTCCTTTGAAAAAAGGTGTTCGATCACAGAGTTTGAATACACAATATCAAATTCCTGGTCTTTAAATTCAGATAAATTTGTTGCATCGCCTTTGATACTTATAAAGTTATCATTCTTTGTATCCACCTTTTCTAAGTTCAATAAAGTGATATGTACATTGGCATGGCCCAAAAAGTTCATCTTTTCCCAATAGTCTTCTTCTCCGCCCACATCTAAAATACGTAATGGCTTACCCGTGTCAACCTTTTGCAGAAGATCTGAGAAAAACTTAAACCTTTTTGCTCTAAAACCTTGATTTAATGAAGTCTCGGAATGTGGATTTAAAAGGGAAATGGCCATATTTTATTGCTTGTTATTACGTGTGTTTTGATGAATCAACATAAAGCGTTGCCTTAAATATACAAAAGTTCTAAAGTATTCAAATTTAAACACGTTTGCTGCGTTGTCAAATCCGATCTTGAATTTCTCCGTTAACAGACAGGGTGTCTATTCATCCGCGCAGCTACAATCTGAGTATTAATGAGTCTTATAACTCGCCAGGTCGTTATAAATATCGCGGAACGAGCTGCGGAGACCAATAGTGAGCATGGAGGTACGATCTTCGAACTGGCTGTTGTGCTCCTGCCTGAATATACCACCAAGCTCGATCCTGAGGTTGTATTTTGGATTGAGTACATACGCTACTTTACCTTCCAGGTAATACATATGGGTAGCTAAGCCCTGACCGGTAAAATTACCATCTTGCTGTACAGCAGTGGTATATAGCTGGAAAATATCCTTGCCGTAGTTGAGCCCGTTCATGTCCAAACCGTAGCGCCCATAGTCGGCTTCGCCGGAAAAGTCGAACTTTTTGTACGTATAGTTCAGCAAGCCTACCACCTCGCGGAAGTTGGCCCCCCAGGGATGTGCAAGCGGCTCGCCGTTATCAGCATAATTCTCTATACTCGACCGTGCCGAATAAGTATAAGGTTTGGCATTATTGGTTTCAACCAGGTAGTTGAGCCCTTTAACACCAAACAGATCAGGCCCTCTGAAACCTAACTGCCAGGCATATTTATTATCCGAAGCGCCGTCGCTTGAGAAAAAGTCCTTCGATACAAATTCATTCAAGGCAAATTGACCATAAACGGTTATGCCATTGGTGATCTTGTATTTACCCGTAACCCCAAGCAGTGATTTATCCGGGTCGTTACTGGAATTATTAACGGGTTTCAGGAATATGATGGGGTTGATGTAGTTAAAATCAAAAGGGCGTTTTGTGCCATTATCATCCGTATAATAGCCAATCACGCTATCAAAAAACCCAAAAGAAAGCCTGTTGCTCACGTTCCAGTCCAGGTAATGAAAAACGCCGAATTTCTGCCTGCCGGTACCATATGATGAGGTTGATGACGGGTCGTTCATATCTGTCCACATCACCATATATCTCACATTCCCTAAGGTGCCGGTCAGCTTCAGAAACGGATAGGGTGATGCGTAATCAGACAATAGCGTAGACCGATAGCCATCGCCGATAAAAGTTTTATCGCGCCCCGCTTCAATATTCAAATATTTTACCGGCGTGTAGGATACCACCGCCGTCAGGTACGACCAATCGTACCCATTGGTTTTATACACTTTAGCATAAGCCTGACCCGGTATAATGCCCACCTGGTTAATGTAGGTTGCCAGGTAATCAGGTACTACCGCGCTGCTTTCATAGCCGGTTATATTATAGGAAAATTTACTGCCAAATGTACCGCCTACTTGCAAACCAAGCGATGTGGTACTGATAGTGAGTTTTCCTGAAAAGTCTCTCCCAATATCAAAATCAGGCAGCAGGTCAGCATAAAAAGTAGAGCCCGTGCCCCTGTAATCTATTAAATGCTCATTAAATAATTTACGATATAGCAGGCCATGCTGCTTCCCATCTGCACCATAATTCATCAATGAATCATAATGGTGCTTCAATAGGGAGTCGTCAGCGAACAATGGTTTAATGGAGGTATGTTCGCGTGTATTTGTAGAGTACAGATCCGTATTCAATTTCTGATAAAACTGGTACGAATAAGGCTGATATACAGATTGGGCAAATGCGCCGCTTGCCAAAGCAAAGCTTAGCATGATGGCAAAGACTATTTTATATGGCGGGCAGATATGCTTCATGATACGAAAATTGACTAAATTAAAAATCATGATAAAGATCCCTGAAAGTACTTCGTAATCCCAGTGTTAACAGCACTGTTTTAGTATCAGACACACTATTGAGTTCCTGCCGCACTAAGCCGCCAACCTCTATCCGCAGGTTATATTTTGGATTGAGCAGGTAGGAAACCGTACCCTCGGCATATTTCAGGCTGGTTGCTAAACCCTGTCCCGTTGTGCCGATAGTTGGTGGTAAATTCACATTATCAGCCAAAGTAATATCCTTGCCGTAATTAACACCAACAGTATTAAGGCCGTATTTGGCATAGTTGAGCTGCCCCTGCAAATCAAACCTCCCGATGGAGTAATTCAGTATGCCCACAAATTCTTTATAGTTGGCGCCAAGCGGATCAGCCAGCGGCTCACTAAGCTCCGCGTAATTAACAATAGGATATTGGTTGGAGTAGGTATAAGGTTTTGATGTATTATACTCAAAAAGGTAGTTTAACTTACTAACGGTAAACAGATCAGACCCCCGGAAACCTAATTGCCAGGCGCTCCGGCTGCTGTTATTATCCGGCGATGATGCCTGGTCAAAAAGCAACTGCCCATATACCGTTGTTTTATCCAGCACCTTGTATTTGCCGTTAAAACCGATCAGGGTATGATCAGGCGCTGGCTTTGCAGGCCCTAACGAGGATGCAAAAAGTACCGGGTCAATATAGTTAACATCAAAGCCATGCGATTGGCCCTGGTCATTAGCTTCTTCGGCTATCAGCGCGTTAAAAAAACCGATGGATGCCCGGTTGGTGATGTTCCAGTCGATGTAGTGGAACACGCCCCATTTCCGCCTGTTATTATCAAACTGATTATTACCATACGCGTTAAACTTGATGGCATTCTGATCTTCCATATAACTCCACATCGCCATGTATTGAACATGTGTACCCAAATTGGCTGTAAACCGGAGCAAAGGGTAAGCGGAAGCATAATCAGACAGTAAAACCGAGCGGTAGCCATCGCCTATAAAGGTTTTATCCTCGCCAAGCACTATGGTTATTCCCTTACTCGGCGCATAGCCTATTAACGAAGTTACACCCGACCAATCCTTTGTGGTTTTACCATAGCTTTTATCGTACGCCTCGCCGGGTATCATGCCAACCGTGTTGATATAATTAGTCTCATAATTGGCAAATCTTCCCTGGTTCTCGAAGCCGCTTGTATAAAAAAAGAAGTTTGAGCTGATTGTACCGCCCAACTGGTAACCCCGTGTATTTAAAAAGGTAGTGGTAGGCTGAGAAAATTCACGCCCGACTTGCAGATCGGGGAGATAATCCAGGTAAAAAGTATAGTCTTTAGTTTTTATATCGACCAGGTGCTTATAAAACAACACCCTCTCCAACCAATTTTTCCCTTTGGTGTCCACATTGTTCATCAATAAAGAGTCGTAAAGCGGGCGGATCGCACTTGAATCAGCGATCAGGTACGGTTTAAGGGAGGTGTGCAGATCATTAGAAGGGGAATATACAGCCGTATTCAGCTTTTGATAAAACTGGTATGAATACGGCTGGTATTGTAATTGAGCATTTGCAATACCGGCAAAAAACATTACCATCAACAGGCAGGCAAATACTTTTTTCATAGGAGCCGAATAATTGTTTTAGTATAAACCCCAACTATTCAAAATAGTTTAATGTTTTAAAACCGCCCTTTTTCAAATAGTCATCTTTTTTTACCAGGTGCAGGTCGGCATGTACCATATCCGTTACCAGGGCCTGTAAATCGTATTTAGGAACCCACCCTAATTTTTCTTTGGCTTTTGTAGCGTCACCTATCAACAGATCCACTTCAGTAGGCCTGAAATATTTAGGGTCAACCTTAACAACGGTCTGTCCAAATTTTAAAGCATCAGCATTCAATCCCAGTTCTTTTACCCTTTGCTGGTCAACATCAATGATCACTCCTTTTTCGGCTGCATCTTTCCCACTAAACTCAACTTCGACGCCTAATTCGGCAAATGTCATTTTTATAAAATCCCTTACTGTAGTGGTTACGCCTGTAGCTATAACAAAGTCTTCCGCTACTTCTTGCTGCAGCATCAGCCACATCGCTTCGATATAATCCTTGGCATGCCCCCAATCGCGGCGGGCCGAAAGATTACCAACATAGAGGCAACTCTGCAAACCCAAAACAATTTTTGAAGCGGCCCTGGTAATTTTCCTGGTTACAAAAGTTTCTCCCCGTATAGGGCTTTCGTGATTAAACAGGATACCATTACAGGCATACATATTATAAGCTTCACGATAATTTACGATGATCCAATAGCCATACATTTTAGCCACCGCGTAAGGTGAGCGTGGATAAAAAGGGGTGGTTTCGCTTTGTGGCACGGCTTGTACCAAACCATACAACTCCGAAGTGGAAGCCTGGTATATACGTGTTTTTTCAGTAAGGCCGAGTAACCTCACTGCTTCCAGTATGCGCAATGTACCGATGCCATCAGCATTAGCAGTATATTCCGGTGTATCAAAACTAACTTTTACGTGGCTTTGTGCCGCCAGATTGTATATCTCATCCGGTTGTATTTCCTGTACCAGCCTGATCAGGTTGGTTGAATCAGTAAGGTCGCCAAAATGGAGTTTGAATTTTACATTAGGTTCATGCGGATCATGATACAGGTGGTCGATACGATCGGTATTAAATAATGATGATCTTCTTTTTACGCCGTGCACTTCGTAGCCTTTTTTCAATAAAAATTCTGCCAGATATGCGCCGTCCTGCCCGGTGATACCGGTAATTAAAGCTTTCTTCATAAAATTACATACATACTATAGAATACAATTATATCCAAATTAATTCAGAATTCAGCAATGAGGTTTTAATATGATTTGAATTAATCGATATCGGCCAGTTTATCTTCCAGTTCGACATATCAATCCCGTACTTACGGATCAATGGCACTTTCAACAATTCATGCACCCGTACTTTAAGCTGTTACCGAAATGTTTGAGTTTTATTATTATAGTTCCTGAAAAATGTTAACTCCTGTCTCATCATTTTTAGAATGCCACTTGAAATTTTCTGTCAGTCTGATTTTCCCATTTTCACCAATGGCTATTTCACATTCAGATTGTCCATTATCTATTTTTCCGTCAGTTTGTATTTGACAGTAGCTGAACAATAATTTATTGTGATGAATTGTCCCAACTAAGTATCCTTTGAATATTGGCCCGCCTGAGTAGCTGGCCGAAACGAAACTGCCGTTTTGTGAAAAGGTGAAAATAGTCAATTCATTCACAACTCCATTTGAAGCAGTCTGAATAACATTCATTTTCAGGTTTTCAAAGCTCATTTTTGTCATTGCAGATGTTATTAAAATCCTTTTAAATCAACATGTAGCAGGTGGTGAAAGTTAATTGTTCTCTTGTTAATTCGGTATCGGATATTTATATCCCCGCAACCTGCTCTTCTAACTCCTTATACCAATCTTCCCCGTATTTACGGATCAATGGCGCTTTTAAAAATTCATGCACCCGTACTTTAAGCTCGTTACCGAAAGTACATGCAGGGCTGCAAATGCTCCAGCGGTCATAATTCAATACATCAAATTCGGGGTATTTGGTGATACGGATAGGATATAAATGGCAGGAGATGGGTTTTTTCCAGTTAGTAGCTCCGCTTTCATACGCTTTTTCTATAGCGCATTTGGTGATCCCATTCTCCCAGATCACATAGGCGCATTCTTTATTTACATCTACGCAGGGAGTAGTGTAATCGCCTTCGAAATCGGTTACATAGGTGCCGTTTTCTTCGATGGTTTTGATACCCTTGGCGGTCATAAAGGGTTTTACTTTTGGATAGATCTCGTCTAATATATCCAGTTCATCAGCATTTAATGGCGCGCCTGAATCCCCTTCGAGACAGCAGGCTCCCTTGCACTTATTTAAATTGCATACAAAGTTTTCCTTAACTACATCCTCATGCACCAAAACACTGCCAACTTCTATCATATTGTCTAAACTTTAATCTCTAATCACTTCCCCAAAGCATATTTCAACCCTGTGGTGTTCGTCAGGTCCATCGTTAAGCTGCCTACAACCAATTCAACCTGCGCTTTTACGGGTATGCGGTTGTTGTCATCCGTTATCCAAAGGTACAACTTACTATTTTTCTTGAAAATGCGACCGGGAATAATAGTCGGGTTAAATTTAAGGCAATTAAATGTACCCATCGAACATTGCATTTTTTCCTTACCAACATAAGTGATGCTTAAGATATGCACTCCATCTTCCAAAAAGTATTGCAGGTCGAATTTTTGCCCGACATGGATCTTTGAAATATCAATACAGCGCGCAAAATAATAGGCCGATAAAAAATCAAACACTTTGCCTGTGAACGGATATACCCCCTTTGCCGCGGTTATTTTATTATGAGTATGATCAAAAGTTACTTTATCGCTATGGCGATAGTCGGATTCTCGCCGGTTCTCAGCATAAAAATAGGGCTGCAGTGTGCTTTGGTCAACGTAAGTTTCGTACCGGTTGCGCACTTTGTAAAACACATCGAAAGCCCCTGCTGTTTTCCCCTCGGCAATAATATGATAAGCGGGCGACCCGTCAAATTTAATCGGGCTTTCCTCCACACGGATATTAGCTTCTGCTGCGGTAAAAAAGCCATATTTTAGCCTATAGCTTAATTTTTCACCAGTTTTAAATGCAGGTTCGGCAGTTTTTACAAGATCCTGGGCAAGAACTTCACTAAGGCAGCAGGATGCAAGCACAAGGGCAAAAAGGTATTTCTTCATCGGCTGCCTGTTGTGCAAAAAGCGAACATTAATCTTTTCGTTTATAGATGGGAACGGTTGAACATGGTTCGCCAAACATGATGCTCTTTGCAACGGGTGTCAGCTTTTTTGTTAATTCAACATAAGCCGAAACAGGAACATCAATATCGCCGCACCCCTTAATAACGATACGCTGATCGCGATATTGCTCCGCGTCCATACCTGCCATTGCTTTTTCAAACAGTACAGTTTCCAAAACAGCGGCATCGCCGAAAACAACCTCGCTGGCAAAGGGCGCCAGCTTGTTCGCTATCAGCATATAGGCCCATGCGGGCACAATGGCATCGGCAGTGCAGGTGATCCCTACGTTTTTGCCAGTATATTGCGCCCAATCGTGTGTTTTTATAAATTCCCTGAAATCCTTTTCCCGCAGGATCAGTTCCATATACAGGTTATCCTTAATATCATATATTACCCGTTCGCCGGGGGGATAAAAAGCGGCAGGGTCCAAAGTGACCAAACCACTTTGCGCTACCTTATTAACTATATTTTCCTGGATATCCATCGCATTAAAATAAAAAACCGGGAACAGCCCAAACACTGATCCCGGTTACAAAATTACTTAAAGTTTCTCTATAAGAATTTAGAACGGTAATCTTTTACATTCGCCTTATCTTTCAGGGCGTCAAACAACTGGCTGTTTGACCGCTGAACCAATGCCTGTCCTATCTGCTCTCTTTCTCTTAAAGCGTTGGTAAGCGGTGCAGGATTGATAAAGTTATCTACCGAAAACACATAAACCCCATGATCGCCTTCAATTGGTGCCGATACTTTATTTGGTTTTGAACCAAAAATTGTACCCACCACTTTATATTCTGTTGCCAAACCCGGTATAACAGGGTTAGCGAATACCACGTTCTGAACAGGAACAACTTTAGAGCCTGATTTTTGAGCTACCTGGTCGATGCTTGAGGCGCCGTTTGCTGCTGCCTGCAATTTATCGGTTAACATTTTAGCTTTTACATGATTGCGCACAGCGGCTTCTATTTGTTTTTTAACTGCATCAAGCGGCAAAGTGCCTTTAGGTTTTATACCTGTTAAAACGGGGATAACATACTGGTTGCCAACCACAAATACCTGGTCGCCATAATCACCTTTATCTGCTTTAAAAGCCCATTTAACTACCTCGCGCGCACCTTCGAGGCCGGGTAGCGCTGATGCCAAACCATTTATATCGGCAGCGCTTTTCTTCATCAGCCCTGCCTTTTTGGCCATTGCATCAAAATTATCCTTTGTCAAACCGGCCAAAAATGATTGTGCTTTGCTATATGCAGCATTTTGTGTATTGCTGCTGGGAACTATCGGTTTATCAACCACTGCAACTTCTGCTACTTTTACTGATCCTTTCTGATCTGTGATCTCGATAAGGTGCACCCCAAACTGCGAGGTAACAACAATAAGGTCGCCCTTTTTAGCTTTAAAGGCTGCATTGGTGTATTCAGCTGTTATCTGGCCTTGTCCTGCTCCCATCATACCATTCACATCAAATGCAGGTATATCGCCACCTTTGACAGCGCTTGCCTTATCAACAGAAAAGGTTGCAGCCTCGTCAGCAAATGACTTACCGCCCTGGATCAGTTTCTTGATCGAATCAGCTTTAGCTATCGCTTTTTCAAGACTTCCTTCAGCATTTGGGTTAATTAGAATATGTCGTGTTTTAACCGAATCAAAAGTGGTTTTCACATCTGCGAGTTTCGCTATTTTATAACTTCCGTTTGATAAGTAAGGCCCGTAAACAAAGCCCTTATCAGCGCTGAACATCATAGAATCCAGTTTTGGATCGCCCAGCTGCCCTTTACGTTTAAACGACGGCGGATTTTTTGTTTCAGAATTTACCTGTACAAAAAGTGAATCGTTAGCGCTGCTTTTAAACTGGGGTACCAGTTTGTCCATCTGGCCCTTAATTGCGGCAGAGTCTTCTTTTGACGCCGCGGCGTTAAAGGTTACATAGTCAAAGCTTCTCAGTTCCTGCTTATTTTTAAACTCATATTTATGGTCGTCGTAATAGCTCTGGTAATCATCATCTGTTAAAGTAACCTTGCTATCGGGGATAGAAGTATAATCAAGCGTTACATATTTAAAATTCACCAGCTTGTTTTTAGCTTCGTAATCGTCCTTTGCGTCAAGGGCGTTCACATACAGGCCATTTGTTACCAGCGAAAGATATTTTTGCTCCAATTTAGTCGCTGTCAGCTGCACAATAAAATCGTGCCACTGCTGCCTTACCGGATCATCCGCTTTAGCCGCATTAAGGGTAGCCTTAAAGTTATTCAGCTTGTTCATATCGATCTTGCCGGTTTGAGGGTCGCCAAAATTCTGAACCACCGCCGGATCAGGATTATTACTGCTGAACATGCCAGCCGTTTCATCATCACTTACTACCAGGCCAACTTTGTCAATCTCTTTATTGAGGATGATCTGGCTCACAGACTGGTTCCAGGTATTATCCTGTACGTAAGTCATAAACTGCGAATTAAGATTCGCCTGCCCGGATTGCTGTTGAAGCTGTTTCGTGTTCTGGTCAAGCCTTTTGGCAAAATCGCTGTAAGCTATTTTTTCGCCCGCAACTTCACCTATTGTGGTATTATCACCTTTAAAAAACGAACTTCCCTGCCGTATTGCTTCTTCGCCTACAAACGCAAATAGCGCTACTCCAATTCCTATTGCTACGATCTTTCCCATGCGATCGCGCAAAAAACCCATTACACCCATATACTTATATATATAATACTTTAGTTACTCAAAAGAGGGCGCAAGATACAACTTTTACCAAAATTAAAAACAGAAAAATTAAGGCAATTTTAAGGTCGAAATTAATGCGGAACCTCCTGGTTATTAACATGGATAATACCCGTTCCCTGGTTCAGTGTCCAATGATTAAAGTTTTCGTCGCTGGTAAAGCTGGTGCCATCGGTTATACTCCCGTCGGCCATTTTCGCGTGCACTAATTTACTGGAATGTATCAGCTTGGTACCTTCGTCCCATATCAGTTCGTCCGAAGTGAAGGTGTCGCCTTTTATATTGGTACCCACTACGTTTTTGCGAAGCTCAATTGTTTTTTCATCATCGTGGCGCACACCATAATCTGCAACTATGGTGCTCGACTGTTTCAGATCGGCATCATAAAAGATCACTTTTACCCCTTTGGGCATTTCGGTGTAGGGCTTTTTTACTTTGTAGATGATCATTAAAGGCGCGGTCATATGGGCCTTTACTTTTGCGGAATCGCTGTAGATCACATCCACATCAGTATAGCGCTCAATAGGCTTGTTTACCTCGTTAGCTGATATTTTCTGGATGTCTTTCAGATCGTTCTCACAACCTGTTATTAAGGCTGAACCGGCAATTAAACCGGCAAAAAGTAAATTCGATAACAGTTTTGCCGTTTTCATGTCCGGGCTTATTCATACCTGTAACGCTGGAACCATTTATCGTTAAGCGTAAAGCCTAAATGAAAGTTCACATAGTTTTCCTGCACCAAGCCATTTGCTTGCGTTCCCTGCTTACCTATCTCAGCTGAGAAATTGATCTTATAGAAGGCCAGCGAAGCGCGGTCGTGCGGTAATGGAATACCCAAACCAAAGGTTGCCGCGTATTTTTTAATAGTTACATTACCCACATTGATGTAAGTATCTTCATAAATTATCCCCAAACGGTAATCCATTAACGCCAGGTAATTGTTCAAAGCATTTTGATTAGGGGTAAACTGCCCACCCAAGTTAAACGTTTTGCTATCCTGCAGGCCCTGGTTAACGCCTGCGATAGTAAGGTTAGACCATTTCCCGGTACTATATTGGGCCCCGATTATAAAACTGCCTTCCTTTACAAAGGAGATACCAAAGTGATTGATCTGCGGAAGCTGGATCTTTGCATTTGGCGACTGGTTGTTGACCAAAGTATCTGCGGCAACGTTTTGATTGCCGTTTGAATCATAAAAATATTGACTTACAATCAAACTATTTTGCACATTAAGCCTGGAACTGGCCGAAGCTGAATAGCCTAATATCAAGTGTTTGGTTTCTGAGAAATCGATAGAATACTGTGCACCGTAATCGTAGTTTACGCCACCGACGTGGTTGTTTTGTGCAATACGTGAATCCAATACTCCGTACAGTCCGGGTATTTCTGTAGATTGATCCTGTTCTAAGTTACCGAATATATAGGAGATATTGGCGCCTATCAATAAGTGTTTGCCAATACCAAATCCATAACCCAGATAAGCTTTTGACAGGCCACCATCGCCTGAATAGATATAGTTGGTCACATTGGTATCAGCAGGTGATCCCGAGCCCAACCCGGTTCTTGAGGTTTTGTAACTATAACCCAATTCGCTATAAGGTACCAGGCCAAAGCTGAGCGCCGAATGTTTGGAAACAGGGATAGCAAATGTAATATGGCTGAACCTGAAATTTGAGTTGGACTGACTGGTTTTAACGCCGTTTATGTCATTACTTAATGTAGTTGCATTACTATACAGACCGGCATCAATAGTGGTGAAATTTATTTTCCCATAAGAAGCTGGGTTGATGATGTTAATACTGTTAAACCCGCCTATCGTATTTACAGCGGCTGATAGCCCTCCCATACCAATATTTTGCGGTAATAGCTGATCATCAAGAAGGCCCAAACCATAACGTGAATAAGGAGAACTGGTAGTTGCGGTAGATTGTGCGTTTGCCTCAAATACAGCAACAGCAAGTAAAAATGTAATAAAGAGCCTTGTATATTTAATCATTATTGTTTTGTATAGCTGCGTTTAATCCTTTAAGAACCAAATAGGGCTCATTTTTTATATAGGGGGCAAAGATGCTATTTTTCAGTAGAGTATCAAAAAAATTGCTGTCGCCCCCGCTTAGTATAATATTTAGTTCCTTCCCGCTTTCCTGGTAGCTTTGTATAAAACCGGTTACTTCGTATTTGATCCCGTTTTGCACGCCCGACCGTATTGCCGTTGTTGTATCACTTCCGTAAGTATCGTTAAACCCTGCATCTTCGCTAATTAAAGGCAAAGCGCCGGTATAATAATTTAATGCTTTATAACGCATATTTAGCCCGGGCGATATACTGCCCCCAAAATAATTCCCTTCGGCATCTATCCAGTCATAAGTGATCGCGGTTCCGGCATCAATTACCAGGCTGCTCTTACCGGGATATAATTTATAAGCTCCTATAACAGCAGCCAAACGATCGGGCCCAAGTGTTTGAGGGGTTTTATATTGATTACGGATACCGGCGGTCATCTCTACATTAAAATACTTCAGGTCAACTTTTTCTTTCAGCGGCTCGCGCCAGCTTTCCACTTCTTTTTTAACAGAGGAGATAATGGCTTTATTAATTTGGTATTGATCAAGTAAATTTAAAAGTGTACTGGCTTCAACAACCGGGTAATGCTCCGTATGCAGTAATTCATCATGCCTGAAAACCGCGATCTTGGTTAAAGTATTACCTATATCAATAACCAGGTTGGCCATCAGGCTTTAACCAATGATAATATAGATTCAAAAATAGCCAGCCCATCCTGGTTAGCAAGCAAACTATCAGCAGCGCGCTCAGGGTGCGGCATAATGCCGAATACATTACGGCCCTCATTACAAACCCCGGCAACATTCTCGATAGAGCCATTCGGGTTGCTTTCGGCGGTAATATTACCCATCTCATCACAATACCTGAACAATACCTGGTCATTATCATTCAATGACTTCAGCAAATTGGCATCGGCAAAATAATTACCCTCGCCGTGCGCGATAGGTATTTTCAAAGCCCTTTGAGCCTCGATCTGCGAGGTAAGCATTGAATTGGATGTTTGCGGCAGCATATAAATATTGCTGCAATTAAACTTGCGGTTATTGTTGTGCAGCAATGCACCGGGCAGTAACCCTGCCTCGGTTAATATCTGGAAACCATTGCAAATACCCCATACATATCCGCCTTTGGCAGCGAATTGGATCACTTCCTGCATGATGGGCGAAAAACGGGCTATCGCGCCTGAGCGCAAATAATCGCCAAATGAAAAACCACCGGGCAGTACAACAAAATCGCAGCCCTGCAAATCGTGGTCTTTGTGCCACAGGCGCACTACCTGCTGACCCATTATTTTTTCTAATACATAGATGATATCTTCATCGCAATTAGAACCCGGAAAAATAACTACTCCAAACTTCATGATACAAAACTAATATAACCCCGGAAATTTGAACGAATGTAAAAGTTAAAAAGTGTTAAACTGGAAGTAAATGATGCTGACAAGCAGCAAAAAGAAGAGTGTTTCATAAAACCAGCGGCCCGTGGCATATAAAAAATAATAGGCAAAAAACACCGCTAAAGGCACAGCGCACAATAAAAAATGGTCTAAATGAAAACTTGAACGAACGTAAAATGAGAAACCCCCAACTAAAAAAACAAAAAATAATAACTGGAAAGATTTACGGGTTTGCACATAACTTTTGAAGAAATTTTGCTGCAATTTAAAGAAACAGAGCACCAGGATAAGTATCACCGGTATTAAAACCAGGTAATTATAATAGTTAATGGTAATATGAACAGGAAATTTGGTAGCCAGCGGGAGCCAGATATTATAAAACTGCCCAAGCTTATCGTGCATGTAATAAAACACCGCCAAAAAGAAGAAAATAGTAACAAAACCGATGATACAGGCCACCCATTCGCGCCAGTTAAATGGCCTGAAAAGGATCAGCGCGGCCCATATAGCCAGGAACATATAAATAAACGGCAGGTAAGTTAGGGTACCGACCGCTACGATCATCCCGAGATCATACGATATGGATTTTGCTTCCTCACCTTTATAAAGATCGATCAGCTTAAATAACATCCATATCACCAGGAAATTACATATCAGCGGCGGGCTTAATACTAAAAAGGGCGTAAAAAGGCCAGATACGAACACATACATTATTGCAGGCAAAAAGGTTGATTTACCAAGCAAATTATAATGATTAACCAGGTAATTGAGCAGCATGGCCTGCCCAAAAACCACCGCTCCCGCCAAAAATAAATTGAGTACCGGCGGGATAACGTACTGGTATGAAACAGGTATCAGTAAGCGCGAGAAAAGCTCAATGAACGGAAATTCTGTTTTATCAGGGATATAAAATACATAACCTATCCGCAGGATAAACAATAAAACTGCCAGCCATAAAATATTAAGGGGATTAAAGGACCGGAATAGTTTGATCATGTTGTGTATTTGAAGGCAATATTAGCAGAAAAACTGCTTAAGCTAAAATTGATCCGGGTTTTGCATAGCGCTTTATCATATTATCAATGATCTGCGCCGTCTCATCCGGAAAATCAACCTGTATTTTTTTATCATCAGCTATCCAGCTATTAATCTTATCTACAAAATTATCGTCAATAGCGTGAATAACAGGTACACCTAACTTTGAGGCAGCCAGCGCATTGCATTGCTGCTCGTATTGGCCGGTCATGGGGATCATCAGTACCTTTTTTTGCAGGTACAAAGCTTCGGCAGGGCCCTCAAAACCGCCGCCGGTAAGCAGCCCTTCGCAGCTTGCCATGCTTTGATTAAAAGCCTCGTTATTCACCGGGAATATCTGGATATTACCATCCTGATAGGGCTTTTTTTGCCGTTTAGAAAATATATGCCATTGTACATCCTTCACCTGGCTTAAATATTTGGCCAGTGTTTTATCATCGTAGGCTGGCAAATACACGGTATAATGGCCCAGGTTTGAGGTAGAAAGCTTCCTGATATCGCCCCTGATAACCGGTGTATGGATAAAATCGTCATACTTTTCAAAATGGAAACCGATATGATGCGTAGTGGGCGAATAGTATTTGAAAAGCCATTCGGCAATATTCCACTTTGCAGGCCTCGGCGTTTTATGCGAAACAAAGGAGCATTGATGGCTCAGCGATACCGATGGTATTTTTTGCAGGCGGCAGGCCCAGGCGCTCACGGGCTCAAAATCATTGATGATGAGGTCATACTGTGCCAAAGGCAGGTTGTGCATATCGCGCCACAGCCGGCGTAGTCTCATTAGCTTAAAGGTAGCCCATTTATCAACCCCGCCTTTGGTACCAAACACAAAACTAAACCCATGAAAACGATATTTAAGCGGTTGCGACAAGGCAACTTCAGCCTCAGTACCGCTAACCAGCAGATCAAGTTCGCCATATTGCTGCAGCAGGGGCACTATCTCCCGTGCCCGGCTGATATGCCCATTGCCGGTCCCCTGAATTGCGTAAAGTATTTTCATTATAAATGCGGAAGCAAGTTACCAAAGATTATAGCCTTCGCAAAGATTAATAGATGCAGACCATTAGGTATCTGGCCGGATGTTAATTTAGCTAAAGCAACTTAGTAACCCTTCAGCCTCTTTTTATTGAACCTTACTCAATTCCTCTATCGTTTTCTTGATCCAATAAGGGGTGCTTTCCGGGTAGCTTGTAGAACTGAACCTTACTTTTCCTTCTTTATCAAGCACCAGGTTGGTTGGATATAGGTTTAAGCGGTATAGGTCTGCGTACATCCTTCCGTCTTCTATCAGATGGTAAGCAAAGGGGTTATTTTTTATAAATTGCTGAATATCGTATTTATTATCGAGCCCAATCGCTATAAATACCACATCTGGGTTATTGGCGTACTCCAAAGCCAGTTTATTGAGTTCAGGAATTTCCATCCTGCATGGGGGGCAGCCGATAAACCAAAAATTGATCACCACTATTTTACCTTCAAGGTCCTTTAGTTTAATTTTATTCCCATCAATATCATTTGCCCTAAATGAGCTTATCTTTTCGCCAATTTTAAAAAATGTGCTTTCAGGGGGCCTGGGCAACTCTGCAATAGTTGACGATCTTTCTTCGGGTTTATGACTGTTGTTAAGAAAAGTAAAAGTGCTGCCATGCTTTTTATCAAATATCAAAAAGTCAGTATTAGCGTCCCTTGGATCGATAGGTCTGATCAAATACTCCCCTGTTGATAGCATTTTCCTCCAGGTTACGTATGGAATTTGCACCCCAGTGGAATCTTTAATAACAGTTTTTTCATTAAATATCCAGGTATACGTTTTTCTTACAGTATCATTTTGTGCTGTAGCTGAAAAACTTATTGCTGAAATTGCAATTAAAAGGAGCAGGTATTTTTTCATAAGGTTAGGCATCATTAGCTTATGAAAGTATAAATTTTTAATTGCTTAAACAAATGAGCCTGTGGCTGGTGTTTTACTTTTTGCCATTTTAAAGGACGACATCACACAGGCTAACATTCCAACTTTTCAATCTTACAACAGCTTAATAACTTTCCTGTTTGAAACGCTCCAGCAGGTTCCTTACATCCATTTTTGCGTCCAGGTCTTCAGTATCGGTTTTATCTTCTTCGTCTGTATCACCGTTGAAGTCGGCGGGATTATATTTAAATATGGTCCAGGTTTTATTATTGTATTCCAGCGCGGTAAGGCTTTCCACCCAATCGCCCGAGTTTAAATAGAGCACCGAACCGGGATTATCTGTCGCCTTTATCTCCCTGATCTCGGCATGATGGATATGGCCACATATCACATACTGATAATCTTTTTCAACAGCCAGGTCGGCGGCAGTTTGCTCAAACTGGTTGATAAATTTTACCGCGTCCTTAAATTTTGCTTTCACTTTTTGTGAAAAGCTCATCTTTTCTCGACCCATCGCGGCTAAAAGCCAGTTGGTAAAGCTATTGAGCAAGATCAGCGTATCATAACCAACCGCGCCCAGTTTGGCCAGCCATTTAGAGTGCTGCATGGTAACATCAAATACATCGCCATGAAATATCCATGCCTTTTTGCCATCTACCTTTAAAACTATCCTGTTGCGCAATATGAAAGAACCCATATTAAAATCGGCGAATTTGCGCAGCATTTCATCGTGGTTGCCGGTTAAGTAATAAACAGGGATGCCTTCGGTAACGAATTTCAGGATACGGCGCACCACTTTCATGTGCGCTTCAGGCCAATAGGATTTACTGAACTGCCATATATCAATGATATCGCCGTTCAGGATCAGCATTTTTGGTTTTATGCTTTTTAAATATTTAAGGAGTTCTTTGGCATGGCATCCATAGGTACCTAAATGCACATCAGATATAACTACGATATCAACTTCGCGTTTTGCCATTAAATTTGGGGGGATAATTTGCCGACCGGTAATTTTTACCGGATAATGATTTAGAAGATGTTAAACAACGACTATTCTTCTTCGTCGTCTTCATTAACTTTCAATTCATAAGGGCTGACGTAGAACATACCAACTAATAAAAGTAACCCTACTACAACCAGATATGTGTATTCAAAATTCATACTGAGTTATTTAACAAATGTCGACAATTCAAATTATCTGAATGTTAAGACTCTGTTAAATGTAAAAGGTTTCATTGAGACTGAAAATTTTTTTGAATCCGGTCTAATTGTTTGATATGATGTTTTGAATGGATGCGGATAAAATCGAACCATTGCCTGGCATTCAGCATACCCATACGGGGGTGCTTGATCCGGCCACGCGGTGATGCATCATGGATAAGCGGCACCACATCATCTATGCGTTTGCGGCATTTGATCAGTAAATTCTTAGCCTCTTCTTTGCTGATCTTGGTGGCCGGTATTTTAGCGGCAGTCTTTCCCGGAACCTTTACCTTGAAAGGAGGAAACCTGCCAAATGACAACACTAATAGCCCTATCAGTGATCTGCCTTTTTTAGTAGGCTTGCAATTGCTAAGGGTACATTTTTCGAGCGCAATGGCCGAGCCAAAGTTGGCCTGCATAATATGTGAATATACTTCGGCATATGACCATCCACCACCTGGCGGCGTTACCGTAAATAATTCATCGGGAATGGTATCTAACCGGCTACGGTAAATATCCAATGCTTCGTCAATTTCCTTACGTTTAGATCCGATGCTCTTACTCATAAGTGGAAGGGGAATAGGATTTATAAGATTTCTATTACAATAATAAAGTTAATTCCTTTAATTGTGTAACCTGCACAGGCACATCATCCGGCTTGGCTAAACCATTGGGATTAAAATAGATCGCATCCATACCGAAATTCAGCGCGCCATACACATCAGCCTCCAGGCTATCGCCTATCATCAGGCTTTCACTTTTGGTCGCGCCAGCCAATTCAAGTGCATGTTCAAATATGGCCTTGTCAGGCTTATTAACCCCAACCACTTCTGAGATGATGACATGCTGAAAATAGCCGCCTATATTTGTCCCGTTTATCTTTATAGCCTGCGATTCACTGAAACCATTCGAGATCAAATGCATGGTATATTTTGTTTGCAGATATTGCAGCGTTTCGTGCGCATCGGGGAACAGGTTGGTTTTTGTGGGGCATAGCTTTACATAATCGTCTTCAAAGCCAACCGGTATCACTTCGGGGTGCAGGCCCAGGTCGAGGAAGGTTTGTTTAAAACGTGCTTCGCGTAATTCCGTTTTACTGATCTTCCCTACATGATACTCTGCCCAAAGCCGGTGATTATTGCGGGTATAGGTTTCAATAAACAGGTCGGCAGAATGTAAGCCCAGATCTTTCAAGCCATAAATGCCATATAACTCATGCAAAGTTTCTTCGGCATTCCTATCAAAATCCCAGATAGTGTGATCCAGGTCGAAGAAAAGATGTTTGTATTTTATTTCGGATTTCGGATGTTCGATTTCGGATTGCATTTATGATTTATAAAAGGAAACTTATGCAAAGTTACACCTAAAGGCTGTTATTATAATAACAAAGCGTCATTGCGAGGAACGAAGCAACCTCTAATGAGGACATTCATTAACCTTAAATATGTAAATGGGTAGATGCCTTCTGCATTTCAAAAAAACATTGTGGGGTTTGATTAGCAAGTGTAGGGGTTGCTTCGTTCCTCGCAATGACGTGTAAGTTAAACCGAAATCCGCATTCAACTAAACTTTCTCCCCGAACGACAGATCCCCCGCATCCCCCAGCCCGGGAACGATGAAAGCTTTGGAGGTCATTTCCTCATCTATCGCGCAAAACCACAAATGAGCTTTGGGCAAATTGGCTTTTACGTGCTCCACGCCTTCGGTGCTGGCAATAATGGCGGCAATGTGCAATTCTTTGATTTTATATTGGGCTATCAGTTCCTTGCATACCTGCACCACGCTTTGCCCGGTAGCCAGCATGGTATCACATAAAATTACCGTTTTGCCTTCTAAATCGGGTGATGAGATGTGGTCGATATTGATAATAAAGGCCCCCGTTTTTTTTACTTTACGATAAGCGGTAATAAATGCCGAGGGCGATTTGTCAAAAAAATTCATAAAGCCCTGGTGAAAAGGTAAGCCGGCACGCAGGATGGTGGCAAGTACCGGCTGGGAATCTGGCACATTCATATTGGCGACACCCAAAGGGGTTTGGACTTCGACCGAATCATATTTAAACTTTTTGCTGATCTCGTAGGCCAGTATCTCACCCAGTCTTTCCTGGTTGCGCCTGAAACGCAGCCTGTCCAGTTGTATGTTCGCATCACGCAACTCGGCCAGGAATTGATTGCCGACAGTGTTGGTATTGTTAAGTACGAAAAGCATTTTAGCAGGGGTTAGATTAGGGGTTAGTAAAATTACGGATTAGTAATTAGTTAATCAGAGATCAGTAAAAAATGTTTTATCGGCTTCACAGTTTTACAACAAAATAGAATATAAAAACCTGCTGACATAACGCTGTCACTACCGCTTTTTAGTTTTGATCAAACAAATTAAAACTATGAAAACATTAAAACAATTTATATTTAACAGCTCTCTTAAGGTAACCCTGTTACAGTTTTACACACAAACCTTTTATACTATTATTCGTATTTTTGTGACAATCTATGGATTTTAAATTAACCTCTATATACGAACCCACCGGAGATCAACCCGAAGCCATCAGGCAACTGGTGGAAGGCGTAAATAACCAGGACCCTTTTCAAACCTTACTTGGTGTAACCGGCTCTGGAAAAACGTTTTCTATCGCCAACGTAATAGCACAAACGCAGAAGCCCACGCTGGTGCTTAGTCATAATAAAACTTTGGCGGCGCAGCTTTATGGCGAGTTTAAGCAGTTCTTCCCGGAAAATGCGGTTAACTATTTTGTATCCTACTATGATTACTACCAACCGGAAGCATTTATACCCAGCACCAATACTTATATTGAGAAAGACCTGCAGATAAACGAGGAGATAGAAAAGCTGCGCCTGCGCACTACATCGTCCTTAATGTCGGGCCGTCGGGATGTGATCGTGGTTTCATCCATTTCCTGCATTTACGGTATGGGTAACCCGGAGGACTTTATGGATTCTGTTTTCCGTTTCGCGGTGGGCACGCGTATTAGTCGTAATGCTTTTTTACATAGACTCGTTGAAATTCTGTACGCCCGTACCACCGCCGATTTTAAACGCGGTACATTCCGTGTAAAAGGCGATATCGTGGATATTTTCCCGGCATACATGGATGTAGCCTACCGCATTTCGTTTTTTGGGGATGATATTGAAGAGTTAAGCACTTTTGATCCCGGCACGGGTAAAACCATCGAAAAAATGACCCACATGGTGGTTTTTCCAGCCAATTTATACGTAGCGCCGCGCGAACGCTTTACCCAATCCATCTGGGCCATACAGGAAGAACTGGAAGTACGTAAAAAGCAATTTATTGATGATAAACGCTTCCTGGAAGCCAAGCGGTTGGAAGAAAGGGTTAACTACGACCTGGAAATGATACGCGAGCTGGGCTATTGCTCGGGTATTGAAAACTATTCAAGATTTTTTGATGGCCGCAAGCCAGGCGCACGCCCCTTTTGCCTGTTAGATTATTTCCCGGATGATTATTTGATGGTGATCGATGAAAGCCACGTAACCGTACCCCAGATCAGGGCGATGTATGGCGGCGACCGCTCACGCAAGATATCATTGGTTGAATATGGCTTCCGTTTACCTGCGGCTATGGATAACCGCCCGTTAAACTTCCAGGAGTTTGAAGGCCTGGCGCCACAAACCATCTATGTAAGCGCTACACCTGGCGATTTCGAACTGGAAAAATCGGGTGGTGTGGTAGTTGAGCAAGTGATTCGCCCAACGGGGTTGCTCGACCCGGTGATCGATGTAAGGCCAGCAATAAACCAGGTCGATGATCTGCTGGATGAAGTGGACAAAACCATAAAAATGGGCGACCGCGTGTTAGTGACCACCTTGACCAAGCGCATGGCCGAGGAACTGGCTAAATACATGGACAGGCTCGGCATCAAATGCCGTTATATACACAGCGAAGTTAAAACTCTGCAACGGGTGGAGATATTAAGGGGCTTGCGCCTGGGTGAGTTTGATGTGTTGATCGGTATTAACCTGCTTCGCGAGGGATTGGATTTGCCCGAGGTATCTTTAGTGGCTATTTTGGATGCTGATAAGGAAGGTTTTTTACGCTCAGAACGTTCGTTGATACAAACCATAGGCCGTGCAGCACGTAACGACCGTGGCAGGGTAATTATGTATGCGGATAAGATCACCGACTCCATGCAACTGACCATGGACGAAACTAATCGTCGCCGGGAGTTGCAGATCGCGTATAACACCGAACACGGGATCACTCCGACAACAGTTGGTAAATCACGGGAGTCTATTATGGAGCAAACCTCGGTGATGGATTTTTCGGGTGGTACGCATAAGGCTTATGTGGAAGCCGATTCTATTTCGCTTGCCGCTGACCCGATAGTGCAATACATGACCAAACCCGATTTGAAAAAAGCAATAGAGAACACCAAAAAAGAAATGGTTACCGCTGCAAAAGACATGGACTTTTTACTGGCCGCCAAACTGCGTGATGAAATGTTCGCGTTGGAGAAAATGATGGATGAACGGTTTTGATTAGACAATCAAAAGAAATCATTATCAAACATCAAAGTTTTATTTTGACGACATCTTGAATTGACTGAATTACTGGATATTTCTTGATATCCAACTTCTTTTGACCTTCGTCCAAATAATGCATATAACGTTGTAAAACTATCATGGCATTGTATAGGCATTTCTGACGAATCTCCCATGTTTGTTCAAACGGCTTACCATGTCGATTTGCAATCGAATACTTTTCTGCATCTGTGAAAAATTGCCTATCTATATTAAGATTGTCTCTCATTTTTTCCCAAGTAATTTTCCTATTCTCTGCGTCATCATTTGTGAATGAGTTCATTATTGCCTCTATGGCCCTAAAACTATAAAAAGCAGTCATATCGAACTCAATACAAGCATTTTTTATATCAGAAGTAGCTACTCGAACTATGTAATTATTCTTTAAATTGAATAATTTTTCTGTAGAAATATCAAAGATGCTTTTATCAAACCAGCCTGATAAATCACCGATATTCAACGATAAGAAGGCCCGGTTTGGTAACATTACCGACGAAAACGTGACATTGCAAATTACTCCGGAAGCAAAAAAAGCTGTGTCATAAAATGATTGAGTAAATTGTTTAACCAAGAAATGTAGGGTGGGTATATCTTTTACTTCATTCGAGAATTCTACAACGACACTCAAATCGTCAGTATCATTTAATAATAATTTGTAATTAAACTTCCCTAATGAGCTTTGAATAGTCATTCTCAATGGCGGGTCGGCTATATTAAATTCCACACGCTTGAAGGACGGTGATATTTTTCCAAAAAAAATATATTCCATATCCAAATATATACAAAAAAATCCCCGGCCTTATACCAGGGATTTACACATAATCAGATAAAATAAAAATAATTTGTTACTAATACAGGACAATCGAATCTAAGAGTAAAATAATATCATACCGTTGTAAAAAAATCGCAAAAAATCATTTGCAAACAATTTTATCGTTATATACTTATATTTGTAGTCACAAAAATTAATTCTGATGGAATTTATTAATTTCCTGCTCATAGCCATACTTGTTATATATATCATACGCAGTCTTGCCCGTATCTTATTACCTATGCTGTTTCAAAAAGTTGTGAATAATGCACAGCAACATCAGCATCAAAGCAGTCGTAGTCAAAGCACTAAAGAAGGTAAAATAACGGTTGATTATATCCCCCAAACCAAAAAAGGTGCAATTCCCGACTCGGAAGGCGATTTCGTAGATTATGAAGAAATAAAGTAAGGTTATGGAGCCTCACCAGGTATTTAAGCGGCGCCATTTCAACACGCCCGAATCATTTACCCTTATTACCACTAATTATATCATAGTGGCCCTTGGTTTGGCCGTCACTACCTCGCATCATAAGATCCATTGGTTTTTTTGGGTGATATTAGGATTGCTTGCGGTGTATAATGTTTTCAGCCTGCGCCGCAACTGGACAGAGTATGACAAGGCCGGTATCATCGCTTACATCATTGGCACAGCGGGGCTCAGCCTCCTATTTTTAATTTTCTAAATGGCCGGTTTTCGTTACATTTTTTAGAGAATTAATTATAATTCCTTTTCTCACTCAAATTTCTATTTTTGGGAATTATATATTATCCATTCAAAAAACTTAAATGAATAACTGGTTCAAGCAAAATAGCATCCACCTGGCTATTATAGGGATTTTTTTAGCGGTCGTTTTCTTTTATTTCACACCGGCGTTCCAGGGGAAAACTTTGGGCCAAAGTGACGTAGTAGGCGCGCAATCCACCCAAAAGGAGATAAACGACTACCGGGCAAAGGACACCACCATTTTGTGGACCAACCAGATATTTGGCGGCATGCCCGCGTTCCAGATATGGGCGCCATATCCTGATAATATAACTACCCACGTAGTTTCTTTCTTAAAAGATGTATTTCCTAATCCCATTGATACCGTACTGATATTGATATTAGGCAGCTATTTCCTGTTCTGTGTTTTAAAACTCAATCCATGGCTTGCTGCCGCGGGTGCGGTTGCCTTTACATTTTCATCGTACAATATTATTTTATTAGCTGCGGGGCACTCCAACCAAATCTATGCCATTGCTTTTTTTGCACCTATACTGGCCAGTATTATTTTAACACTACAGGGCAGGTATTGGCTTGGCGGTACACTTACCGCGCTATTTTTATCGATGGAGATACGCGCCAACCATATCCAGATGACCTACTACCTGCTGATCATCATCCTGATATTAGTTGGAATTGAGCTTTACCATGCCATTAAAAGTAAAACAACAGGCCCTTTCTTAAAATCCCTTGCATACTTAGGTGCGGCTACTTTACTGGCATTGATGGTAAACGCGTCCTCGCTGTGGAGCACCTACGAATATGGCAAAGACACTATTCGCGGGCAATCGAATCTAACACAGCATACTACCGAGCCAAGCAACGGGCTGGCAAAAGATTATGCTTATGAATACAGCCAGACCGCCGGAGAAAACATTACTTTCTTAGTGCCTAATGCTTATGGCGGCGAAACTGGCCTATCAACAATGGACGTGCCTAATTCCGACTTTTATAAGGCATTAGTAAGCGGATTACAAGGTATAGGTGTCCCGCAAGATCAAATGGACAATGCAATAAACCAGGTAGCCGGAACCGGTTTGTTTTCCACTTACTGGGGTGATAAAACGTCAACAAGCGGGCCCCATTATTTTGGTGCCGTGATCTGTTTCCTGTTTATTTTTGGATTATTTATTGTTAAAAACCGCATCAAATGGTGGCTGTTAGCTTCGGTAATACTTACCATGCTGCTTTCTATTGGCAGTTCATTCCCTTATGTGTCGGATATTTTCTTTAACTATTTCCCGCTGTATAATAAGTTCCGCGCTATTGAGTCTATATTGGCGGTAACAGGTTTATGCGTACCTATACTGGCAGTATTGGCCATCAAAGAAGTAACAGCGGCGACAGATAAAGAGGCCAGGGCCGACCTATTTAAAAAATTAAAGATCACCTTTTATATCACGGGAGGCGTTGCCTTATTATTAGCTGTATATCCAGAACTGCTGCTAAGTTTCAAACCAAGTGATCAAACTATGTTATTGAGCCGACTTGGACAGGTATTAGGCGGCAAAACTGATATTGCCAATAGCATAATGAATGGTTTGATCAGGGACAGAAAAGGCCTTGAGCAAACAGATGCCTGGTGGTCTCTCGGTTTCATTGTTATATCATTTGGTATTCTATGGGCCTTTATTAAACAAAAAATAAGCGTCACCATATTATCAATAGCTTTTGTTGTTGTTATTTTGGGCGATCTGTACCGGGTTGACCAACGCTATCTTAACGATCATAGTTTTGCCGATAAGCAGGATAGTTATCAACCCAAACCACGGGAGATTGACCAGTTCATCCAACGCGACCAAGACCCCGATTATCGTGTTATCGATCTTCAACAAAACCCAAATACAGACGCAACCACGCCTTTCTTCCATAAATCATTTGGAGGGTATTCGGCAGCAAGGCTGAAAAGATTTCAGGAGATACTGGATAACCAGTTCTCAAAAAGCGTTAACCAGGATGTGTTAAACATGCTGAATGTTAAATACTTTATATTGGCCGACCCTAAAACACAAAACCTAACCATGCGGCAAAACCAAACCGCCTGCGGCCACGCCTGGTTTGTGAAAAATCATAAATTTGCCAAAAACGCTGACGAGGAAATGCAGGATATTACCGCATTTTCGCCTAAAGATGAGGCTATTGTTGACCAACGCTATAAAAGCCTGATTGATGAAAAATCTATCGGTTTTGACCCTGCTAATAGTTGGATAAAATTAACTAAGTATTCACCGGATGATATGGTTTATAAAAGCAGCGCTCCTGTTTCATCTATCGCTGTGTTTTCTGAGATCTATTATGATAAAGGCTGGACAATGTACATCGATAAAAAAGAACAACCTTATTTCCGTGCCGATTACATTTTGCGTGCCGCTGTAATACCAGTTGGCAACCATGACATAGAATTCAAATTCCACCCGGCATCCTATTACACCGGCGAGAAGATTTCTCTGGCTGGATCAATCTTATTGGTACTGGCACTGGGTGGTGCGGTCTATTCAGAGACCAGGAAGAAAGCAACAGAAAAGAAAGCTGCTTGATTAAAATAGAACAAAGCAAAAAAGCGATGGGTTTGAAATCCATCGCTTTTTTTGTTTATAATAAAAATCGTAAATTTACATTATGGACAATCTTTTAGAAAGAATTACAGTAGATACAGGTATATGCCATGGAAAAGCTTGCATCAGGCACATGCGCTGGCCTGTTGAGGTGATTATTGATATGATTGCTGCAGGGATGTCATTCGATTCAATCATAAAGGATCATCCTGAATTAGAAAGGAAGGATATACTTGCCGCATTAGAATATGCCAAAATTACTTTATCCGGTAAATCATTATTAGAGATGAATTGATGGATTTTTTAGTCGATGTTCATTTACCAATTAACCTTTCTAAATTTTTAAACAGCCAAAAAGATTGCGGTTCCGTTCATGTTAACCAAATATTACAGAAATGGCATACCACTGATGCGGATATTTGTAAATATGCCGATCAGAATTCAATGGCTGTAGTAACAAAAGATACTGATTTTAAAAACTCTCATTTCATAAACAAAACGCCCAAAAAAGTAATTCGGATAACTTTGGGGAATATTTCCAATAACGATTTAATGGCTCTTATTGTTAAATATTTGCCATTTATATTGCCACTATCTGTAAAAGATAGTTTTTATATCGAGCTAAGTCGCGAGCAAATCACAATAATCGAGTAAGACAATTAATCATTCGTCCTTCTATTTCTCACCCAATACCATCCTAAATTAAACGCAATTACAAAGTGATTAAACAGGGTGGGCACCAATCCGTAATACCTTTTCATGATGTCAAAACGCTCTGCCAGGCTTTGGCGGTGCTTTTGTTTTGACATCCCCCCTACCAGGTATTTGGCAACATAACCTTCTACTCTAACGATCCGCTTAGCCTTTTTAGCCGCGCGGATGATCCAATCGATATCTGCGCTTAGATGATACCTGCTGTCATAAGGTTCGACCAATGAACGTTTGATATATATAGCCTGGTGACTCACATTCATGCCATATTTAAAACTCCGCCAGGTGAAATTTTCCGGGGCTTTATGCCTGCGCTGACCCAAGCTTTGCCCGTTATCATCGATCATCTCTGTTTCGCCGTAATAAATATCGGCATCATCCGCGGCAGCAAAAACTTTGGCTACGGTATTCGGGGCATAGAGTTCGTCACCCGAGTTCATGAATAGCACATAGTCGCCCGTTGCGGCAGCCAGGCCCTTGTTCATCGCATCATAAATACCTTTGTCTTTTTCGCTGATCAGCTTTATTTTATCCTGGTATTTTTTGATTATGTCTAATGTACCGTCATTAGACAGACCATCGATCAGGACGTATTCAATGTTGGCATAAGTTTGGTTTAACACAGAAAGCATCGTGCGTTCAATATCCCGCGCATTGTTATACACAACTGTGATGACACTTAATTTTAGTTGAGGCATCGGGTTTTAAACGGTAGGTTTTAATAGTTGATGATATAAATCTATGTGCTTTTTTGCAATAACCGCTTCCGAAAAATCATCCATTACGGTTTGTCTTGCCTGCAGCTGTATTTTTTCTTTATCAGGATGGTTGATGATCCACTCCATACCATCAGCAAAGCTCTCAGATGAACGATAATCTGCAAGGTAGCCATTGTATTCATGCTTCACCATATCGGGTATTCCCCCGGTAGTAAAAGCGATAACCGGCGTACTGCAGGCAAGGCTTTCCATTACCGTATAAGGCAGGTTATCTTCGAGCGACGGTATTAAAAAGGCATCCGCCGCTGCATAATAATTAGCTAACAGTGCGTCATCATTGATCGTTCCCAAAAAAGTAGTTTTAAATGGAAATTCCGGTGCATCCTCCGTATTGCGATTACCAAATACCACCAGTTCTATTTCATCAGCCTTTACGCCCATTCTTGCTTTTAGCATTTCCAGGCTTTCCAATAAATAGCTTGTCCCTTTATGCAGATCTTTTCTCGATGGCATAAATCCGCTTAAAAAAACAAATTTATCTGCGGGGAAACCTGCCTGCGCTTTTGCCTGTGTTTTATCAGCAGGTTTAAAGATATCCGTTTCCAGCGTATTGGGTATTTGTTTGATCGCCCTGCCTTTCATCAGGCTGCTTTCCTGTACCGATCTCTGCATCCAGGTACTTGGTGCAATAATGGTAAAATCCAATTGACTATAAGCATTATGCTTCTGTTTCCAGGCACGGTGTGAATAATCATCCGGTGCTGAATTTTTAAGCAGCGGGCAATTTCCACATTCCTGCTTAAAATGATCGCAGGTATAGCGCACATGGCAGCCGCCTGTAAAGGCATTGCTATCATGAAAGGTCCACACAACAGGTTTACCCAGTTTGGCGATCTCTGCGATATGCGGAGGGTTTAAAAACCCGTGATTCACCCAATGCAGGTGAATAATATCGGCATTTTTAACATCAGGATGATGGATAACCGAACGCCCGAACCAGGCGAACGAAAAGGGCGTTTTTAATGCCTTCAGATACCTTTTGGCCCATATCCGCTCTAATATAATAAGGCCGGCGTTGTACGCTTTTTGAATGAAATTTGTATTGAACTCACCTATCTGCGGATTTTTTCCAAATTTATAGTGCACGAGAACTTTAGAATCAATATTTTGGTCTAATAATGCGCGATTGAGCCGTATGCAGCCCCTGCCTGCACCCCCGTTCCCATCGTAAGTATTTAAATGCACTACTTTTAACATATCTCAAAAATACATTTATTCAGTTCAAATAAATTTCAACTCAAATGAAAAAACTATACCTGTTATTATTCGCAGCGCTGGTATTCCAGAATTTTGCTAAAGCTCAGGCTCTGGGAGTTTATTTTACTTCCTATCCTACCCTTACACCAGACGGCAAAACAGTGATCTTTAGTTATGAGGGCGACCTGTGGAAAGTAGATATCGGTGCACCTGTCGCCGTAAGGCTTACGGCCATGCAAGGCGAAGAAACCAACCCGAGGGTATCCCCGGATGGGAAATGGCTTGCCTTTTCGTCAAACCAATTTGGCAATAATGATGTGTATGTAATGCCATTGGCTGGTGGAGAGATCAAACAGCTTACTTATGCAGATGCGAATGACCAGGTGGACTCGTGGAGCTGGGATTCGAAATCCATTTATTTTACTTCGAACCAGTATAACAGCTTCAGCGAATATAAGGTAAAGCTTGATGGAGGTACACCAACACGCCTTTTCAGTAATTATTTCAACACCATTCACGGCGTATTTGAGCACCCGCAAACCGGCGAGCTATTTTTTAGTAATACCTGGGAGAGCTATATATTTTCAAGCAGGAAACACTACAAAGGCGCTTATAACCCCGATATACAATCCTACAACCCAAAAACCAAAGCCTACAAACAATATACCGACTGGATAGGCAAGGATTTTTGGGCAACGCTCGATCAGAAAGGGGGCGTCTATTTCGTATCAGATGAAGGCAACGGAGAATACAACCTGTACACCTTTATTGATGGTAAAAAAACCGCGCTCACCCAATTTAACACCTCCATTAAACGCCCGTTTGTGAGCGCTAATGGAGAAAAGGTTGTATTTGAAAAAGATTACCAGTTGTATGTTTATGATGTGGCGTCGAAACAATCGCAAAAATTAAATTTCACCATTTACCGCAATGATGTATTGCCCAAGCAGCAGGAATTTGATGTAAAAGGTAAAATTGAGGCGATGGATGTATCGCCTGACGGAAAGAAGATGGCGTT